>ENA-UOOK01001497-UOOK01001497.1-fermentation-metagenome-genome-assembly--contig:-NODE-1497-length-30651-cov-7.860701_pt1 | contig 30651 bp, 26 predicted proteins | sample MGYA00245777_ERZ724023 | MGnify/ENA primary metagenome ERZ724023 (study PRJEB28704, sample SAMN03018312) | fermentation metagenome | biome: anthropogenic terrestrial biome; feature: soil; material...
GTTTACCGGGTTTAAGGATTTTAAGATATCCGTTGCCGAACGAATGTCCAATGAAGATTTTTTCTTTTCCGATATCAACAAGGATAACTTTAAAAATGATATCCAGGAGCTGGTTACCAGTGTACTGAGATCGGAGGAAGATACGATCTTAGCTACGATCAAGGGAATTGATTATGTGAAATTAAATACTGTTGCCAACATGATTATTAAAAGTGATAAAATATGCTTCTTTGGAGCAGGCGCTTCCGGAACCATATGTAAAGATGCCATGTTAAAGTTTATCCGGCTCGGTAAATCTGCGTGGGGCATCAACGACTATCATACGGCTTGTAATCTTGTTAGTTTATTTAAACAGGAGGATCTGGTGATCTGCATTACGAATACCGGGAATACAAAAGAAACGGTTAGTCTGTTAAAGATAGCAAAAGAAAATGGTATTCCTACCGTATCTATGACTTCCAGTATGCAATCAAAGGCAAGCCAATACTCGGATGTTGTATTAAGGACGTTTTCCAGGGAGAGTCTTTATTCCAGAATGGCTATGACTTCCCGAATCGGACAATATGCCATGATTGATGCGCTTTTTATGAATGTAATACATGCTATGGGAGAAGAATCTATTGATATGCTTGAAAAAACAAAGAAAACATCCAATAATCTGATTTTTAACTGAATAATTATGATATATCCTTTTGGCACTTATATTAATTATTATACAGATAAGGTAGCGTGATGAATTATGTTGATGATTAGGAATAGTAAAGGTGGAAAATTAATTTTTCTGCCTTATTTTTTTGTCCACACTACATAAAAGATTCGTAGTTTTTCGCTTTTTTACTACATGATTTCGTCACCATAAAAGAGAAGAGGTTGAAAAAAATGAAAGTTATTGCACACAGGGGTTACAGCGGTCAATATCCCGAAAATACCATGCTGGCTTATGAAAAGGCGGTGGAAGCAGGATGTGATGAGCTTGAGATCGATGTCCAAATGACGAGAGACGGGGTTCTTGTCATACTACATGATGAAACCGTAGAGCGTACAACGGACGGGAAAGGCTTTATCAAGGATTTGAACTATCAGGAATTGCGCAAATTTAATGTAAATGCGAGGTTTGGAGATCAATACGGATTTAACCCGATTCCAAGCTTTGAAGAATATCTGGATTGGGTTCGGAAAAGGAATGTAACTACCAACATCGAATTGAAGAACCGCAAGTATTATTATGAGGGGCTGGAAGAAAGAACCTTGGAACTGGTTCAGGACTATGGGTTGGAGGACAGGGTGATGTTTTCATCCTTCAACCATGTATCCCTGCTAAAATGCAAGCAATTAGCTCCGGATATAGAATGCGGCATCCTGGTGAGCAAACCTGAAATCTGGAATGCAGGATATTTTGCCGGTACCTATGGTCTGGAATGTTACCATCCGGATGTTCTCAGTCTTACAAAAGCTACCGTAGATGATTGCGTAAAATACGGTATTAAGGTAAATGCCTGGACAATTAACGGAATGGAGGAATTGCAGAAGCTGTATGCCTGGGGATGTGACGGAGTAATTACGAATTATCCCGATATTTGTAAGGCATGGCTTAACCTGCTCCATAGCAGGGCTGATCCGGAGGGCAGAAGGTAGGAAGAGGCGGCAACAGTAACACAATTAGATCCTGAGCTGAGAAAAGAAAGGAGATATTATGTATACCAAAACCAACAAAATAAGTGTATCGGATTTCGAAATGATTACTGATACAAAGGAAATCAGCAGAACACCTTTCACGGTGGAACTATGTAATGAAAAAATGATTTTGGAGCTGAAAAGTAACGGCAGCGGTTTTGAATGGACGGAGGACCAATATATCATCCTGGATACTCTGACAGAAATGGACTCCAATGTGAATCTTAAAATTGAATTTTACTACGGCAATGAGGTGACAAGCCTGGGTTATTATCTGCTTCCAAACAGGCGGGTCAAGATTGCAATTAAGCTGGATGAATTAGAATCGAAACGCTGGTTTCTGCAGACTCGTCCGGGAACCTTTAAAGGGCATGTTGCAGGCAAGCCCACCCATATATCCAAGGTCGGCAAGCTTAGAATTGTTTTAGAAAAAGGGAAAAATAACAGAACTTTTACCTTATTCGATATGTACATTTCCGATGACCTGCCTGATTTAACCGTAATTGGTGAACCGCTGGTGGATGAGATGGGGCAATGCATCGATATGGATTGGGAAGGCAAAACCAAATCCACCCAGGAGTTAATCCGGTTTTTAAGAAATGAACTGGCAGCTGCGGAAGATCATGCAGGCTATGTCAATAAATCCTGGAGCAAATATGGCGGCTGGACCAAAAAGCAATTTGAAGCAAAGGGATACTTCTATACACACAATGACGGTAAGCGGTGGTGGCTCGTTGATCCCGACGGCTATGCATTTTTCAGCAACGGTGTATGCTACGGCAGTAGAATGGGTTACTTCGGTTTCGTTGACGGAATGCGGAATATGTATCGATGGCTTCCTTCCATAGAGGATGAAAAATATAAAATTGCATGGACAACCGCCGATCAAATCGCCGAATATGTGAAGCGAAACGGCAAGGAGGAAGGAAAGGGCAAATACCTGTTCAATTTCGCAAGAGCCAATATGATAAGAGCCTTTGGGGATGACTGGTGGGAGGCCTGGAATAAAATAAATGTTGCAAGATTAAAGAAGTGGGGCTTTAATACGATTTCCGTATGCGTGAATAATTATATGGATGAAAATGTTCTGGAATATCTGGAAAGAGCCAAAATTCCCTTCACTTGGACCTTAAAGGAATTTCCGAAAACAGATAAAATGATTTTTCGCGATTTCCCCGATGTTTACGATCCGGAATACAAAAGAAGAAGCGAAATTTTTGCCGGGCAGCTGAAGCCCTTTGTAGGAAATCCGTACCTGATCGGCTATTTTATTAATAATGAACCGGAATGGCTGGTACAGCACGATGTCAATCCTGCAGAACGTCTGCTGGCAAATCCGAATAAATTATACAGCAAAATTGAACTGGTAGGATTTCTTAGGAACAAATACGGGGAAAATATTCAGGCCTTTAATCAAAGCTGGAATACCGGGTTTGATTCTTTTGAGGAGTTATATACCCCTATGGAAGGCGCCGATCAGTTATCCCCGGAGGCAGAGAAGGATTTGCGCGAATTTCGGGATATTCTGATCAAAAAATACGCAGATGTTCCCAATCAGGCGTTAAAGGATGTGGATCCCGTACATATGAGCCTGGGGATGCGGTATGCATCCATCACGGAAGAGGATTTTTCCGGTGCCAATATCTACGATTTATTTTCCTTTAATTGTTACCGGCAGTCCCCCAGTGAAAAATTTGATCTTGCCTTAAAGCATGTAGATAAGCCGATTATTGTGGGCGAATGGCATATCGGCGGCTCGGATAAGGGCTTATATGCCAACGGACTGGTTTGCTCCAGTACACAGGAGGAAAGAGGAAAATGCTGCGCCTATTATATGCAGACGGCGATGTTTTATACGAATTGCATCGGAATTCATTATTTTGAATGGAATGACCAGCCGCTGCTTGGCAGATTTGACGGAGAGAATATGCAGCATGGATTGATTGATGTATGTAATAAACCCCATTACGCATGTGTTGAAAAAATGCAGGAGACAAGTCTGAAAATGTACGAAATCTTAAATGGGGAGATACCGCCGACGAAAGAGACCGGTGTTTATGTGAAGAGATATTAAGATGGATACAATTTCCCATACGATAACAATGGATTTGTCGGCCTTGCATAAATAATACATGAAATATCGAGGATATTTCTTTGCGTTTTGTATAAAACGCCCGCAAAAAATTTTACAAAGATAATTTATAAAAAATATTTTATATATAATTGACATATCTGCTTATGGGTAGTATAATAACTATACGATTAACATGTTTGTGTATAAATACTACATATCGGCTATTTTAAATGAAACTTTCGATTAACAAACAGATTAATATTTAAAAGGAGAACGTATGCAGAACAATAGGTGTAACAAACTAAATTTCAAGTTGAATTCCCAAGCAAACCGTATTTGCTGGTTTGCCGATGGTTTACCACTGTCCAATCCGGAAAAGGCGGATTTCTGGAGAATTCATATGGATGACGATTATTATCGTGAAATTATGATACCATCCTCCATTCAGACCGGAAGGGTTACCGATCTTGCCGATGGCAGCGATATTACCTATGATTCTTTAGTGGACGAAACCGGAAGGAAGTATGAGGTTAAGCTCACAATTCATATCCGACAGAGAAGCTCAGAGATCGAGATGTGGGCAGAGGTCGAAAATCAGGATGAAGCCCGTGTGAATGAGCTGCAGCTGCCTTTTCTGGATTTGTCATCGGTTTGCGATGAGAAAAGAGAAAACGATGTATTATACCGCAGTCGTGGCCTTGGAGAACGCCTGGAAAATCCATGGGTAAAGCTAGAAAAATATCATACGGAATATATGGCTGCGGATTATCACGAGATATGGTCGCCGTTAGTCTATCCCCGGCCTTCCAATATGGCATGGTTCGGCGTGGAGAGCGGGGGACACTTTTTGTATGTGGGCCGCCATGATCTGGAGATGCGGACCTGTGTGTTTAATGCCGGAATCAGCCCCAGAAATTCGGACCCGAGATTGCTCCTGACGATATGTCATTATCCGCTGGCATTACAGGGGGAGAAAATATCCTGTGCGCATAATATCATTAGCTTGCAGGAAGGGGATTGGAGAAACGGTTCTGACATCTATGGCAGCTGGGCGCGGAAACACTGGTTTGTTCCTGCGGAGAAACCCCAATGGGTAAAGAATTTTACCGGCTGGCAGAGAATCATCCTGCGCCATCAATACGGAGAGGTTTTCTGGAAGTATAAGGATCTGCCGCAGCTTTATAAGGACGGCAAAAAGTACGGTCTGGATATGCTCATGGTATTTGGCTGGTGGAAAGGCCGTTTCGATAACGGATATCCGCTATATGAACCGGATCCGTTGCTGGGCGGAGAGGATGAGTTAAAAAAGGCCATACGGGAAATACAGGATATGGGAGGCCATGTGGCGCTTTATACCAATGGTGTATTAATGGATGTGAAGTCGGAGTTTTATAAAGAAACCGGCCACAGAATATCAAGAAAAGATATCGACGGGAATGAATACCTGGATCACTACCAATTTGCCAACCGCGGCACAATCCTTCGTACCTTTGGATATAAGACTTTTGCGGAGGCATGCCAGGCAACGGACGAATGGCGGGACAAATTATTGGAGAACGGTAAGGTCAAATTATCTTTTGATCCGGACTCCATCTTCTATGATCAAATCGGAGGACATCATTGCTGGCTTTGCTTTGATAAAACCCATAAGCATGGAAACCGCGGGGACCTGGATCCGAAGTACCGTGCCGGTAATTTTAAGGCCATGCGGGGGTTACTGACCGGGGAGAAAGCTCTGGGATCGGAAACCACAGTCGATATTTTTGCCCCTTATCTGGACTATCATCATGGCTGCGATCTCGGTAACTGGTATGCAGAGAATGGTTTTCCGCAGATGTATTTAAGAACATTTCCAGAGACGATCATGACAAACCGGTTTATCCATGATGAACGTGCAGATTATAAACTGCAGTTAAATTATGCATTTGTCATGGGATATCGCTTTGATGTATCCATTTATCGAGGCCGTGTCATCGGAATTGACGGAATGAGTGGTTATGCTGCGCACATCAAAAAATTGATTGATCTGAAGGATAAATACCATAGGTTTTTCTATGAAGGCAAATTTGTTGTAAATACAATATACCCTTTGCCGGAGAATGTCATTATGACCGAGTATGAATATGAGGATGAAACTCTGCTTGTGTTTATGAATAAAAGCCATACCTCCTGTACCTTTGAAGTGCCGGGCCGGATAATCTCTCTAGAGGGTGATGGTGTATATTGCATGTTAAAGCTGCGTTAAAGTAATTTGGCATCTGAGATGATGAATCCTTCTGTTAGCAAACAGATTACTATGATGAAAAGGAGAAACAGGAATGAAAAATGTAGCTATTACTGGCAAGAAAAATTGGTACAACAAGTTGCTGCTGGAAATGAAAAAAAATTATCTATTGTATTTGATGATTCTGCCCGGAATTCTGTACATCATTATCTTCAGATATATTCCAATGTATGGACTGACCATTGCTTTTAAAGACTATAAAATCACCTCGAGCATCTCAAACGCACCGTGGATCGGATTTGCAAATTTTATTGATTTATTCAAACGAAATGCGTTTCAACGTGCGTTTTGCAATAATATCATTATCAGTTTTTCAAAATTAATCTTTGGTTTTCCGGCTCCTATCATTTTGGCTTTATTAATTAATGAAGTAAAAAGAAGTAAGTTGAAGAAATTAGTACAGACGGCAGTAATACTGCCAAACTTTATATCTTGGATTGTTATTTATGGTTTAATGACGGCAATCTTTTCACCGAATACCGGCATCATGGCAAGTCTTGCCAGCCTCATTGGATATCGGGGGGAGGTCGTTAATCTGCTTACCAACAAGGATACGTTCCGGGAGGTAATTACCATATCGTATATCTGGCAGGCAGCCGGTATTGGTACCATTGTTTATCTTGCCGCCATATCGGGAATCGATACGGAGCAGTACGAGGCAGCAGCCCTTGACGGAGCGGGCAGATGGCGCCAGATGTGGCATATTACCCTGGCTAATCTAAAGCCTACCATCATTACCCTTCTGATCTTCCGTGTCGGAGGCATTATGAATGCGGGATTTGACCAAATATTTGCGATCTCCAACGATATTGTTATTTCCAAGGCTGATATTATCAGTACCTATGTATATCGTCTTGGATTAGAGCAAAGAAAATTTGGAATCGCGACAGCCGCGGGATTCTTGGAATCTATGATCGGATTGGTACTGGTGCTTATTACGAATCAAATAGCAAGGGTCATCGACAGAGACAGCGCTATTATGTAGGGAGATGGATAAAGGTATGAGGACAAAGAGCAAGCAAAAAGTATGGAAGAAAAAGAAAACGATCGGTGATCGTATCTCAAGCGGATTCATCGGAATTATATTGACGATCATCGTGATAATTACAATATATCCCTTTTGGCATGTACTGATGTATTCACTTTCGGACTCGAAGGCATCCATGGGCGGAGGCATCTTCTTATATCCGAGGGACTTTAGCATACTGTCCTATCAGCTCCTGTTTCAGACGGAGCAGATCTTTGTGGCTTTCGGAAATACCCTATTTAAAACTATTTTCGGAACAGCACTCAGCGTTATCCTCACTGCGTTGACCGCATATCCCTTATCTCTTCCGAGATTCAAGGGACGGGGTTTTTTCTCAATGATGATTTTCTTTACGATGCTGTTCAGCGGTGGAATGATTCCAACCTATCTGCTGGTAAAGGAACTGGGGTTAATCGACAACTATTTGGTGTACATACTTCCCGGTGCAATGAGCGCTTATGATATGTTTATTCTGCGTAATTTTTTTCAATCTCTGCCGCCGTCTCTGGAGGAAAGTGCTTTCCTGGACGGAGCAAATGCATTTCAAATTTTCTATAAAATCATCCTGCCCTTATCAAAGCCTGTGCTGGCGGCAGTGACAATGTTCTACGGAATTGGGAACTGGAATTCCTACATGGACGGTGTTTTATATGTAAATAAATCTGATATGCAGTTACTTCAAGTGTATTTAAGACAGTTGATCACTGCGGCGGGCGGTAAGGGAGCACTTGGGGATTTGAGCAATCTTGGTTCCGCAGCTGCACTGACGGAGGATACCATGAAGATGACTGTGATTGCGGTCTCTGTAATACCTGTTTTGATCGTTTATCCGTTTTTACAAAAATACTATACCAAAGGTGTTCTTGTAGGATCGGTAAAAGGATAAATGTAATTAATTACAGATAATTCAATTATGGGAAGGAGCAAAGAAATGAAAACAATGAAAAAAATCATCAGCATTATTATCATGGCAACAATGTTACTTTCACTGACTGCATGCGGCAAGAATAACGGGGATGATAAGGGTGCGGTAAAGGATGCGGCAAAGGAATCCGGTAAGGAGGAGACTGGCGGTGACAAGGGAGATGTGGCCAAGGAAGATACATCAAAACGGCCTAAGATTTCGATTTTAATTTCCGGGGATAATACGCCAAAGAGTGACAACCTGGTAATACAGGAATTAGAAAAGAGAACAAATACCGATTTGGAGATCATTTATGTTCCTTCGAAGGATCTGGCTACCAAGAGAAGCACCATGGTAGCGTCCGGAGATCTGCCTGATATTTTCCTAGCCGGCGGAAGTGAAGCCCAGGAGTATATTGATGCCGGTCTGATCGCCGATGTGAGCAAATATCTGGAGAAAGACGGGACGAATATTATGTCCAATGTAGGCGACATCATTTATACCAGCCCGATGAACCAGGATGGAGTATATCTTATCCCCACAGGCAACGTTGCCTATGGCACCAATATGAATATCAGAACCGACTGGCTGAAGAACCTCGGACTCGAGATGCCTACGGATCTTGACAGCTTCTATAATGTTATGCATGCGTTTACTTTTGACGACCCGGATAAGAATGGCAAAAATGATACCTTTGGTTTGGCAGCAGACAGTTCTTTTAAATCTTTTGATCCAATTTTCGGTGCCTATGGAATTCCTTTCGACTCTGCAATAGAGTTGGAAGACGGTACTGTGACAACTTGGGCGAAGCATAAAAACTTCCTGGATGCAATGACCTACATAAGAAAATTGATGAATGACGGCTTGGTGGAGCCGGAATGGGCAACCATTACGAACATGGATATGTTCGGTAAGCTTTGGACCGGACAGGCAGGAGCTTTAAACTTTCAGTGTGCAGGTCCTACAAACAACTGGATGCCGGCCCGTTATACGGAGGATCCCGCACCGACCTTTGATTTTGCCGTTATTGCCGGTCCTGACGGAAAACATGGCGTGAAACCGAATTTTGCTCTGGTTACGAAAGGCTATTTAATCTCTGCAGATTGCGAGGATGTTGAAGCTGCGCTTCGCGTCGCTGATTACTGCAATTCTGAGGAAGGTAATGAATTATTGTACTTTGGTGTAGAGGATGTAATGTTCCGCTGGATAGACGAAGCAAGCGGAAAATATGAATATATCGGCGAGTATACTGATTCTGCCACACACAGAGCAAACGGAGGCTTTGTTTATGCGGAATTTATGAAACCGATTAATAATTGCGAGTTACGTACCATGAATGAACAGAGCAAAGCGGGCACACAATTGGCTTATGATGAGATGCTTCCGGCGGTTAATATTATTAGATCACTGGAAACCAGACAGGATTATGGTGCAGATTTAGATCAAATCATAAAAGAAATGTATGTGGCAATTATTACGGCAGACGGTGACATCAAGGCTATTTATGACGAATATATGAAAAGATGGGATTCGGAAGGCGGCTTAGAGTATGAAAAAGAGGCTACCGAAGCCTGGAAGGAACAGAATGGGCAATAGACATTAGGACACCGCATTTCTATAAAAGGACGGAACAATCAAGTCCTTTTATAGAATGCAAGATGCTTTTCATAAGCAGCGGATTAGTCAGATGGGAGTGAATATGGACAGAATAAAAGCAAAAGTAGGGATCCTTCTCATCGCAACCGAGCGATTTCGAAGGCTTGGAGCAGATACCGAGGACGGTACCTATGAGCAAAGAAAATTAATTGAAGCAGAAGAGTATGTACAAAATATGAATTCCTTTTGTGATACTGTTTACACGGGGCAGATATACAGCAGAGCAGATTTGGAATACGCAATGAATGCATTTTATAACGAAAAAGTAGACTGTGTATTTGCATTGTTTTTAAGTTGGGCGGAGGATTTCCTGTGGATCCGATTCTTGAGGGATATGTTCCCCATTCCAATTCTGTTTGCCTGCAAAACCAGAACCGGCATTTCCTTTCAGAATACCTTTGAGGAGAATGATTTTGTGGAATTCTTAAGTGCCGGGGGATTGGTGGGCTCCCTGGAAGCATCGGGCTCCATACAGCGTATCCAAAGACCTATGCTGCGGACAATCATCGGAACTTTGCCGGAGTTAATGAAAAAATCAAAAAGTTTCTTTTTGGCTGCCGCGGTTCGTTCAAAGCTTCGGACATCCAACTTTGGATTACTTGCTTCTTATAATGAAGTAATGTGGTCAACCTATATGGATCCTTATCAGATATTTACAAAAATCGGTCCTGAACTTAGGTTTCTGTCGGTTGCTTCCTTGATGAAGGAGATTGAAGCCGTCAAAGAAGAGGAGGTAAATGACAATTGCAGCTTGCTGATGGAGCGCTATGAATTACTTGATGATGTTGATATGGACAAATTGGGGGCATCCGTAAGAGCATCTCTGGGACTGGAGAAGCTTGCAAGAAAAGCAGGCGTCAATATGCTGGTGTTGAATGACGTTGATACGGTTTTGCTGACAGAAGTCGGGCTTCGGCCGGGGTTCTTGCCGACTCCGGACGGAGGCGACATCAGTGTTGTTCCGGAAGGGGATTTAGGCGGAGGACTGGCTGTTTATATACTGAAATTGCTAAGTGGCAGATGTGTCAGCTTTATCGAACCGTTTCACATTGATTTGGAGCAGGAATGCTTCATCGCAGGACATGCCGGTCCAAATGACTACACTGGAGAAGGTAAGGTCAAAATCGGCAAGGATGTGAGATTCGCAAAATCAGGTTACAAGTATGCGGGAGCTCCTTTTGCGTGGTATGTTATTCCGCCGGGGGTAAAAACGATGCTGCATATTTCGGAATGCAACGGACGGTATAAAATGGTATGCACGCTTGTGGAAGCACTGCCGACAAACCATTTTATCACATCCTATTCCCATGGTAAGTTTCGGCCTTTGAAAGGGACATTGCAGGAATTGTTTGATCAGTTAATAAAAATTGGGGTTACACAGCATTATGGAATAGTGGAAGGAGACTATACGGCTGAGCTGGAGAATCTGGCCGGCCTGTTAGGGCTTGATTTCTACCATATCTGATTGAAATCAGAAGGAATCCTGTAAACGAGATGACAAAAATAGGCTCAGTATATGAGTAAATTGAAAGGAATGTAACTTCTATGAGTTTTATGTTTAATCCATACCCTTATGACGATCCCAGGGCAATCAACCATATCCACTTAAATGAGGAGATCAAAAAAACATTTACAAGGAATTCAATGCAGACGGCAGATAAAGTAGCGTCTGCAATCAATGATATGATTTCTAAGGGAAAAAGCTGTATCGTGGGAATTGACGGTTATATCAGTGCTCCCTTTGAACAGTTTTCCGGGCTTGTATCCCTACGTTTGGCACAATTATTTGATGTAAAGGCAACCGTTCTCAATACGGAAGAGGTTTGGCTGGACAGCGATGCGCTGCATGAACAATTGCTTCCGTATCTGCCGGAGGACCGGGAAGAAGATCCAGTGCTTTTATACGGTAGACTATACGACAAAGATTATCAAAGCTTAATGTCAAAAGAAAAGAAGGAGCAAATTCTTCGGCAGCTGAAGGATTTTAAGAAAAATGGCCATGGTGCATTGATTTTTTACGGGAATGCGGCACTGATGGATTCCTTCCGTGAATATTGTGATCTGAAGCTGTTTATTGATATGACGCAAAAGAGGACAATTTTAAATATCCGTAACGGATCCTGCGGCAATCTGGGTGAAAAAGGCAGAATGGCTATCAACCTGATGTTACGCAGAAGCTATTATGTGGATTTTGAGATTGCAATGGCACATCGAGGAAAATTAATCAGAAATAATTTGATTGATTATTACATAACCGGAGACCATCCGGACGGGATGCAGCTGCTTCCGCTTGCGAAAATGAAAGAACTATTTGAAGTAATGGTATCGTACCCTCTTCGCTGCAGACCGGTATATCTAGAAGGTGTATGGGGTGGATTTTACGTAAAAAAGCTCCGTAATTTACCGAAGGAAATGAAAAACTGTGCCTGGGTATTCGATTTGATTCCGATGGAGGTTTCTATTGTGGCGGATCTGGCAGATATGCAGCTGGAATTTCCGTTCTACTGCTTTGTGCAGACCATTGGTGAAGCGCTTATGGGCAGCAAGGCTCACAAAAAGTTTGGAGGATATTTCCCGATTCGCTTTAATTATGACGATACTTTCCACTCCAGTGGAAATATGTCAATTCAGGTACATCCGGACGGAGAATTTGTAAAAGAGAACAATGGCGAGCTGGGCCGCCAGGATGAGAGCTATTATATGGTAGTAACCGGGCAGCAGGCGAAGACCTATTGCGGATTTAAAGAAAATGCGGATGTAGAAGAGTTTATAGAGAAAGCCAAAAGAGCGGAAAAGTATGGGGAGGGCTTTGACCATGATGCCTATGTTGCCTCCGTACCCTCAAAGCCGGGAATGCAGTTTTTAATTCCTGCGGGTACCATACATGCTTCCGGCAGAAACCAGCTAATTCTGGAGATCGGCAGTCTGACCATCGGATCCTATACCTATAAGATGTATGATTACATGCGTAAGGATTTGGAGGGGAATCTCCGCCCCATTCATACCTACTATGGGGATAAGGTATTAAGAAGAGATTTTAAAGGGGACTATGTGAAGCAGAATTTTATACAGGAGCCAAGGGTAATACGTAACGACGGCTTTACGGAAACGATTGTCGGAGAACATGATCTCATTTACTTTAGCTTAAGAAATGTTATCTTTGCCAACCGGTATACGGATGAAACAACGGACCGTTTCCATGTACTAACCCTGGTAGATGGTGAGAAATGCCTGATCCGTTCCCTGACCGATCCCGATAAATTCTTCAAGCAGGAGTATCTGGACATGGTTATTATTCCTGCCGGTTTTGGCCCCTATGAGGTAATCAATGAAGGAGTTGGTGTGGTGACGATGCACAAGACTCTTTTAAAGGATGGATTTGAATATGAATAATACCTGTTTTCTTGCTGTTGATGCAGGAGGAACCTATTTAAAGGGTGCTCTTTTCTTGGAAGAGGGCACCCTGCTAAAGAATAGCTTTATCTCTGTCCCTGTGGATTCCATGGGAGAAGCGGCAGGGATTAAAGCCTCCTACCAGGAGCTTGCCGTAAAGCAAAAGAAGCAGGCGCTCAAAGAGGGATTAGAGATCAAAGGGATTGGCATCTGCATCCCGGGGCCTTTTGATTATGCTGAGGGCATTTGCAAAATGAAGCACAAATATGCATCCATCTATGGAATTCCCATGCGGCCCTGGTTTGAAGAGGTGCTGGGGCATATTACGGTTACCTTTCTTCATGATTCGGAAGCCTTCTTAAAAGGTGCAATCAAATTAAGCGGATTGAACTATAACAGGGTTTGCGGTGTTATCATCGGAACCGGGCTGGGCTTTGCAGTGTCACAGAATCAGGTTGTTTTAAGAAACCTGACGGGCGGTCCGAAGATCAGTATCTATCAGATGCATTATAAGAACGGGATTGCCGAGGATTATGTATCAAAACGAGGAATTATCAAGCGGTATCAGGAACTGGGCGGCAAACAGGGAAGGGAAGTACTGGATATTGCAAATGCCGCGAATAGCGGGGAAGCTGCGGCAATCCAGGTCTTTCAGGAAACGGGAACACATCTGGCTGCAATCCTGTATGAGATTATTAGAGACAATGAAATGGAGTGTCTGTTCCTGGGAGGTGCAATTTCAAAATCAGCGGAACTGTTTCTTCCCCAGCTGAAAGAGGGTTTGATGGGAATACCATCGTTAAAATTAATAAAAAAAGCGGAGGACATCGACAATGTTCCGCTTTATGGCGTAGTTTCTTAAGAATGGGAGGCAGAGATGGAAGGTGTTGAAATCCTAAATGCGTCAGGGGAAGGATACCAGCCCCAGGTTCACTTTGAGGCTTGGCGGGTGGCAATGATAAGATTTGCGGAACGCTTCGACAGGGTGAACTTTTACCGCTTAGAGCGGCATCACTTGACGGATGAGGTATTTGTATTATTGGAAGGGAAAGCCGTCTTAATTATTGGAGAAGAATGTGAAGAATGCAGAATGGAAGCAGGCAGAATTTATAATGTGAAAAAAGATGTATGGCATCATATTTTATTGAGCCGGGATGCAAGCGTTTTAGTCGTGGAAAATGATGATACCGGGCCGGAAAACACCGAGTATCATACATTATAAAATTGGTTTGGAGAAAGGGCATGGTTGTTATAATGAACATAAGAAGGAAGCTGGGGACATTTTGGAATAAATCCCAAAAAATCAGAATTAAATTATTTGGTGGATTTTTGGTCCCGGCTTTTTTACTTGCTTTATACGGGATTATATTTTATCAGCAATCAGAGAAAGCGATTATTCATAATTATGAGGAAAGTTCAGCCGATACGCTTAATGCGGTAAGTGATTTTATAGATTTTGGATTAAAGGCGGTTGAGCAGAAATCACTTGAGCTGCAGTTAGATTCCAATTTGAAAATATTTTATAACAAAAATACGGACGTAGCGGATAAGATAAAGGCTTATGATATCTTGTCAGAGAATATCATTGTCGCGGAAACAACGAATTCCTTTATATCCAATGTCTATATGTTCGGTGACAACGGAGAAGGTATTCCGAGCGATACACTTAACGCAAAGAATCTATATCAATCCTTTATGGAATCTGAACAGGGAAAGAAATTCGAGGGAAAAGGGCTGTTCTATCTTTGGACAGGAGAGCATAAGGCAATTGATGAAAAATTAAATACAAATGATTCGGAAAGCTATGCCATATCCCTAATCAGAAAAATGAGTAAAGGAAATGGTTTTGTTGTCATTGATATTTCCACCCAGCAAATTTTGAATATGTTTTCCAAATATGATATGGGAGAAGGAAGCATGATCGGATTTGTAACCGGTGATGGGCGAGAAGTCCTGACGAATACGGGGGAAGCAAAGGTATTCGGTGATTTATCCTATTACCAGGCAGCAAGGGATAGCGATGAATTAAGCGGATATTCCTATGAAAAGTATAAAGGAGAAAATTATTTATATTTATATAGTAAATTAGAAGGTATTGATGCGGCAGTTTGCGCATTGGTTCCTAAAAGCACCATTTTAAAACAGGTGCAGCATCTGAAGGTTTTAAATATCGCATTTGTTACCATTGCATGTATTTTTGCAGCTTTCATTTCAATTGTAATCGCTGGTGGTATAAGCAATACGATTATCTCATTGAAGAAGTTGGTCTCTCAGGCCGCAAAGGGTGATTTGACAGCAAAATTCGATACCAAGAGAAAGGATGAATTTCTTATCTTATCCAATGGCATCTCCAGTATGATGGATAGTATGCGCAAGCTAATCGGAGAGGTACAGACAGTCGGAAGCAAGGTTAGTGATTCTGCGGGAGAGCTTTCCGAAACCTCCGATGATTTATTGACAGCAACCAGGGATATCTCCCAGACCATCGAAAACATCGAGCAGGGAATTGTACAGCAGGCAGACGATACGGAGCATTGCCTGACACAGATGAATAAGTTATCGGATCAGATTAATCAAGTATATAACAATACCCATGATATTGAACAGATTGCTGAAAATACAAAGGTCATTGCCGGTGAGGGCATCGGTATGATCAATGAGCTAAGTGGTAAATCGAAAGCAACCGCGGATATCACCCATAATGTAATTGGCAAAGTAGAAGAATTTGAGATGCAGTCCAAACATATAGCGGGCTTTGTAACGATTATTAATGAGATCGCCTCACAAACGAATTTACTTTCTTTAAATGCATCCATCGAGGCGGCGAGAGCAGGTGATGCGGGGCTTGGGTTTGCTGTGGTAGCAAGTGAAATCAGAAAATTGGCGGATCAATCCGTACAGGCGGCAAATCAGATTCAAAATATCGTGAAAGAGACGCATACGAAGATAGCGGACACCGTGGATACGGCAAAGCAGGCGGAAAGTATTGTCGAATCACAGACAGAGTCCTTAAACCGGACCATAGTTGCGTTTAATAACATTAATGATCATGTTAAAGAGCTCGTAAATAATCTAAATAATGTATCCCTTGGCATTAAGACAATCGAAAATGCAAAGGAAGATACCCTGGTGGCTATTGAAAGTATTTCAGCAATATCGGAACAAACTGCGGCTGCTTCCGAGGAAATGAATGCGACAGCAATCAATCAGCTTAATTCGGTTGAGCTTTTAAGACAATCTGCTGCCGCCCTGGCTTCAGATTCAAAGAAACTGGAGGAGGTAATTAAGGTTTTTAAAATTAGCTAACAGTCAATGGCAACCGACGGAGGTACAGAATGCCACAAATATTATTAGAGGTTAATATCGTCTCTACTGTAGTACGTTTGATGTTATCGTTGGTATGCGGGGGTATCCTTGGATTTGAGCGGGGCAGAAAGAAACGGCCGGCTGGTTTTCGGACTTATATGCTTGTCAGCATGGGATCGGCCATGGTTATGATTACGAACCAGTATATCTGCACAATTTACCAGAATGTTGATCCGGCACGAATGGGTGCACAGGTAGTGAGCGGTATAGGCTTTCTTGGCGCGGGAACAATCATTATAACAGGAAAAAACAGGGTGAAAGGTCTTACTACAGCGGCCGGTCTTTGGGCGGCTGCCTGTGTCGGGCTGGCTGTGGGAATTGGATATTATGAAGGGGCTTTGATCGGCTGTATCCTGATATTTACAGTGATGGGCTTGCTCCACAACCTTGATGACCGTGTCATGGCATCGACAAAGGTAATTGAGCTTTATATTGAATTTCGAGAAATATCCTATATGAGTAATTTTATGACAGTGCTCAGAGATAACAACATGAATATAAGTAATCTTGAGATAATCAGGTCAAATACATTAAATGAAGCCAATGTGGCTGTAGTGTTAACGCTTAAACTTCCGAAGAAAAGACCTCATGAAGAAATCATCCATGAGCTTAGCAAAGAGGACGGGGTCAGATTTTTAGAGGAAGTATAAGGCATCCCTCAATAGATTTTACGGAATAAAAATAGGGCTCTTTGTCATATAAAAGAAAGGGCATATACCGAAGCATACACCCTTTTGAATTATGAATTGAGTAGCTGTTCAATTTCCTTGAAATCAATATAGAGGTCTTCATAGATATTTACCTTTACCGTGGAGCTGAAAGTATAAGGTATGCTGACCATATCCTCTTCAAAGTAGTTTACAGCGATTGTCCGCCTGTTTGGATCAACAATCCAGTATTCCCGGACGCCATAATTTTTATAGTAGTAAAGCTTTTTAATATAATCGTCAGAGGAATTGCCCGGAGATACGATTTCGATAATAAAATCAGGGGCTCCATTGCAGCGTTTTCCATCTAGCTTATTTTTATCACAAACTATCATGATATCAGGCTGCACGATTGTAAGGGGGCTATCATTCAGCTTTACATCAAAGGGAGCAGGTAACACTTTGCAAGGACCCCTTTTCTCCTTTACATAGGAATTAAGCGTGGATGAAAGCTCCAGAAGGATTGTTTGATGAACCTGTGAAGGACTAGCCATATATTGAATCTGACCGTCAAAGACTTCTGCTCTGGAATCCTCTGGCAGAGATTCATACTCTTCGATTGTGGCGAGCCGTTGTTGCGGCAGTGGCATAATAACACTTCCTTTCAATATCCTCACCTTCGATGTACTTTTGATTATATTTTATAATAACATGAATATAACGTAAACGCAATATTTTCTACATAAACGAAATAAATATATTGGCAATACTTTTTAATGGCATTTTAATGTCAAATGGCTAATTATTATTTTCTGTTGCTTTGATCTAAGCCGTATTATGAAAGGTTTGTTAAGTTTTTGAATAATGAAGGATTTTCAGCTTTTAGCTCTATATATCCACATTTAGGACAAACATAACATTCCACATTGTCCCTGATTTCCGGATTAAATACTCCCTTTTCCTTGTACGTAAGATAACTTGGCATTCCTGCTGCATTTCCAATAAATTTTACCTTTTTCATTTCTGTTTCACACTTAAAGCATTGCATGTTCACGAATACCTCCTATGATATAAATGAACCCATCCTACACCACCAAAATTATTCCCACTCCAAAGTACAAAACCGATACTAAACGATTTTGTTTTGGAGATTTGACTTGATTTGATATTATGTGGTACGGATTATCCTTATTCTATCAGGTATTCCGACTTCTGCTATCAAAAATCTATCATTTGAAAGCTATCAAAAACGATTTGTTTTATACTCTCAAATGTATCAATTTTGATATAGTATAGCATATTCTTGTAAAGTTTTCAACATGCTCTGATTAACGCAAGTGGTGTTTTTCCCTTTCTTGCATTGCAAAAATCGTGGATTCATTACATTTGCAATGCTTTCTTCATTCCTTCTACGTAATCTCCGACCGGCTTCTCAGATTCTGAACCATATTTTTCAATCAACTTAATTATGGCAGAGCCTACGATCACTCCGTCAGAAAATCCCGCCATTTTTGCTGCCTGTTCAGGCGTGGAAATGCCAAATCCTACCGCACACGGAATATCAGTGTTTTTACGCACAAAAGATACTATGGAAGCAATATCTGTTTTGATCTCGCTCCTTGTACCGGTAACGCCGAGACTTGATACTATATACAAAAAGCCTTCCGCTTCTCTGGCAATCATTGCAATGCGATTTTCTGATGTCGGAGCGATCAAAGAAATCAGATCCACACCATACTTTTTGCAGGAAGGTTGAAATTCGCTTTTCTCCTCAAAAGGAACATCGGGCAGAATTAAACCGTCGATACCAATCTCTTTGCACATTTTAATGAAACGGTCTTTCCCATATGAAAATACTACATTGGCATATGTCATAAACACCATAGGTACCGTAACATCACGGCGCAGCTCTCTTACAAGATCAAATATTTTATCTGTTGTAACTCCGCCGCTTAGCGCACGAAGATTTGCTCCCTGAATGACCGGCCCCTCAGCCGTAGGATCGGAAAATGGAATGCCGAGTTCAATCAGGTCGGCTCCGTTCCGGACTGCCGAGCGAACCACCTTTGCTGTTGTTTCCAGATCCGGATCACCGCAGGTGACAAAGGCGATAAAAGCTTTTCCATTGGCAAAGGCAGATTTTATATTACTCATAAATATTCTCTCCTCTGTATCGTGCAATCGCTGCACAGTCTTTATCACCACGACCGGATACGGTGATAACAAGAATCTTATTTTTCTCCATTGTTGGCGCAAGCTTCATCGCAAATGCGATTGCATGTGCCGATTCGATTGCCGGAATAATCCCTTCGGTTCTCGACAGATATTCAAAAGCACAAACAGCCTCTTCATCAGTAACCGGAACATATTCGGCTCTTCCGATATCGTGAAGATAGGCATGTTCCGGGCCTACTCCCGGATAATCAAGACCAGCCGAAATGGAATAGACCGGTGCAATCTGTCCGTACCTGTCCTGACAAAAGTATGATTTCATTCCGTGAAAGATCCCAACACGACCTGTATTTACAGTTGCTGCTGTTTCAAATGTGTCGATGCCGCGTCCTGCTGCTTCGCAGCCAATTAAGCGTACATCTTTGTCATCTAAGAAATGATAAAAACTGCCGATGGCGTTGGAACCGCCGCCGACACAGGCAAGTACAGCATCCGGCAGCCGTCCTTCTTTTTGCAGCACCTGATCTTTGATTTCCTTAGAGATTACCGCTTGAAAATCGCGGACAATCATAGGAAAAGGATGCGGCCCCATAACGGAGCCAAGGCAATAATGGGTATCTGTAATGCGGTTTGTCCATTCACGCATTGCTTCAGAAACAGCATCCTTCAATGTGGCAGTTCCGCTCTTCACCGGTTTGACATCGGCACCGAGCAGCTTCATGCGATAAACATTCAGCGCTTGACGCTTTGTATCTTCTTCGCCCATAAAAACGATACATTCCATATTCATAAGTGCTGCTGCAGTTGCAGTTGCAACGCCGTGTTGACCGGCTCCGGTTTCTGCGATCAACCGGGTTTTCCCCATTTTCTTTGCAAGAAGTGCCTGCCCCAGCACATTGTTGATTTTGTGCGCACCTGTATGGTTGAGGTCTTCTCGTTTAAGATAAATTTTTGCACCGCCGAGATCGTCGGTCATTTTTTTTGCAAAATAAAGTCTTGACGGTCTTCCGGCATAATTGTTCAATAGATCTGTGAGTTCTTGGTTAAATTCAGGGTCGTTTTTATAATGGTTATAAGCTTCTTCCAGCTCAATCACGGCGTTCATAAGTGTTTCCGGGATATACTGTCCGCCATGAATACCATATCTTCCCTTTGAATTCATTTGGCATGTGCCTCCTTACATATTTTTTTCTTCCAGCGGTGCACGCTGTTTCAGCTGTATCATCAAAGCGTTAAATTGTGAAGGATTAAGCGACTGTGCTCCGTCGCATAATGCATGAGCAGGATCATTATGCACCTCGATGATCAAGCCATCTGCTCCGACTGCCAGTGCTGCTTTGGCAAGCGGAGGAACAAGCGACCGAATTCCGCAGGCATGACTGGGATCGACAAATACAGGTAAATGCGTTTTCTGCTTTAAAAACGCCACACCTGCTAAATCCAGCGTGTTTCTCATTGCGGTTTCAAAGGTACGTATGCCGCGTTCGCATAGAATAATGCGATTGTTGCCTTCATTCATAATGTATTCAGCGCTCATAAGCAACTCGTCAATCGTATTTGCAAGACCGCGTTTCAGCAAAACTGGCTTATCCGTTTTGCCGACAGCTTTGAGAAGATCGTAATTCTGCATATTCCGAGCGCCGATCTGAATGATATCTACATTATCGAATAACGGAATCTGCGTTTGATTCATAATCTCAGTAACAATCGGCAAGCCCGTTTTTCTCTTGGCTTCTGTGAGCAACTGCAAGCCCTCGCATCCAAGCCCCTGAAAAGAATATGGAGAGCTGCGCGGCTTGAACGCTCCTCCCCGTAAAAGTTTCGCTCCGCTGCTTTTTACGGAAGAAGCGACGGAAAGCATCTGCTGCTCGGTTTCCACTGAACATGGGCCAGCAATAACCGTAAAATTATTTCCGCCGATCTGTACACCGTTTACAGAAAACACCGTATCGCCTGAATGAACAAGACGGCTGGCGGCTTTATACTGTTCTGTAACACGGCGTGCATAAGCGACGATCGGATTTGTTTGTACCACAGCGTCCATATCTATGGCAGAGGTGTTTCCAATCAGGCATACCGCATCGTGATCGGTTCCGGGGGCCCAAATTGTTGAAAACCCTTTTTCTTCCCAGCTCATTTTGAATTTGTGGATTTCTTCCGCAGGAATATCCTTTTTTAATATAAATACCATTTTTTAATCCTTTCTGACCGCCTTCATCAGACGTTCCATTTTGCTATAATCTTTCACTCCGTCTATTTCTATGCCGGAACTGACATCTATGGCGTATGGATGAACCATTGTTAAAGCAGCTTCAATGTTTTTCGGGCCAATTCCTCCGGCGAGAAAAAACTGGCGCTGAAAAGAACAAAGCAAATTCCAGTCAAAACTTTTGCCGGTTCCTCCGCAATCGTTATCCAGAAGAATATAATCCGCCGATGATTTTTCCACCGCCGAAAGATCGGGAACTTTTGCAACAGAAAAAGCTTTTATAATCGGCTTATCCGTAAGAGTGCGGAGCTTTCCGATATAGGCTTCGTCTTCCTGACCATGTAACTGTGCCAGATCGATGATTCTCTGATTTAACAATAAAGCAACCTGCTCAACAGGTTCATTTACAAACACACCAACCGCAGATATCCGAGTATCAAGCGACCTTTTGAGCGTTTTGGCCTGGTCTGATGAAATAAAACGGCGGCTTTTTTCGGCAAACACAAAACCGATATACTCCGGTAAAAGTCGATTAGCATACTCAATGTCGCATTCTCTTGTTAATCCGCAAAACTTGACTTTGGTCATATACAACCCTTCAACTCTGATAATTTTGCGGATTTATCACTCGTCCGCATCAAGGTTTCTCCGATCAGCACCGCGTCTGCGCCGGCTTTGCGTAATAGTTCTACATCTGCCGCAGTTTTGACACCGCTCTCTGATACAAACAGCACATGTGGTGGGACAAGCTCTCGCAGCCGGCGGCTGTTTTCGGTATCAACGGAAAAGTCCTTCAGATTTCTGTTATTTACACCGATGATCCGCGCGCCTGCTTTTATTGCTGCTTTAATTTCGTTTTCGTCATGTGCTTCCACGAGTGCAGATAATCCCAAATCATCACAAATATCAATATAAGCTTTCATGGTGGTGACATCCAGAAGGGAACAAATCAAAAGCACGGCTTTTGCGCCAAGCAGTTTTGCCTCATAAATCATATATTCATCAACAGTAAAATCCTTGCGAAGGCACGGAACGGAAACAGCAGAAGCAATATCACGCAAATACTCGTCATTTCCGAGAAACCATTTAGGCTCAGTAAGAACTGAAATGCAGTCCGCGCCGGCTTGCTCATACTCTTTTGCAATCTGAAAATACGGAAAATCAGGTGCAATTATTCCTCTTGACGGCGAAGCCTTTTTACATTCGCAGATAAAAGAAATATCCCGTGTTTTCAGTGCCCGCTCAAAAGCCAAGTCACCGGAAGGCAGCGACAAAGCGGCACTTTTTATTTCACCCGTCGGAACAATTGTTTTGGATAACCTGACACGCTCCCGAGCGTGATCGGCAAGTGCTTCCAAGATGTTGAACATGATCTTTCTCCTTATTTGTTGCTGGCCTCAATAAACATGTTCAGCTTTTCAAGAGCTTTTTTGGAATCAATAAGCTCGGCTGCGAGTTTAAGGCCGTCTTTCATTGTTTCAGCTTTTTTCCCTATATACAGGGCAGCACCCGCGTTCATAAGCACCGCGTTGCGTTTCGCGCCTCTTTCACCATTAAGAATTGCCCTCGTAATGGCTGCGTTTTCCTCAGGGGTTCCGCCGACAAGCTCGGATTTTCGGCAGCTGGCAAGTCCAAATTGCTCCGGAGTAATCACATATGTACGTGACTGACCATTATCAAACTCGCAAACTGTTGTCGGAGCACTCAGTGAAATCTCATCAATCTTATCCTGCCCATACACAACCATACCGCGTTTAACCCCAAGATTCATAAGCACCTGTGCGAGCGGCTGAACAAGGTATTCATTATACACACCGAGCAACTGCATTTTGGGGCTGCCGGGATTGGTAAGCGGGCCGAGAATGTTAAAAACAGTGCGGAAACCGAGTTCTTTACGAATAGCGCCTACATATTTCATCGAAGTATGATATTTCTGTGCAAAGAAAAAACAGATGCCGACAGTATTCAAAAGTTCAATGCACTTTCCCGGGTTCTGGTCAATATTTACTCCGAGTGCTTCAAGGCAATCAGCTGTGCCGCACTGTGACGATGCCGCACGGTTTCCGTGCTTGGCAGTTTTGATGCCGCCCGCTGCCGCAACAAGCGCCGATGTGGTGGAGATGTTGAAGCTGTGCGCGCCGTCGCCGCCTGTTCCGACAATATCGAACAGCTCCATATCGTTTTCAACCTTAAGCGCATGATCGCGCATTGCCGCCGCGCATCCGGCTATCTCAACTATTGTTTCCACTTTTGTGCTTTTGGTGGACAGTGCCGCAAGAAATGCCGCATTTTGTATGAGTGAGGTTTCACCGCTCATTATTTCGCTCATGACCTGATATGCCTCATCGTAAGTCAGATCCTGTTTATCCACAATTTTGATAATAGCTTCTTTAATCATTTTCTTTTCCTCCCCGTTTGTTATAAATCGATAAAATTCTTAAGTATTGTTTTCCCATCCAGCGTCATGATGGATTCAGGATGAAACTGAACGCCATAAATCGGATATTTTTTGTGCTGAACCGCCATGATTTCTCCGTCATCCGCCACGGCTGTCGGCTCCAGGTAGTCCGGAAGAGTATCGGGGTCGGCTGCCAGGGAATGATAACGGGCAACCGTGAAAGCGGGCGGGCAGTTTTTAAAAAGCGGGCAGTCATTTTGCACTGTAATAACCGATTGCTTTCCATGCATCAGACGTTTAGCATATGTGATGGATGCCCCATATGCCGCACAAATCGCCTGATGACCAAGGCATACACCGAGCGTAGGAATTTTCTGACTCAGCGTTTCAGCGACCTCCATAATAATGCCTGCATTTTCAGGGCGTCCCGGGCCGGGCGAGAGAATAATATGGTCTGGATGCAATTCTCTTATTTTATCAGCTGCCATTTCATCATTTCTGATTACTTTTATGTCCGGGTTGATTGCGCCAACCAGCTGATACAGGTTGTATGAAAAACTGTCGTAATTATCAATTAGCAATATCATAAATCCACCTCCTGTGCTTTTTTTAAAGCGTTGATTACCGCTTCTGCTTTGTTCATACACTCATGAAATTCATTTTCCGGAACCGAATCTGCAACGATTCCCGCGCCGACGCGGACAAATACTTTTCCGTTCTTTTTGTATGCAATACGGATTGCAATACAGGTGTCCAGATTTCCGGTGAAATCTATATATCCTATTGCACCGCCATAAATTCCACGCTTATTGTTTTCCAGCTCATCGATCAGCTGGCAGGCGCGTATTTTCGGAGCCCCTGAAAGTGTTCCGGCAGGGAGCACTGCACTGACAGCATCCAACGCGTCACGATCATCTCTTATTTCGCCGCGGATGGTGGAGCCAATATGCATTACATGGGAATAACGTTGCACGCAATGATATGTTTCAACATTCACAGTCCCAAATTTGCTGATTTTACCAATATCATTACGGCCGAGATCAACCAGCATATTATGTTCCGCGAGTTCTTTTTCATCGGCAAGCAGTTCCTTCTCAAGTGCTTGATCCTCTGCTTCGGTTATGCCGCGCGGCCTTGTCCCGGCAAGAGGAAATGTGTGAAGAATTCCGTTTTCCAGTTTAACAAGCGTTTCCGGGGATGCGCCGGCCACTTCCACATCGGTACCTGAAAAGTAGAACATGTACGGTGAAGGGTTGATTGTGCGTAATATCCTGTATGTATTCAAAAGACTTCCTTCAAATGGGGCACTCAAGCGATTTGAAAGAACAATCTGAAAAATATCTCCCTCACGAATATAATGCTTCGCTTTCTCTACCATTTCACAGTAGGCAGGCTTATCAAAAAGCGGCGTTATTTCTCCTTTAAGCTTTCCGCCCGGTTCATTGAGCTTTTCACCGCTTTGCAGCAGCTGAGCAAGCCGTTTCAGCTCAAGCACGGCGTTTTTATAAGAAGTTTCCGGTTCTTTAAGCGATATATTAACAATTAAAATGATTTTCTGGCAGAAATGATCGAACGCAATGACCTTGTCAAAGAGCATCAGGTCAATGTCCTTGAAATTCTCTGTGTCTTTGGCGTTTATTCTAACCGAGGGCTCGCTGTAGCCCAGATAATCATATGAAAAATAGCCTACAAGTCCGCCGGTAAAGGATGGAAGTCCCTCAAGACGTGGGCTTTTGTATTCCGACAGGATCTGGCGGATATAAAAAGCCGGATCCTTCGTGGTGAAGGTAAGATCGCCTATTTTCATCTCTTTATCAATACAGGTGATCTCCAGCTTTGGATCAAAACCAAGGAATGTGTACCGCCCCCATTTTTCCTTTTCCTCTGCAGATTCGAGCATATAACAATGGCTCGAAATATTCTTTAATATCTGCAGCGCTTCAATCGGTGTGCAGATATCCGAAAGGATCTCACAGCTTACCGGTACGATATCATATTGCCCGGATTTTGTGATCTCCCTGACTGTTTCAATACTTGGTGAAGTCAACATTAAAGTTCCCCCTTTAAAATAAAAAATCCTTCGGCTTTCTGCCAAAGGATTCAATAAAAAAGTCCTTGACAGAAGAACAACTTCTGTCAAGGACGAATAAACAACTATCCGCGATGCCACCTTGATTCACAGCCCATTATAAGCTGCGCGCTCAACAGGATACCAACATATCCCCGGCAACTGACGTATGCCAACACGTTGCAGAATAATTTGCACAAAATAAATCGTGCATTTCACTGCACCCTCGGCGGTCCATTTGATAATCTGTGTTTCACCCGATTCTCAGCATCGCGGGCTCTCTGTGGAGGCATAATCATCGTTATCTCCGCTTCAACGGTTTTTATATCTATTAAATTTTTAATATTATATCATAAGGAATTGCAGGTTGTCAAGATATTTATACTATTTTTTCTATAAATTCTTTGATTCAATCTTTGTTATAATATCCTATTGCTGTGATGATATATTTATACAGAAAGTTATGGCTTTAATGCAATGTCTATTAAAACATATCAAAACATTTCATTACCATGTAGCTTGTACAATAATTCCAGTTTATTTATTTCCTAAATTTGTTTTTCAATTGTGTATACTTCATCTTTCATCATTATTATTAAAACGTATATCACGCTGTTTAGAAAGTTGAGTTGTCCTTGCTTTTTCAAGCAAATCATCAATTTGTTTATTACCGAACACTTTACGCAGAAGCGTATAATCCTTGATTTTTTCACTGAGTTGGTTATTTTTAGAAGATAAATATTTATTATCGCTACGTAGATTTTCATTTTCAGCATACAACTTTGCATTGTACTGATTGAGGCGGTGGTAATCATCCCTTGCTTTGAAATATCTTACCATAACCGTCTTAATAAGCGACTTAAATTTAACTATCAACGTTTCAACAAATTTCGTTTTATACGACTTGGCTGACATCAATCCCTGCGGTTCCGGTAACTGATAATCGGGGGCGGTATCAAGAAGATTCTGCATCTCTGAGATGCCTTTTTCTCCGTCTTCAAACTCTTCAATACGCTTTGACAGCGTATTGAATTCACCTTTTTTATCGGCAAGTTTTTCATCCAATTCTGCAACTTCTGCGGCACGCATCTTCTTTTCATAATCATATACAGAAAGATGTTTTTCGCGGGTATCCTTATGCTCCCATTTGATATCATAGCGTTCCATCTCGGCGGCAAGATGTTCTTTTTCGGACTGTACCCACTGATTCCACTCTGTTTCAGAACGTGTTCCGCCCTTAAAGCCCTGCACTGCCAATGCTTGTTTCAACGATACACGGGTCTCCAGTCCTCGCTTGCTATCGGTTGTAAATGGGACAAAATCAATGTGCAGATGCGGTGTTGCTTCGTCCATATGAAGGTGTGCAGAAAACACCCGTAGCTGCGGATTCCGTCTTTGAAATCCCTGATAATAATCATCCAGCACCTGCTTCGCAAGCTGCCCATTTTCTCCGACAGCGCTCATATCATCTTTGTTTCCGATCTGTAAAATCAGTTCGTGAAACGGCTTCTCCTGCTTACTGTTTCTGATCTTTTCATAATAATTATCAATGCGTCGGTCGGCTCGGGTAAGCTTTGCGTTATACTTTTCCAAGGCTTTATCAAACATCTGATGATAGACTGTTTTGATGTTTTCATTACAGTAATCTAAATTGAGAGGGGAGCGTTCCGGATCGGTATTTTTTGCATTAAACTTGCGGCTATTATGACTTACCGACCCTTTTCCGACTTCCGCACTTATCGTTCTTTTCATAAATCATCCCTTCTCCGGCGTCAGCCGGGTTCTGTTACTCTTGTCAAGAGTAACGCAAAAGCACTTTTGACAGGCAAGCCCATCAAAAATGCAACCTGCAAGCAGGTTTTGCGCTCTCCGAGGGGCAAGGGCAGCCCTTTGAAAAGGGCTCCCTGCACCCCGCCTAAACTTTATTTGCGACATTTCAATGTCGCATTGGTGACGATCCGTGTCGATGGTGACGGTGTTTTGGACTCCTCACCCACTGTCGTAAACATCGACACGACCGTCACACACCGTCACGCCTGCTCAAAATGAAGACTCACTTTTCGCCCGTCGTGACCACGGCTGTTCTCGTAGCGAATGCCGTATTCATTGAACAGCCGCCCGGCATTGATATTCAGCTTCAATGTCAGAGTATTTGGCTTCATAACAATGCCGAGAAACAAAACCAATTCCGTCGGCGAACCTTGCCAGACAGGATTGTCTTTTGTAATACGTCTGGCGATTTCTTCGAGCAATGGCTCCGGCGGTTCTTTCCAAAGCTCTGTCTCCGTTTTCTCCAAATCCCATATCAACCGTTCCTGATTGCGTGATAGATACAACCGCTGATCCTGCTGATCTCTGCCGGACACATCCAATGTGGCCGCATTGCTTGTGCGCTTCTCCTTTTGAAGAAGGAAGGCACCATCTGCTGCGCCGAGCAGACCGTTGGTGCCAGAGATCATATCGAACCGATCATCAGATTGCTGCTTGCGTGTGTGGTGTACCAGCAGCAGACAAATACCACAGCTGTCTGCGAACTTTTTCATTCGGGTAATAATGTCGTAATCGTTGGCGTAGCTGTAACTGTCGCCGCCGACTTCCCGCACCTTTTGCAGTGTGTCGATAATGATAAGCTTTGTATCGGGATGCTCATGCATAAAACCTTGTAACTGTTCGTCAAGACCTTTCCCGAGCTGACCTGCCGAAACAGAGAAGAATAGGCTTTCTGTGCCTTCCGTTCCGAACATCTGATAAAGACGCTTCTGCAATCGGCTGTAATCATCCTCAAGTGCGAGATAGAGTACCGCTCCTTTTCGCACAGTATAATTCCACAGCGGTGTCCCAGTGCTGATGTGATAGGCAAGTTGTGCCATCATAAAACTCTTGCCGAGCTTCGGCGCTCCGACAAAAAGATACGTTCCGAGATAGAGCAAGCCGTCAATCAACGGCTGCCTGCCCGGATACACAGTGTCGTATAGCTCGGTCATCGTAACCGTTTTCAGATAAGACGGATCCATCTGCCGGAGCATTTCCTGCTGCATTTTTTTGAAATCTTCTTCGAGATTATTGAATTCCGAAGAATTTTCGGGTATACTATCTACAGATACATTAAGTGACTGCCCATCATCTGAGCCAACAGATGTGCTAAGGGTGGTCATTTCTTTTTCTTTGCTCATTCGGATTCCTCCTTTAATCCGTCAAGCGTGACGGTAATAAACTTAATAATGTCGAGCAGTTCATCATCTACGCTTTTTCCTGCTTCAATGCGCTGCAATTCAGTAAGGACAGCCGCAAGTTGATTTCGAAGAGCCTTATACACTCTCGGATTGCCTTGCACAATTACATCCCGACAAAGCAAGCGGCGGGTAATATAATCCTGCTTTGTCAGCCCAGACAGCCTCACCATTGTTTCCAGCTGTTCGTCCTCATCAGGCGATACCCGGAATGCGACTGTCTTGTTTCTCCATCTGTTTTTACAATCAAGATTTTTCATTGACATTTTCAAAATCTCCTTTTCCTAATACATTTAATTTATTTGCCATTTCTGTTTGCTTGGACGGAAACAGGTGCGCATATCGGTAGGTCACTTCAATGCTTTCATGCCCCAGCCTGTCTGCAATTGCCAGAGCCGTAAAGCCCATCTCTATCAGCAACGACACGTGTGAGTGCCTCAGGTCGTGTATCCTGATGCGTTTAACTCCGGCGGCTTCCGCACCTCTGTCCATTTCGTGGTGCATATAGCTTTTCGTTACCGGGAAAATGCGGTCGTTTTCTCCTGCACTGTAAAACATATTGATATACTCCTGCATCTCATCACAAAGGAACTTTGGCATTCTGATTGTACGGTTGCTCTTTTTTGTTTTTGGGGTGGTGATAACATCCCTGCCTTTGAGTCTCTGATAGGATTTATCTATTCTGACTGTTTCAGTTATAAAATCGAAATCCTTTGGCGTCAGTGCGAGCATTTCGCCCTCACGAATTCCACACCAGTAAAGCATCTCAAATGCATAATATGAGATGCTTTTGTCCATCATTGTATCAGAGAATTTCTTGTATTCATCTAATGTCCAAAACAGCATTTCTTTTCGTTCTTCAACTCCCATATTTCCGGCGATTGATGCAGGATTGGATTTCAGTCCATAATATCTCACGGCGTGATTAAACAGTGCGCTAAGCTGATTATGCACGGTTTTCAGATAGGTCTGCGAATACTTCTTGCCGCTTTTGTCGGTCAGTTCTCTAATCTCATTCTGCCATTCGATTACATCCTTTGCGGAAATATCACAGAGTTTACGCTTTTCAAAATAGGGCAATATTTTCTTTTTAATGATACTTTCTTTTGTCAGCCATGTGTTTTCCTTTAAGCGTGGCTTTATATCCCTTTCATAAAGCTGAACAAAACTGTTGAATGTCATTGTTACATCGGCTTGCTTTTGCATAAGAAACTCCCGTTCCCATTCCTGCGCCTCACGCTTTGTTGCAAAGCCACGCTTGAATTTTTGCTGCCGTTCGCCACGCCAATCGGTATATCTGAACTGTACATACCAAGTGCCGGCTTTCTCGTTTTTAAACGCTGCCATTCTGATATCCCCCTTCATTTTGTGTTTTTGTAAAATAGAATTTTTCGTGGAAGAATTTCCGATCAATTCTACCTGCAATCGTAATACATCCGGTCACCTTCAGTTCCTTGTTTAATTTGCGTATGAGTTTATAAGCGTATGGAACGGAAACCCCCATTTCTTCGGCTACTTCTTCAACACGCATAAACATTGTTGCTGCCAT
>ENA-UOOK01001498-UOOK01001498.1-fermentation-metagenome-genome-assembly--contig:-NODE-1498-length-30650-cov-4.591208_pt1 | contig 30650 bp, 27 predicted proteins | sample MGYA00245777_ERZ724023 | MGnify/ENA primary metagenome ERZ724023 (study PRJEB28704, sample SAMN03018312) | fermentation metagenome | biome: anthropogenic terrestrial biome; feature: soil; material...
ATAAAAATAAGCTATTAACGACAGATTCTTCGCTTCACTTCGTTACGCTCAGAATCCGTTGAATTTTATTGGACAATAGTGATTAAATAGATAAAATATTCAATAGGAGGAAGTACAGCAAATGAAAACTAAATTGTTGTCAGGTAATAAAAAAGAATATTCGCTAAATAACAAATGATTATAAAAAATATGTTTTTTTCGGCTTAGTGTTTAAACATTAAAAAAAAAACATTACCTTTGCACCAAAAATTCATTATAATGAAACGACCATTTTTATTTACATTTTTCTTGGTATGTATAATGGGTATATCACAGGCACAGGTCTCAGAAGTAGGCCTGTGTGGCGGTGTATCGTTTTATATGGGTGATATCAATCCGACGGGTGTATTTAAAGGATCTAAACCGGCCGGAGGTGTGATATATCGCTATAATATAAATCCACTTTTAGCTTTTAAATCGACGGTATTATTTGGCAGTATTGGTGCCAACGATGCTGAATATGGAAAAACCGATGAAGCCAAAGCTCGAAATTTAAGCTTTGTTTCTCCTATTTCAGAAATATCGGCTCAATTAGAACTCAATTTCATGCGTTTATACAATGAAGCCGGCCGTAATGCCTTTGCCCCTTATTTGTTTGCCGGCATAGGCATTTTTTCATTTAATCCACAAGCAAAAGCATCCGATGGGAATTGGTACGATTTGCAAATGTTGGGAACCGAAGGCCAAGGCTTAAATCAACCCGGATATGAGAAAGAACCTTACTCCCTTATTGGACTTAGTATCCCTTTTGGTTTGGGAATGCGCTATAACTTTTTAAAATATTATTCAATAGGCGTAGAATGGGGGATGAGAATGACCTTTACCGACTATATTGATGATGTCAGTACAACTTATGTATCCGATACAGTATTAAGGGTATATCGTCATCCTGTGGTAGCTGAACTGGCCGATCCGGTAGATGAATTTGAAAAACATAAACCGGGAACCGCCCGCGGAAATGCTCAAACGAAAGACTGGTTTTCGTATGCCGTGGTTACCTTCACCTTTAAATTAAACTATCAAAAAGCGTGTCCTTCGATGGGGAAACCCATTCCTGTGAATAAGAAAAGACGGAAATACAGGTAAAAAAAAGCGCAATTTATGATTTCCATCAACGATATTAACACTAAAACCATTCCACAACATATTGCAATTATTATGGACGGTAACGGGCGTTGGGCACAACGCCAAGGAAAAGATCGTATTTTTGGACATCAAAAAGGAGTGGAAGCTGTTAAACAAACTATTGAAGCTTGTGGAGATATTGGTATTAAGTATTTAACAATCTATGCCTTCTCCACCGAAAACTGGAAACGTGATTCTCAAGAAGTCAATGCTTTAATGGAATTGTTTATGTATTTTTATCAAACCGAATCGGATAATCTGCATAAAAACAATATCTGTGTGAAAGCAATCGGTAATTTAGAGATGCTTAGTGAAGAATGCCGAAACGGCATGCTAACTTTGATAGATAAAACCAAAAATAATACGGCTCTTACACTGATTATTGCTCTAAGTTACGGTGCTCGTTGGGAAATTACTCATGCTGCCCGAACATTGGCAAATGATATAAAAAACAATACATTAAATATAGAAGATATCAACGAAGATACCTTTGAAAACTATCTACAGACATATGACTTACAAATACCTGACCCCGACTTATTGATTCGCACAAGCAATGAGTATAGAATCAGTAATTTCTTACTTTGGCAGATTGCATATACCGAATTGTATTTTACCGAAGTTTTATGGCCTGATTTTGATAAGAATGAATTGTTGAAAGCGATTTATGACTTTCAACAGCGAACACGAAGATATGGTAAAACAAATGAACAATTAACGTAATCTATAAAATAATTACACCACATTCTCGTTAAATATAGGTAAATTTAAATTTCACAAATTGATTGAGATAAATATTATATGCGTATAGCAAAGTTCCTTTTTATCGTTTTAGTTCTAGGTTTTCTGAAAACAAATGTAATATCACAGGTGAATTTACAACATGATACGTATATATCCTTAAATTATCTGAATCCTAAGGAATATGAAGTAGGAGGTATTACCTTTAGCGGGAATGCAACATGTGATCCGAGAAGTTTAAATTTTGCTGTGGGCGATGTCATTAAAATTCCGGGGGATAGAATCAGTAAAACCATCGAGAGACTGTCTAAAATGGGTTTGTATGAAGATAACATACGGATTACTGCTACCAAAATTGAAGGAAATCTGATATTTCTGGATATATATTTGGAAGAAGTTCCTCGCTTGGCTTATTTTGCCTATAAAGGGGTGCGAAAATCCGATATCGATGAGTTTGATGACAGAATAAATCTTTCACAAGGAAAAGTCGTGAATGAAAATTTAAAATCGGTTGTTAAGAATATTGTACGCGATTACTATGTTGAAAAAGGTTTTTATTTTGTCGAAGTGGATGTGATTGAAGAAAGAGATAGTCTTAATCGAAATTTGGTTACATTATTAATAGATGTAAATAGAGGCAAGAAAACCAAAGTAAGCGATGTGGCTTTTTATGGCGTAGATAATATAGATGTAATGAAATTACGATCATCTATGACCGAAATAAAATCGAAATTAATGTTTCGACCTTTAAATAAAATAGATACTGCTATTGTGGACTATGTTAAAAATTATGGAGCATATAAAGATAAAGATTTAGCTGATTTACTCTTGCATTATTTTCAAGATAGAGTGCGTATACGTTTTAAACCTTCTCGTTTTAACGAACAGGATTATGAAACGGATAAACAAAATATAATTTCGAAATGTAATGAATTAGGCTATAGAGATGCCTACATAGTAAAAGATACTTTTTATCTGAATAATAGTAAAGATATTAACATCGATATTCATTTATATGAAGGAAAAAAATATTACTTCCGAAATATAAGTTGGGTCGGGAATACCAAATATAGTTCGGATTTATTAAGCAAAATACTCAACATCAAAAAAGGGGATGTGTATAATTCGGTTTTATTAGAAAGAAACTTAAGTATGAATCCCGAAGGTATGGATGTAAGTACACTCTATTTGGATGATGGGTATTTGTTTTTTAATGCAGTCCCCATCGAAAAGCTGGTAGAAGGCGATTCGATCGATATTGAAATCCGTATTGTTGAACGCAATCAGGCTACCATTAACAAAGTAAGTGTTTCGGGCAATACTCGTACGGGCGATGAAGTCATATTAAGAGAATTAAGCACACTGCCCGGCGATAAGTTTAGTCGTTCGGACGTCATACGTTCCCAACGTCAACTTTTACAACTTGGTTATTTTAATCAAGAAAAAATGAATGTAATACCCAAAGCCAATGAAGCCGATGGAAGTGTTGATTTGGAATATATCGTCGAAGAAGCATCTTCCGATCAATTGGAATTATCCGTAGGATGGGGCAGTAATCAATTTATAGCCAGTATAGGAGTTTCATTTAATAACTTTTCCTTCAGAAAGTTCTTTAAAAAAGAAGCTTGGACTCCTATACCGAGTGGGGACGGACAAAAATTATCCTTTAAGATTTATGCCAATACGTATTACCGTCAATACGGATTTTCATTTACCGAACCATGGTTGGGAGGGAAAAAACCCAATGCTTTAACCCTTTCTTTTTCGCATACAAACTATACCAACGGACAATCTGAAACCAGTACATCTTATCAGCATATTCGTATCACCAGCGCTTCCGTGGGATTAAGTAATCGCTTGAAAATACCTGACGATTATTTTAATATGGCGAATTTTATTGCATATCAGTATTACGATGTTAGAAACTATCCTTATTTTATTTTTACGGATGGTTATTCCCATGGGTTGAGTTATAATTTTTCATTAAACAGAAATTCATTAGATGCCATTATTTATCCTCGAAATGGATCGGATTTGTTGTTCTCTTTACAATTAACACCTCCTTATTCTTTGTTTACACAAAAGGATTATACTCAAATGAAATCTCAGGATAAGTATAAATGGCTTGAATATCATAAATGGAAATTTAACGTTTCTTATTATTTAAATATAATTGATAACTTAGTATTGAGTGTTAGAGGAAAGTTTGGCTTTTTGGGTTATTATAATTCTTCTTTAGGTTCAAGTCCATTCGAACGATTTTATTTAGGAGGAAGTGGATTATCTTCTACCTATATTTCCGACGGTCGAGAAATCGTAGGTATGAGAGGTTATGTGGATGAATCACTCACACCTACCGATGCAACAGGAACCGCAATTGGGGGTACAATTTATCAGAAATTAACCTTTGAGTTACGCTATCCCATCAGTTTAAATCCATCGGCTACCATTTATTTATTGGCATTTCTTGAAGCCGGAAACAGTTGGTTGAATGTAAAAACCTATAAACCTTTCGATATGTATCGATCGGCTGGTTTTGGCGCTCGTATACATTTACCTATGTTTGGAATGTTTGGATTAGATTGGGGCTATGGTTTTGATCAAATACCCGGAAGCCCAACTTCTTCAGGAAGCCAATTCCATTTTTCTATTAACCAATCCATTGAATAAAAAATGTACTAGTATTAACTTAAAATATATTTGATATGAAAAAATTAGTTTTAACAGCCACCATTATTGTGTTAACAGTATTTGGAGCCATTGCGCAAAAATATGCCTATATCGATTCTGAATATTTGTTAAATAACATTCCCAGTTATTTGGAAGCACAAGCCGAATTAGACAAGTTATCCGTTGAATGGCAAAAAGAAATTGAAGCCAAATTCAAAAAGATTGATGAAATGTATAAAAAGTATCAACAAGATGTTGTTGTACTACCGGAAGAAACCAAGCAAAAACGACAACAAGAAATTATTGATGCCGAAAAAGAAGCCAAAGAATTGCAAAAAAAACGTTTTGGAACGGATGGAGATTTATTTAAGAAAAGAGAAGAATTGGTAAAACCTATTCAAGACAGAGTTTTTACCGCTATTGAAGAATATGCGCGTGAAAAAAATTATGCTTTTATTTTTGATAAAGCAGGTGATTTAACCATTGTATATGCAGATGCCAGGTATGATATAAATGATGATATTTTATTGAAACTGGGAATAGTAGTTGGGGAAAAATAAACTTTAAACTTTTATAATTATGTTAATTTTTGTAGCAAACATTCCTTTTAGATCTCGTAAAAAGGATTTGGAAGAATTATTTAAACAGTACGGAAGCGTCGAGAAAGCTTATATCATTTATGATAAAGTCCGTAGGAGAAGTAAAGGTTATGGTTTTGTTGAAATGCCAGACGAAGATGAGGCCAGAGAGGCTATCGAAAAACTAAACGGCTATGAATTAAATGACAAAAAACTTGTTGTTGAGGAATCAAATTCTAAGAAAACTGAAAAACCAATCGAAGAAAAAGAAGAAAATAACGAATAGAGATTTGTTATCTTCTCTTTTTTACAAAATGTAAATTAATGTAGTTTGTTTTTTTAAGGAAAAAATTAAGAGTGCTTATAAGACATTAAATACATAAATACTCTTGTTTTTCTTAAGTTTAGCGAAATTTTATGATGTTGTTATAAGTATTGGACAATACCATAAAAAAAAGCCACTATCATATAGAGTGGCTTTTTTTATGATTAAATAAATATATATAATTTACTTAGTAATATCTTTGCGTGTGGCATAATTCACTTTAAATGCACTTGCTTTCCGCAGCTCTTGTTTCACGTCGGTAACAATTCCCATTTTAACCTTTTCGTCGACTTTGAGCGACCAAGTAATCATGGTACGATCAAGTTCGTTACGACGTTGTTTTTCGGCTTCAACAAATTCAATGATGTCGGTATATTCGGCAAATTGGTCGTTTAATTGGATACGTGGTTCTGGGCCTAATCTTTTTATGTGATTCTGATTCGGTCTGCCAATATTAATGCTTGAAACCAATGCTTTCTTTTCTAATTTTTGTACTTCAGTAGCTTTTGGAATTTGAATAACTACAAAAAGTGAGGATTCACGCATAGTAGTAATCACCATAAAGAAAAACAAAAACATGAAAATAATATCCGACATGGACCCCATATTTAGTTCGGGGACATCTTTTTTACCTTCTTTTTTAAATCTTCCCATAATTATTTTTTCCCTCCATAATTTGACGGTTCAGCTTCGGAAATACTGATAGGGTAAATTTTTTGTATTCCTTTTTTTTGTGTTTCCGTTAGTTTATCATATGATTTTCCAAAGCGCTGTTGTGAATATTCTTGGCGTAATTCACTAAATGCCAACGTCAACTGGTTTTGAACGGCCATATACATAGCGTAGGAGGTACTCCTGTCGTTTTGCAGTGATACCACACCTTTCGAAACCATGGCATTCTCGCCTAAATCATCAATGTATTTAGATTGTTTTTCCGAACGATGCGGATCTTCAGTAGGATTTGCAATAAAATCTTTAGTGATATTTTTTAATTGACGTACATCCGATAATACTTCACCGTTAACCAATAATTGGTCATGCATATTCACTAAAATACGCAATACATTGCGTTGATTCATTTTTGGGACCTCTTGATTTTCCTGTAAAGGAGGAGGCAATCTTCTTTGTATCCCTTGATCCGTATTAATGGAAGAAGTCAACAGGAAGAATGTCAAAAGCAGAAATGAAATGTCGGCCATTGACCCCGTATTTAATCCCGGTGTTTTCTTTGCCATAATATTTAATTTTTAATTTTGACATAAATGATTGAACTTATGAATGCTAATATTACACCAAAAAAAGCTAAATAAGTTACATTCATAGCAGTACCTACCCATTTGTATACAATAGGAGCTACTTCAAGACGTAAAGCAATATCGCTTAATTCCGAAGGTGCTAGAAAATATCCGATAACAATAAGTACTACACAGCAGCCTAATAAAAGAAGTGTTTTGAACAGTTGCTTTTTATTAGAAAAAATTCCTATCACAGCGAATAAAACAAGTAATATTATTACTATGATAACTAAAAGATATAAAATGTTGAAACACCAATTTAGTGCAGCTTCTTTCTCGGAAAATAAATAGATGAATGAAGCTGATATTGCAGCTATTGTTATTATTAATACCGAAATATTTGCTATTCTTTTTATCAATTTATCCATCGTTATAATTTTTTAATATGTTAATAAAGGAAAACTTTATTAGTTTATTGTTTGTATTTTACAACGATATCCATATAATTGATGGTAGCATCTTCCATGGTATTGGTTAAACTATCTATTTTAGAAACTAAATAAGAATAAAATACTTGAAGAAGAAGTGCCACTATCAAACCGAATACAGTCGTAATAAGAGCCACTTTCATACCACCTGCAACAATGGTAGGAGAAATATCGCCTGCTTTTTCAATATCGTCGAATGCTTGAACCATCCCAACAACCGTTCCTAAAAAACCTAATGAGGGAGCAACTGAAATGCAAAAGCCTATCCAAGACATATTGGTTTCTAAACGAGCTGTTTGCACGCCACCATAGGAAACAACGGCTTTTTCGATTTCGTCTAAACTTTGATCATAACGATCCAACCCTTGATAAAACACACTGGCAACAGGACCCCTGGTGTTACGACAAAGTGTTTTAGCGGCTTCAACATCACCTTTTTTTAAGGTTTCTTCAATTCCATTTAATAGTTTCGTTGTATTTGTTGTGGAAAGATTTAAATAAATAATTCTTTCAATAACTAATCCTAAGCCTAAAATTAATGCTAATAAAATAGGAGTCATCCATGGAACACCACCTTCAATAAATTTATCTTTCAAAACCTGATTAAAAGATTTTTCAGCTGCAGTTTCTTCTTCGACCTCGGCTGCAACTGATTCAGCGGCTACTGCTTCATTTTCTGCATTGGGCTTTACCGCAGCTTCTGTATCTGTTGTATTGGCTTTGGCTTGTTCTTCTTGTGCATATGCTACATTGGATGATCCAAATGTTATAAAACTTGCGATTGCTAATAAGGCAAATAACTTTTTCATACTAATGCTTTTTAATTTTATTTTTTACGTCAATTTTTTATTATTTATATCTGGCGGAGAGACAGGGATTCGAACCCTGGAAGCGCTTGTGGCACTTACACACTTTCCAGGCGTGCTCCTTCGACCACTCGGACACCTCTCCTGTATTTAATTTTCAGAGCGCTAAATTACTAAAAATCTTAATAAGAAATCTCCTTTTTTGTTTTTTTTTATTCAACAGCCTATATGTTTTTAAAATTCTATTTAACAAGTGTTTATTATATGATATATGGAAATTAAAGGCGTTTTTAGGTTTGATTTTTTGTCTCTTTTGTTAGAATGATGACATAAAAACATCTTTCCTCTCTTTTTTTAGTGAAAGCTTATGTTTTTATAGCTTAAATAAATGTTTAGCGTTTGTACTGGTTATTTGAGCTACTTCGTCAATACTTATGTTTTTCAGTTTGGCTAATTGTTCGGAAATCAGAGGAATGTAGTTACTTTGATTGCGTTTGCCACGATAGGGGACAGGGGTAAGAAAAGGAGCATCCGTTTCCAATACTAAATAACGTAAAGGTATTTGTTTTACGACTTCTTGTATGCCAGAGTTTTTATAGGTAAGCGTACCACCTATGCCAAGGTAAAAACCTTTTTCAATTACTTTTTTAGCTTGATTGATATCTCCCGAAAAGCAATGAAAAATACCTTTGAAATTTGCCTTAGGATATTCATTCAGTACATGTAATATTTCAGCAAATGATTTACGCGAATGAATAATTAGAGGTAAATCGTGTAGTAAAGCAAAATCAATTTGTTGCTTGAATGCCATGATTTGTTCGTTGATATAGGTTTTATCCCAATATAAGTCAATGCCAACTTCTCCAATGGCAAGGTATAACTCAGAATCATATTGATTAAGAATATAGTCTAATTCTTCTTGATAATTGCTGTTTACATCTGAGGGATGTAGCCCTAACATAGGATAGCAATGTTTTGGATAGGTACGACATACCTTTATCATAGGAATAATTGTTTCTCGATTTATGTTGGGTAATAGCAAAGTATTAACATTTGCACTTATGCTTGCCTGCAAAACTTCATCTCGGTCTTCATCAAAATCGTTCAAATAGAAATGGCAATGTGTGTCGACAAATTCCATATCATGAGCGTTTTAATAAAGGATGTTCAAATAAGTTTGAAAAATCCTCTTCGGGTTTTACTAAAAAAGTATTAAATCCAAGCAATTGAGCAGTTTCAATGTTTTTTTCTCCATCTTCCAAAAAAAGACTTTCTTCTGGTAGAATTCCAGCATCGTCAAGCATCATTTCAAATATTTTTTTATGGGGTTTGCACACTTTCATTTCAAACGAAAGATAGAGTTTATCGAAATAATCTTCTATGCGAGAGCCGTATGTATGGAAATAGGATTCACAACTATAATTATAAATCATCTCGTTGATATTGCTCAAAAGGAATAGCTTATAATGCTTACGTAAGGTAGACAGGAGTGCTAATTTGTAGCGGGGTAAATCGACCAAAAAAGAAAAAAAAGCTTTTTTTATCTCTTCGTCGCTTATGGCATGTTGACTCATGTTACGTATACTATTGAGAAATTCGCGGGAACTGATTTTGCCTTCTTCGAATAAGAGAAATATTCCTTTCTGGCACCAATTGTTTAATAATTCAGCCACGGCCGGTATGCCTAAGTCGGCAAAAGCTTTTATGCTTCTGTCTTTATTGAGATCGATAAGGACACCTCCAAAATCGAAAATGAGTGTTTTTATGACAGTAGTTTTTTCTGTTAGGTGTAATCTTTCTGTTAATAATGGATCCATATATGCATTGATTTCTTTCCATTATAAAAACTGAATGCGTTTTGTTTTATTGTTTAGGTTCGAAAAGAAATGAGTAAATCATAGATTATGAGGAATAAATGGATGCGAATGAAAGACTGAGTAAGTAGTGTTTTATTGTGTTTTATTATGTGTAAAAAAAGCTTTTTTGCCTATTTTAGTGATTACTTTATAACATAACACAGCTGCCAAGACATCGGATGATTTATCGTAAGGATTGGGACAAAGTTCCACGATATCGAATCCGACAATACGTTTAGAAGCATTTACTTTTGTTATAAAATCAATTACTTGCCACCAATTCATTCCACCGGGCAAGGGAGTTCCGGTTGAGGGTAGGATGGAAGGGTCGAAACAATCAAGGTCGATGGTAAGATAAACGTTATCTTTTAATTTTTCGATGGCTTTATCCATCCAGCTATTATCGGATCGCATCTGATGTGTGTAAAAAATAGCGTCTTTATCAATAAATTCTTTCTCTTCCGTGCATACATTTCGTATGCCTACTTGTACAATATTTGTGAGTGCTTTAGCCCTGTGCATCACGCAAGCATGGTTGTAGATGGAATTATGGTATTCAGGACGTAAATCGGCATGAGCATCTAACTGAAGTATACTCATGTTTGGATATTTTTCGGCATGGGCTTGCATAGCTCCTATACTTATACTGTGTTCACCGCCGAGGACAACCAAGGTTTTGTTTTCGTTTATGTAATGTTTTGCTCTTTGATAAACAGCTTGAACAACTTGTTCAGGACTTTGATTTTCAGTGACGGCTTTAGCCGTATGTATACCACAACTGTATATTTCAATATCTTCTTCTATGTCGTATAATTCAATGCTGTCGGATGCATCAATGATGGCTTGGGGCCCTTTATCGGCGCCTTTTACAAAGGTACTTGTTTCATCATAGGGAACAGGCAATATGACAACTTTTGCTTTATCATAGTCGTTATAGCTTGAAGGCATATCTAAAAAGTAGTCCATTGACTATTGTTTTTTAAGTCGTAATTGTATTTTTTTATGTGCTGATTTATATCCTTCTTTGTTAAGTAATGCAAACATATTTTGTTTATATGCTTCTACTCCAGGTTGGTCGAAAGGATTCACTCCTAAGGCATAACCGCTGATTGCACAAGCAAGCTCAAAGAAATATATTAAAGCACCCAATGTTCTTTCGCTTATGGTTTCCAGTTCAATTTCGATAATGGGAACCCCTCCATCTTGATGAGCTAAAATAGTTCCGGTTTTTGCCTCACGGTTGATAGCCGAAATACGTTTATCTGAAATATAATTTAGCGTGTCATAATTATCAGAGTCGTAAGGTATTTTACAGCGTTTGGTGGTTTCTGCGACCGATAAAACAGTTTCAAAAACAATGCGTTGACCTTCTTGCATATATTGTCCCATAGAGTGTAAATCGGTTGTATATATTGCTCCGGCCGGAAAAATACCTTTCTGTTCTTTGCCTTCACTCTCGCCGAATAATTGTTTCCACCATTCAATGAAATAAAAGAGTTTAGGTTCAAAACTTGTCATAACTTCAATCAGATGTCCTTTATTTAACATGATATTGCGAAAAAGGGCATATTGTATCGATAAATTAGCATCCTTAGGTGTTTCTAATGATTTCGCCATCTCTTTAGCGCCTTGAATAAGCGCTTCAATATTAAATCCGGCCAATGCTATGGGGACCAGTCCAACCGGTGTTAAAACAGAATATCTACCTCCTACATCATCGGGTATAATAAAAGATTTATAGCCTTTTTGGTCTGCTAAACGTTTTAAAGCTCCTTTCTCTTTATCGGTGATGCATATGATACGTTTTTGTGCGCTTCGTAAACCGTATTTTTTTTCACAATGCTTTTGAAGTAAACGAAAAGAAACCGATGTTTCAGTAGTAGTACCGGATTTGGAAATAACTACTATGGAATAATCGACGGTATTTAGAAAATCCAATAAATCAGCATGATAGTCTTCCGAAAGATTATGTCCGGCATAAATAACTTGCATCTGATTTGTTGGAAAAGAAGGGCTTAATGCTTCGATAACGGCACGAGCTCCTAAATATGATCCTCCTATGCCGGTAAGGACGATGTATTTGGAAGCACTGCTTATGCTTTGCCTTAGGATTTGAATTTCACTTATTAATGCTTTTGAAGCTATGTTGTCAACATCCATCCACCCTAGGAAATCATTCCCTTTGCCTTGGCGGTTTTGTAATGTAGCATAAGATTCTAAAACTTTTTGTTCTAATTTTTTACTTTTAAACCGAGTGTGTTTTATTATTTTAATCATTTCAACAATATTTTAGTGAAGAGAGCCTCTCATGGGATTCGAACCCACGACCTACGCATTACGAATGCGTTGCTCTACCAGCTGAGCTAAAGAGGCATAATAGTTCTGCAAAAGTAGTAAATTTATTGATTATAATTCATGCCAACGCAATTTTTTTTCTTCAGTGTAAACGATCTTATTGTTATCGAGTAGCCACTGCAGAACCTTTACTGTTTTTTCTTCCGAGAAGTGCGTTTTTTCTATCAATTCGTCAATACTTACATCCGACTTTGTCAGTATAGGTTTTATGATATCCAATACATTGTCAAACTCTAAGGAAGAGAGCTCTATTTTATTCCTTTCCAAACATACATCACATTTTCCACAACGGATGCTTTCGCTTTCACCAAAATAAGCAAGTAATTGGCGACTTCGACATTTGGTTTGATTTGTTACGTATTGTATGACGGCATCGAGTTTTTCACGATCGCTTTGCATACGTTCTTTATAGATAGTTTCGGATAGCATAAGGTATTTCGATTCAAATCGATTAGCTAAGAAAACAATGCGCGGTAATTCCGTTTGGGGTTGATAAATGAGTATGCCCAAATGGTGTAGTTTATGAAGAACATCTATGATTGTTTGAAGAGGAATATTGGCACGTTTGGCTAATTCGTTTTCATAAATACGTGTAAAATCTGTTAATAACCCGGCATATGAACGCAATAACAATTTAATAAAGGCATCAAAATATGGATTTTCTACTTGAAAGCGATACAAATCTTCGCGGGAACAATGTATATATATCTTTGATGCGTTGGAATAGGGGTCGGTAAACACGATCAAACCGGCCTTTTCAACAAACTTCAACGCATGATAGGTGCTCAATGGATTTTGTTTGTAAGTAGTAGCAAAATCGTTGTTATCGAATTCGAAGGAAAGGCCTTCTCCACTGCCTACAGGGATGCGATAATAATTGCATAAGGCCTGATATATATCTTGAATAAGAGGTAGCTCAGGATAACTTAGTTTAAATGTGTTTTCAAGATGGATGATGTCTGCTTGTTCATAAAGGAGAATGGCATATGCTTTTCTTTCATCTCTACCGGCGCGACCGGCTTCTTGAAAATAAGCTTCAAGCGTATCGGGCAAATCCATGTGAACTACAAAACGTACGTCGGGTTTATCAATACCCATACCGAAAGCGTTAGTAGCAACCATGATGCGATTTTTGTTTTTTGTCCACCAATGTTGTTTTTTATTCCTTAGTTCTATACTTAATCCGGCATGATAATAATCAGCCGATTCGTGATTTGATTTTAAAAACTGTGCTATTTCTTGTGTTTTACGTCGGTTTCTGACATAGATAATGCCGGAGCCCGGTGTTTTTTTTACAATCTTTAGTAAGCGTTTAAGTTTATTCTCTTCATGCATGGTAAAATAAATGAGGTTCGATCGCATAAAGCTTTTTTGAAACACATTTTCTTCTTTAAAGCATAGTTTTTCTTGAATGTCTTGAACTACTTTTGGAGTGGCGGTGGCGGTTAAGGCTAATACAGGTATATATTTAGTAAACAAAGATCTAACATTAGCTATTTCTAAATAGGAAGGACGGAAATCATAGCCCCATTGCGAAATGCAATGCGCTTCATCCACGGCAAGCAAACAAACATTCATTTGTTGCAGGGAATTCTTCATCAAGGTGTTCTTCAAACGCTCGGGAGAAATATACAGTAGCTTCACTTCACCTCGGATACATCGAGTGAGTATCAGTTCAATTTCTTTGTTGTGCATGCCTGTATGTATAGTAGCGGCCGGAATATTTCTTCTTTGAAGGTTCTCTACCTGGTCTTTCATCAGGGAAATCAAAGGGGTTATTACTATACAGATGCCTTCCTGAGCAAGTGCAGCCACTTGAAAACAAATCGATTTTCCTCCACCTGTGGGAAGCAATGCTAAGGTGTCCTTGCCATCTAACACGGATAGAATGATTTCTTCCTGCAAGGTACGAAACTTCGAAAATCCCCAATATCTTTGTAAAATAGCTTTGATATCCATTTCCAGTTTTTTTTTGCAAATATACGTAAAAATATTCAATATGTATTATTTTTACACGTTGAACTTTCTTCTTTTTGATGCAATAAACGGGGAAGCAAGAAATCCTTATAGATTTACATCCTGTGGAGGATACGTAATAATACCTCCGGCAATTAAGTCTTCTCCTTCGTACATAACCCCCGATTGACCCGGGGTAACTGCAGCTACAGGGTTGATAAACTGTCCTTTGATGTAGCCATCGTCTTGTGTAAGGGTGGCCATAGTGCCTGCATCGAGATACCTGATACGCACTAATGCTTCTAAATGTTGAGGAATGTTTGGATATTTGTGTAATACATAATCTTTCACGTAGATGTCGGTGGTAAACAAATCATTTCTTTCACCCAAAGTAACGGTATTGTTTATGGGGTCAATGGCATAGACATATTTACGTTTCCCAAAGGAATAGCGTAAGCCTTTGCGCTGTCCTATGGTGTAGTTAGGTAATCCCAGATGTTGTCCGAGAACGTTGCCCTTCATATCTAAAAAGTTACCGGGAGGATGTTTAGTCTCATAATTTTCTACATTCTCCTTGATAAATCTACGGTAGTCATTGTCGGGAATAAAACAGATTTCTTGACTTTCTCTTTTCTTAGAAAGTTTCTCAAAGCCTTTTTGTTTGGCAATATTTCGCACTTCATTTTTTGTCAAATCGCCCAAGGGGAATATTGTTTGAGCGAGGCATTCTTGGCTTAATTTCCACAGAAAGTAACTTTGATCTTTTTTAGGATCTATGCCTTTCTTTAAGAAATATCTGTTGTTTTCGAAGCCGATACGCGCATAATGCCCGGTTGCAATTTTGTCGCAATTCATGGCTTTGGCTACTTCTAATAAACGTCCCCATTTAATGGTAGCATTACACAATACACAGGGATTGGGTGTGCGACCTTGGGTGTATTCATAGATAAAATCTTGGATAACCGTTTGTTTAAAATCATCTCTTAAATCTAGGATATGATGTTCAAACCCTAAGGTTTCAGCCATTTGTTTTGCTTCTATCAATGTGTTGATATTGCAGCATCCGGTTTCTTTTTCCAAGCATGCCGTAGAAAGACTGTCGTATGCGCGAAAAGTAACTCCTACCAATTCATATCCTTGTTCAAGTAAAAGTATGGCGGATACACTGCTATCAATACCTCCGCTCATTGCCATGAGTACTTTTTGTTTTTTCATCTTTATTCGGCTGTGGGTGGTTTAGGATTATTGATTGCTTTCAGTAGTTTATAATACTCATCGTAAGTATACACTTCAAAATCGGGAGGATATAAGAGCAACACTTTAGCCTGATTGGGATTTGTTTTGTGGGGAATGAGTTTCTTCAAAGCATCGTAGGATGACAAGATGATTTCATTTACAAAAATAAAATACTCAACTGTTGCACATTTCGAAATACGCATAATATCGTCGTAGATGCTTATTTGTGAAGAATCTTTTAATTGTATGATAACGGTTTTAGGTGTTTTTTGGTAGAAGTATGCAATGGTATCTACGTTAAGTATAATCCATTGTGTTTGTGTTTGAAATCCCATATACATGGCAGTAGTTATTCCTTTATCGAAATATTCGATTTTTAATTCCTTCCCGTTTTCGTTATAGTTCACCCATTTGCCTTTCCGAAAGTCTTTTGCATAAGTTCCTTTGTTCTTTAGCTTTCCGTTTTCGTAGTAGTTCTCAAACGAACCATGCATTTTGTTGTAGGAGTAAAACATCTTAGTCCTTAACGCACCATTGGTATAATAGTTTGTATACATACCGTGCTTCAGTCCGTTCACCCAATTAGTTTCTTCCAACAAGCTGCCGTCTTTAGCGGAGTAAATTTTAGAAACTCCATGCAACATCCCCTTGTTGTAGTTTTCTTCTGCAATTAATTGTCCACTTGAGTTGTAATACAGCCATTGGCCATCTTTAATCTTATTCCAGTAGGCACCTTCGGCATAACGTGTGCCGTTTTCATGGTATAAAGTAGTAGTAACTATCGGAGAATTAGGTTTGAAATATGAAATGTTTTTTATTTTTCCGTTAGGGTGGTAGTGGATAAACTCGCCGACAGGCTCTCCGTTATAGAAGCGACCTTCGTATTCCAACACCTTATTCGTAGAGTATTTTTTCCAATAACCATATTTCTTGCCGAATTTGTCGGTACGGTTCAACGTGTCGGTTTGTGAATAGCTTATGCCAATTATCCCGATTAATAGGATCGTTAATAAGTGTTTAATTTTTACGTATTCCATATGATATGTTGATGGCTTATGAGTTCAAAAAACGTGCAAAGATAAATATTTTTATCATTAATAATATCAATTTTATCAATAATAAAGGTTTTTGTAGCTACGTTATCCCTGCATAAATGCTAACATATAGATAATTTTAATATTCGTTGAATGGCTATTCACCATAAAAAATTTTTTTTGTGTTTTATCTTTTTGCTCTGTCAACAGCTGATTTTTGGGCAAAGCAAGCAAATTTTCAAGGGACGGATTATCGATTTCCTGATATCGCAGCCCTTGGAAGATAGCTACATCCATAATCTAAGTACGGGTGCTACGGTTTTCAGCAACGAAAAGGGCGATTTCTCGATAGGTGTGAAAGGCTGTGACACTTTAGCCATTACACGCGTAGGCTATAATCCCGAATTCATTATTCTGAACGATTCATTGCTGCAAATAAAAGACAGAGTGTATATACGTTTGTTGATGAAAGCCATACTCTTACGCGAAATCAAGATTTATGCCGTCAAACCTTATCCTGTTTTCGTGAAAGATTTAAGCAAAAAAGAAGAACATATTCTTGATATAGAGGGCATACATTTAAGTAAGGAAGAGAAAGAACAAATGGAAAAACAATCCTCGTCGGGAGGCAACATCTTAGCTGCGACGCCTCTGGCTCATCCCTTTACCTTCTTTTACGAACAATACAGCCGCAAAGCCCGTTTGAAAAGAGAATATGCCGATTTAATACAACATAATGACGAACTCAGTGTGCTTCAGCAGAAGTATAATCCCGATATCGTAAAGCAAATCACTAAACTCGAAGGTAATGAACTGGAGGATTTTATGGTTTATTGTTCGTTTTCTTATTATACCCTCGTCGTTTCAAGCAAACAAGAAATCGAAGCCATGATTTTCAATAAATTTCAACTCTACAAGAAAGAAAATGTCCGTCCTGAGTAACAAATCTTTGATATGCATTATGGGTCCAACGGCAAGCGGCAAAACCCGATTGGCGGCTAAACTTGCTTATGCTGTGGATGGTGAAATTATTAGCGCCGATTCACGTCAGGTTTATAAACACATGGATATCGGTACAGGCAAAGATTTACAAGAATATACCATCGATAATGTTGACATAGCTATACATCTTATTAATATAGTCCCTCCCGGTTATCACTACAGTGTGTTTGAATATCAACGTGATTTTTTTCGTGTGTATGAAGAGATTCAAAAGCGAAACCGACAAGCCATTCTTTGCGGTGGAAGCGGCATGTACATCGATGCGGTGTTGAATAATTATCACTTACAGCCCGTTCCTGAAAATAAAAAACTACGGGAGTCCTTAGCGAAGCTCCCTATGCAATCATTGGTCGATATATTAACGTCTTATAAATCTTTACATAACACCAGCGATACAAGCGACCGCCAACGTCTACTAAGAGCTGTTGAAATACAGGCATATTATGCCGAAACGCCCACCAGTAATCGAACCTTCAACTTAGATCCTATACTGTTTTATATCCATTTCGAAAGAGATGTTTTGCGAAAACGTATTACCCAACGTTTGCACGACCGCTTGAAGAACGGGATGATACAAGAAGTTGAAAAATTGATGAATGATGGTTTATCGGCCGATCAGTTATTGTATTATGGTTTGGAATACAAACATATTGCCTTATATCTCACAGGTAAAGTTACCTATGAGGAAATGCAAGAAAAATTAATGATTGCTATTCATCAGTTTGCCAAACGACAAGAAACATGGTTTAGAAGAATGCAACGAAACGGCTTCCACATGCATTATGTCGAAGGCGCTATGACAGAGGACGAAAAGATGCACTTTATGCTTCAAACTTTGGGAAATTATACAGCTAATTATTTGAATAATGAAGACAAGTAACACATTCACTGCCTAAACAAAAACGTAACGAAACCCGTGCCAAGGGTTTTCTTTTTATGTTTTATAGGATAGTGATACATTCGCATCCCTGTGCATATCGTCTTGTTCGGATTATCACTCTATGTGCAATAAAATGTTAAAGTATAACTGAAAAATTACACCTATAAACAGAATAAATTTGATGTGTTTTCATTGTTGTTTTCTTATGTTTTACAATATCTTTCAATTTCATGCGCAACAAATTTAAAACGTTGCGGAACAAATTTTTTTTGTTCCGCAAGAAATGATCAACTGTTGCGCAACAAATGATCAACTGTTGCGCAACAAATGAAGGGTCCTTGCGCAACAAATTCAAGATGTATTTTTTTGTTAAAAAAACGATGTGTTTCCGGTGATAATTCGAAAAGCAAAACAAATGTAAGTAAAATAAAAACCGGCAAACATCACTATTAAATGTTTACCGGTTTCGTTCGGAGAATGGTATTATTATTCTTCTTCCTTATCCTTGACTAGTTCATAATCTAGAATTTTAAGCAAATTTTTCAAATCCTTTCCGGGAGTGAAAATAATGCTTGCACCCTTGATACATGATTCGTTCAAATCTTCTTTCAAGAGCACACCTTCACTATGTATGCTTATGCGCAAGCTTCCCAAATCACCTAAACGTATGATTTTTCCGTCGGCAAGCTCAATGGCCATAAACTCCACCAAACTACTCAAAACAGCCAAGACATCCGTCTTGTTTACTGTGGTAGCTTTACAAATGTAAGTGGATAACTTGAGTAAAGAATGCGATCCTGATGATAAGGCTAATGCGTAATACTTCTTTTCTCCGCCGCCTTCTACTCCGGGCTCCCCCCGAAGTATCGCTTTAAATTGTACAGACATAACAATTTGTTTTAAAGGGTTAATGTTTTAATGAATTATATGATGAAAGGTTATACCTTGCATTTTTTTTTTTTTTATTATGTTCTGTTAATCGTTCTCATATTTTTTTTATTATCTTATTCTACTTATAACATACGTAAAAATTCAAAAAAATGTTTCATTAAATTTGAAAAAAATAAAAATAAATTCAAATAAATATTTTAAAGTACTGAATTAAAGTAAAATAAAATAAAAATAAATTCAAATATTATTATTTATTGATATATATGTAAAAAAAAACTCACTATTATCCGATAAAATTTAACAGATTCTTCACTTCGCTTAGAATGACACTCCTTCATCATATGTAAAATTATTGTCATTCTAAGCGTAACGAGGTGAAGCGTAGAATCTGTACTAATATTGGAATTTATATCAGATAATAGTGAAATAAATTAAGAATTATTAAAAATATATCATCTTGTGATTGAATAAGAAAAATAACCGTGACAGTTGAAAGCATGGGCTATGTGTAATGCATAAGAATCTATAACTGAAGATATAAGCAGTTCTTGGATTGTGTTTACTATTAATGGGTAGAAACAAGTTAGATAAGATGAAGAAGATAATCCAATCATTCGTGAGAAAACAAAAAAAAGAGAGCAGTGCGAACTACTCTCTGATTTCATATTTTCATTTTCTTACCAATTCATAGTATTAGCAAACTAATGTTTTCACTGGTTTTTATTTCAATAGCGTGACATGACCGATGTGTTCATGATCTTGTCCGGTAAAATCGCGTGCAACGATGCGGTATGAGAAGATGGTGGTTGTAGTTACGGGTTTTCCATTCACCGTGCCGTCCCAACCTTGTTCGGGGTCGGTGGTAGAGAATACTTTTTCGCCCCAACGGTTGTATATTTCTAACAAATAACCGTCTTTGAGATATTCAATCATTTCGGGTTTAAACACATCATTGAATCCGTCGTTGTTAGGGGTAAAGGCATTGGGTACGTATACTTTCAATTCTTCGTAAACATGTATTTTCTTGGTAATGCTATCGAAGCAACGGTTAGCATCTTCCACATACATGGTTACATAGTAATCGCCGGCTTCGGAGTAACTGGCACGGATAATACTGCCGCTTTCATGGGTATCGTCGCCGAGGTTCCATAACCAGATGATGGGTTTTCCTTTGGTATTATCGCTTAAGGTAAATATTAAGTTGGTTGCCACATTATAGCTGTTAGCCACAAAATCGGCAACGGGACCTTCCACAAAATTAACGGTAAATTCGGCGGAGTTTTCACAAACTTTGTCACTGACTACCACTTTGTAGATTCCGGTTTCTAAACTGTCGATGTAGGTTGTATTTCCTTTATCGGGTGTCCAACTGTAAGACAGAGAGTCGTTATAATCGATAGAGTCGTTTTGGTAGGCTTTGACCGAAATCCTCAAAAAGCCATCGGCGCGCTTACAATATTCAGGCGATATGGTATCGAGCGATATTTCCGGAATGGGATGGTCGAATACATGAGTTTGTACGGTGTCGGTACAATTGAGATTGTTTCCGGCTACGACGGCAATTCTATAATCGCCGGCTTTTAAGTTGTTTTTTTGTTCATCGGTAGTAGAAGGATCTAACACGGTACCGTTATAGAACCATGTGTATTCCAGCGGAGGCAATGGATTGCGGGTAAAGACCCTGATGCTTCCATTGGCATCGCTACAGGTTTCATGGATTAAGTTAGTTACTGATATAATTGGGTTTTCCACAATTTCTACATTAAAAGCGCTGATTTTTTCAGGACATGCATTATCGTCTACAACAGTAACGGTATAGGTACCCGGACTTAAGTCGTAAATATCTTTATCTGTTACAGGCGGAGATGGGTATCTGTCGGAAGGGAATTGGTCGGAAATCCACGTATAGGAATAGGGAGGGGTACCGCCTTCGGCATGAATTTCGATAAATCCCGGCACACGGCAACGTTCTCCGACTAAAGTATCAAGTACAATGGTAACATCTTCGGGTTCTGTAATTTCTATGGTATCATAACGGAAGCAGTTTTGGTCATCGACGGAATATACGATATAAACACCTTTGGTCAGTCGATCTCTTTTTAAACCCGGAGAACCGTCAGTATAATTTCTATCACTCCAATAGTGAAAAATAGGAACTTGGAAATCTCCGGTCACTTTATCAATATTTATAGTTCCTGAATCATAGCCATAGCATGGATTGTTTTTGACAGTATATTCAATTTCAAATTCGAGGTCAAGCACCTCTACGGTATCGTATCCGATACACCCTCGAGCATCAGTACCTTTTAGCATATAAAAGCCTCCCCTGTCGATAATGGCTGAGGTGTCGGTTTGCTTTCTTTTCACATTTTCCCATTCATAGACATCGGCCCCTGAAGCGAAGATTTCGGTTTCGGTATATTTGCAAATGAGAGAAGGAGCCTCAATTTCGACCACGGGAGCGGGATAAGAATATACAATTACGGATGAAGTATCAGCACAACCGTTTTCGGTATATACGGTTAATAAAATCTTATAATGCCCGGTATCTTTAAAGGTATAAATCAGGGCGGAGTCTCCGGAAACATATTCTGTACCTGCATTTTCACTGATTTTAGAGATGTTCCAATCCCAGTATGCCACGTCAGAGCCGGAGGCATAAGCAAACTGTGCCAAATGCACGGTAGTAGGATAACAAATATCTGTCAGGGAGTCGCAGGTAAAGTCTGGGGCGATCATGGTTTTTTCGATGACGCAGGATAGGTTAGAGGTACAACCGATAGCCGACTGCATGGTAACGGTATAGGTAGCTCCATCGGGTGGATTTTGTATGGATAGTTTTTGGTTATTCCCCACAACCCCTCCGTTAGGACCTCTCCACACATAAGAGACAAAACCTTCGGGAGCTTCCAAACGGGCTACGGTAGCCCCTTCGCAATATTGAACCTGGATTTCCATGGGTCGGCATTCCCCTACCACATATCCATAACCGTAATGTCCTCCTTGTCCGCAATCAGCTGTAGCAAGTACAATGTAAATGGTTTGTCCCATTAAATCGAATAAGCTGACTCCGACGGTTGTCCAATCCCTCCAACGCAATTGGGTAGAACAATCGATAAATCCGGGTATGCCGGCATCACAAATTACAAAATACCGGTTGCAACCGACATTTAATAAGTTGTTATTTGCGTCTTGGATGCGTAATTCAAAACAAGGTTGTTGGGCCGGTTGATGACTGGGATCGTTAAAAACAACACCGAAGTGCAATAACATCAGGGCATTGTTAGTATCGACGACCATTTGATAAATGATGGCATCGGCTTCACACCCCACATTCATATTTCCTACCCGGGCACTTTGGTTAAAGCCATCGGGAATAAGAGCTAACTGTTCATTGATTGTGCCATTACAAGTATTATCATCATAGCCGTAGATATTGGTCATAATGGTATGACGTCCACCTACCGCAACACTTCCTGTCCAGGTTAAATATTGGTAGGCTGTATTTCCGGTAGTAGAAGAACTGGAAATTTTACACACCCAATTGGTAAAGTTACCAAGGCTGAAATTTAAGTTGGGACAAGCTGAACCTACCTGTGCATGAGTTAAATAACTTGTGAAAATTAAAATAACCGATAAAAGTATGTTTTTTATTTTCATTGTGATCACTTTTTAAAGTTAATTAGTTATACCTACGATGCAAAAATATAAAAAATGTTGCATGTGTCAATAAAAAATGTGTTCTATCAAATACGTTTAGATAACACGGGTATCATTTCTTCTTTCCAAGCCTGAAAATCACCTATAAGTATATGATTACGAGCTTCTTTACAAAGTGAAACGTAAAAGTGTAAGTTATGTATGCTTCCAATCATGCTGCCTAACATTTCTCCGTTTACAAATAAATGTCTGATAAAAGCTTTAGAATAGGCTTTATCGGCAAATAAGTCGCTGTTTTCATCCAAGGGGCTAAAGTCGTATTTCCATTTTTCATTTTTCATATTCATGATGCCTTTCCAAGTAAAGAGGGAAGCATTCCGCCCGTTACGTGTAGGCATCACACAATCAAACATATCCACTCCAAAGCCTATGCATGTTAAAATGTTAGCCGGTGTGCCTACTCCCATCAGATACCTGGGTTTGTTGGTCGGTAATATGTCGCAGCACAGCGAGGTGATCTCATACATATCTTCAGTAGGTTCTCCCACCGAAACACCACCGATGGCATATCCGTCGAATTCTTTGGAAGCGATATATTCTGCCGAATGTTTTCGTAAATTTTTAAAAACACTTCCTTGCACTATCGGGAAAAGAGATTGATGGTTGCCGTAGAGGCTTTTTGTTTCTTTCCATTCGCTATAACAACGTTCCAACCAACGGTGAGTTAGATGCATAGATTTTTCAGCATATTCGGGACTTACGGGATAGGGGGGGCATTCATCAAAGGCCATGATGATATCAGCCCCTATGCTGCGTTGTATGTTTATTATTTTTTCCGGTGTAAATTGATGGATGGAGCCGTCGATGTGGGATGAAAATGTAACGCCTTCTTCGGAAATCTTTCTGCGATGATTCAATGAAAAGACTTGAAATCCTCCGCTATCGGTAAGTATGGGCTTATTCCATCCGTTAAAACGATGTAAACCACCCACTTGATTAATAACGTCCATGCCAGGTCGCAAATATAAATGGTAGGTATTGCCTAAGATGATTTGAGCGTGAATATGAGTTTCTAAATCGTTCATATGAACTCCTTTTACCGCACCTAATGTTCCGACAGGCATAAAGACCGGCGTTTGGATAAGTCCGGAATCTGTAATGATTTCACCGGCACGCGCTTTGCTTTTTTTATCGGAGCTTGAAATTATAAACTGCATCTTGTTAGTAAATTTTAACAAAAATAAGGCTTTATTATGGAACTAACGTTAATTTTGCTTATGAATTATAAACAAATTTTATTGAAAACCTATTGATAATTAAAATTCTGGTTTAACGTAAATTGTGTCGATGTTTGCCCTTGCAATGATTCTTATTTTATCGTTTTTTCTTTTTATACAGCTTGTTTATTACTGGATTGTATTTGCACGTTTTGCCTTTCGTCGACCTAAAACTACGTATGCAGACATGGATGATGGAGTCTCTGTAATCATATGTGCTAAAAATGAATTGCATTGGCTTAAACGTTATTTACGTCCGTTATTGGAACAAGATTACCCGAACTATGAAGTAATCGTTGTGAATGATAATTCTGATGATGGAACAGACAGCTTTTTGAAAGAATATCAATCACAATATCCTCATTTACATCCGGTTTCAATTTCCACCAATCAAGTAAGAGTCATGGAGAAGAAAATGGCTCTAGCCGTCGGTATTAAATCGGCCAAACATGAAATCGTACTCATTACCGATGTCGATAGTGCACCTAAAAGTCCGAATTGGATATATGAAATGGTAAAACATTATAATACGGACACCTATATTGTATTAGGATACGGTTCCTATGAACCCAAAAAAGGCCTCTTAAATACATTGATCCGTTACGATAGCTTACATGTTGCCACTCAATATTTTTCATATGCTTTGATGGGATACCCCTATCGGGGAGTATCGCGGAATTTATCTTTCCCGAAATCCTTGTTTTTGTCTAACTATAATTATGTGCTTTCTTACAATACCTATGTCAGCGATGATGATTTATTTGTGAATCAAATTGCCAATAAAAAGAATACAGCCATAGAATATAATCCGCAAGCACATATTGTTACCCAACAACGACAGCATACATTTGCAGATTGGCTGCTTTATAAACAACATTGCAAGCATACAGGCAAATATTATAAATTTAAAAATAGATTGGCGCTTTTTTTATATGCTGCCTCTGGTTTTATGTTCTATTGTAGCCTAATACTTGCTTTGTTTTTGTGTATAAATAATACAAAGTATTTGTACATTATAGCTGCTTTGTTTACCCTAAGATTAATTTCTCAATACATCGTTTTTGGGAAAATTATACATACATTGGAAGAAAAATCACTCAAAGGCATCCTGCCTTTCTTGGATCTGTTTTTTATGCTGTTTTTGCCAATATTACAAGTTCACACACTATTTTATACCCCTAAGAAATGGAAATAAAACAAGAACCTACGAAAAAGACTCAACGAGATAACGCATTGATTCGTGAGGCTCTTGAGAATAATAATCAACAAGCTTATGCGGAATTAATGGAGAATTACCGAGAGTCGCTTTACCTCATGATATTAAAAATGGTAAATAATCCCTATGATGCCGAAGATTTAATGATAGAATCTTTTGGAAAAGCCTTTCATCACTTGCATACCTATACCAATAAAAATGCGTTTAGTACTTGGTTGTTTAAAATTGCGGCTAATAATTGTATTGATTTTTTACGAAAAAAACGGCTGAATATGGTTATGTTAGATTATAATTATGAAAATGAAGAAGGAGAAATATTCACCTTTGAGGTAAAAGATCAAACCCTCGATCCGGAAGAGCGTTATTGTGATAATGAAAATAAAAAAATGATGAAAACGGTGGTTGGGCGTTTAAAACCTCATTATCGTACCTTGGTTGAATTGCGCTTTTTCGAAGAGTTATCCTATGAGGAGATAGCCGAACGGATGCAGCTTCCCTTGGGAACCGTAAAAGCTAAACTTTTCAGAGCTCGGTTTATGTTGCAAAAGATAATGCAAGGAATAAAGTTGTAATATGTTGTTAATTATGCCTCTATATTAAAAGTTGCTAAGAATCCTTTGTTTAAAAAAAATATAAATTATACTTTTTTATTCCACATATAATGTTTTATTTTGCATTGCAAATTAATGTATAATTTTTAATGGTTCAATTAAGATGAAAAAAATAAGTATTATCAGTATAAGCATTTCGATGTTATTGTTTTCCTGTGTAAGTAATTTAAAATATACAGAATGTTCGGATAATTTGCAATTGTGCCAAAGTGAAAAAAAATCATTGGAATCGGAAAACATAGAATTTCAGACTAAAATAACGGAGTTGGAAGCATCACGGAAACAAATAACCCAAAAAGTGGCAGGTTTGGAAAATGAAATTTTGTTGTTGCAACGTACCAATAAAGAGTTGAAAACAACTAAAGAATCTGTACAAAAAAATTACGACGACCTCATGTCAGCCTATAAAAGTTTGAGTGCCGGAAATAAAAAAGAAGCGGAAATTATCCTGAAAAATTTAGAAGAACTGCAACTGACCTTAGAACAAAAAGAAAAACAATTGAATGAATTGTCCAAATCATTGGAACAAAAAAGTGCCGATTTGATGGAACAACAAAAACAGTTGACTGAACTTCAAAACATCCTCGATAAAAAAGACCAAGATATAGAAAATTTAAAAAATAAAATTAAGCAAGCATTACAAGGTTTTGAAGGCAGCGGACTTTCCGTAACCGAAAAGAACGGTAAGATTTATGTTTCCATGGAAGAGCAATTGTTATTTGCAAGCGGTAGTTATGCGATAGGAGTGCACGGCAAAGAAGCGCTTAAAAAATTAGCTATGGTTTTGGAATCCGATGAAAGCATTTCGGTAATGGTCGAAGGGCATACCGATAATGTGAAATACAATCCGTCTTCCACTTCTCAGATAAAAGATAATTGGGATTTAAGTGTAATGCGTGCTACCTCGGTGGTGAAAACTTTATTGAGTTATGGCAATATCAACCCCAACCGTTTAATTGCTTCCGGACGAAGTGAATATGTGCCACTCGATACTGCCGATACCAAAGAAGCCCGTGCCAAAAATCGACGTACCGAAATCATTCTTACCCCTAAATTGGATCAATTGTTTGAGATATTAGAATAAAATAATGGACTGGGATAGGGCCATCAAATCATTTCATACCTTTATTAAAGTGGATAAATCGCTTTCAGGCAACACCATCGAAGCCTATATTCACGATGTGGCCATGTTCCGTTTTTTTTTAGAAGAAGAAGGGCTTTCCATAGCACCCGACGAAGTGGAATTAAAACACCTGCGCCAATTCCTTGCTTATTTAACAGAAGATAAAAAATTGGAAGCTAATTCACAAGCCCGCATCGTCTCCGGATTAAAAGCTTTTTATAAAGCTCTTTTGATGCAAGATGAAATTGAAAAGAATCCGCTCACTTTATTGGAAGCCCCTAAAATAGGTCGTAAATTGCCCAATGTGCTCAGTTTGCAAGAAATCGAGGCCATGGAAAATGTCCTCGATTTAAGTAAACCCGAGAATTTTAGGAATAAAACCATCATCGAGACTTTATACTCCTGTGGCTTACGGGTATCGGAATTGGTAAACCTGCGATTAAATGATTTGCATTTTAACGATCGATATATTAATGTAATAGGAAAAGGCGACAAGCAACGTTTGGTGCCTATTGGTCACTTAGCCATGAAACTTATCAGCGAATATATTGATAATTATCGCATTCACCTTCCTGTTAAAAAAGGAAGCGAATCCATTGTATTTCTCAATAGAAGAGGAAGTAAACTCACCCGCGAAATGGTGTTCCTTATCATTAAAAAAGCCGCTGCAGATGCCGGGATAAAAAAACAACTCAGTCCCCACACCCTCCGGCATTCCTTCGCCACTCATCTGATGGAAGGAGGGGCCGATTTGCGCTCGGTGCAAGCCATGTTAGGACATGAATCTATCACTACAACCGAAATATATACCCATATCAACCGTGAATATTTGGAGGAAACACTGCGCTCTTTTCATCCGAGATATAAGTAAATAATTAACATACAAAGCCATAAAAGAAATAATATTTTTTATGATAAAATAAGCAATTGTAACGAAAATTTACGTACTTTTGCAGCTCGAAAAACAACAATGTTGTTTCAGTAGCTCAGCAGGTAGAGCACATCCCTTTTAAGGATGGGGTCCTGGGTTCGAATCCCAGCTGGAACACAAGGGTTAGTGGACTCCCGATGACGTAATGTCGCGGGAGTTTTTTATTTTATGCTGTTTATTAAATATTTATGGGTATTTTTCTGTTGAATTTTGTCTTTCTTTTTCTCTCCGTTTTTATCTATTATCCCGAAAATATCCCGAAAATAATCAAAAAACCGCCAAAATTGGTTATCTTGACGGTCTTTTCTTGTAATTATTTTTGATGCCTTTCGGCTATGCAAATATACTATTTTTTATAATACGATTAATATTTGAAAAAAATATTTGCAAGAATATTCAAATTTGTATGAATTATTTTTTTATAGAGACATTTTAATAGAAGTATTTATAATATGTAAGATTATCTTTTTGTTTTATCTAATATCAAATCTATTTTAATGATTCTTCAAATGCTGTTATAAATTCATTTTCTGTCTTGTTTGTATAAAATGGAACTCCTGTCAATCTGTATTTTTCAGAATTGTAATCAATTGTCTTTTCTGCAAAGCGTTCTCGAATATCCAACAAAAATTCTTCTTTCCATTTATCATGTTCTTTCAAATGTGCTCCTTTTGGCTCAATAAACATTTGATAAGTAATATTGTCTTTTGCCTTTTGCTTTATAAACAATAAAAAATCTGGTTCAAAACGTCTTCCCTTTTTGTCAAAAACTTTTACTTGTCTTTCGTTTCTAATCAAATAAATGGATTCATAATCAGAATACAATTTTTCAACTCTCCGAGCAAACATTTCAACGAATTTCTTTTCTTCACTTGTTCCAAAATTGTCATTGTAAGCATACCAAACTTTATCTTTTACAAAATCAGATTGACTTTTAGCTCTTTCATCATTTTTGCCAATTTTTAACACAATATCAGTAAATTTATTTTTGATGAGTGTAATTATTTTAAAGTCATTTGTTCCATAATAATCGTGCAGATTCCCCTTTATCTCATTTTCAATTTCTTTCAGTAATTCATTTAATGCTAATAAATAATCAAGGTTTGAAATATTAGTTAATCTCTCTTTTGTCCCTTTAAAAGTAATTGCTAAACTGCTTAAATATTCATTATTTGTAATGAAATCAGTCATTGACTTTACCGATTTAAAATATTTTTTTAAATTGCTGAATTGGTAAAACTCGTTTTTTGCAATTGCATTTTTTACAATATGAATTGGGATTTCTGAAATAATAACATCTTTTAAGTCATAACTGACTTCACTTTTTGTTTCAGCAGTTTCAAATGCTTCTGTTACTTTTCCTGAACCGGAATGTAATTTAAATTCAATGTTTTCCTTTGTAACACCTAAGTCGGCAAATGATTTTACATTGTCGTATTTGTTTACTTTCTTTTCGTTCTCAAATACTACCGTTTTTTTGAAGAACTCAGTTGATTTAAATTCTTCTTTAATCTTTAGTTGGAGTTCAATAAACTCATTATCATTGTCATAAATACCTGTTTCGATTAATGCTTTTTTAAGTTCCGAAATATATTTACTGTCTTCGATTGTATGATAATGCAAGTCTTCAATAACTTTTAATTCATTTTCGTGGTTTGGCTTGTCGTATTTACGTTTGTATTTGTCTTGGTCAATGTTTATTTTAAAAGGAAAATATCTCGCACCACCTAAATTTATAAAGTATCTCTCGCACCACGTCCAATTAATTGGGCTTCTGCCATTGTTGTATTTCCGGGCTTACCATCTTTTGTATCACGAGTTGTATATAAACGAACGATGTCAAATAAATTGAGTACGTCCCACCCTTCATTCAATTTGTTCACTGCAAAAATTGCCCTTATAGGATTGTTTTTATCTTCCAACGAATTTAGAATATATTGTTGTTCGATTAATTGAATACGGTCGTTTTTGTTGAGCGATGTTTTTTCAAGGTTTTCTTCGTTTACCGAAATGCAATTTGTTTCAGCAAAATTTCGCTGAAGTTTTGTAATAAGTTGAGAAAATGAAATATTATTGTCAGAATAAAAAGTGAATGCCTTTTGTATTATGGCAACTGTTGAATGATCTTTAATGTTTTGTAATTGGGTTTCTGAAAGATTTTCAATAAGACGATGAAAATTTGATTTGTTTTCAAGCGATTCGGCAATAAGTTTTTGAGCTTTAAATAAAATAACCGGTTTTAAATCTATGCCGTTTTTAAGGGCAATATCTTGTTTGTACTGATTTAAAATTATTGCCTGCAAAATTCTGTCATTGTCGGATAAATCGCTTCGCAAAAGGTTTACATCTTTCGAGTATTTTTCATCTTTAAACTGGCGTAAATCGTAACGAAAAATTACTTTTGGCTTATATTTTTCGACAATATTTTTATGTTCGTAGTCAAGTGTTGCGGTAAACTCAAGCAGAATATTGTCTAAGTTTTGGTCAAAAATGCGATTTACCGTATTTTCCCAACTTGGTTTTGCAATACTGTCGATGGATGTTTGTGAAAGTGTTTTTGTGTTGATATGATGTGCTTCGTCTGATATAAAAACAATTTTTTGTTCTTTGAAATC
>ENA-UOOK01001499-UOOK01001499.1-fermentation-metagenome-genome-assembly--contig:-NODE-1499-length-30644-cov-7.692046_pt1 | contig 30644 bp, 21 predicted proteins | sample MGYA00245777_ERZ724023 | MGnify/ENA primary metagenome ERZ724023 (study PRJEB28704, sample SAMN03018312) | fermentation metagenome | biome: anthropogenic terrestrial biome; feature: soil; material...
GCACGAAGCATTTTCTCCCGGTCTTTCATCGGTCGTCCCAATCCGCACCAACGCAGAGCGTTGTTCATGAACCGAGACGGTTTTATCATTTCTACAATCCGCAAAAATTCCTTCATTTTCGCGGTTAATTCGCCCATTTCTTCTTCCACCATTGGAAAAAGGTAACTTTCCATCGTAAAGTATAGCTTGGGTAGATCGTTCATATTTCCTCCGGTTTGATATTCTAGAGCTTAATATGAATCTTCTGCCCTTTTTTTCATCACTCCGAATTAAATTCTTTTGAAATTACCTCATTATACTGAATATAGGCAAATTGACCGAATTTCTGACCGAAAGCGAAAATCCAGCCCTTACAAATTAAGTGTATCAAGAGACTGAATAATTACCATATGAGAATAAGTGAAAATTATTTTTATGCAAAACTGCAAATATTTTACTTTCCGATAATCAGATCAGGGCGTTCCGGCGGATGATTTCCCGGTAGTATTTACCGCTTTGCTTTAGGATGCGCTTTTGGGTTTTGAAGTTGACGTAATACAGGCCGAAGCGTTTGGCTTCGCCCCAGCGCCATTCCAGGTTATCCATCAGACTCCAGTAGAAATATCCCTTTACCGGAACGCCTTCGGCGATCGCACGGTGGATCTGATCCAGATAATTATTGATGAAGAGAATGCGGTCGCTATCGTAGATCTCGCCGTCGTCCGGATTGATTTTGTCGATACAGGCGGCGCCGTTTTCGGAAACGAAAATTTTCCGGGGCCGCCAGAGCTCATGGATAAACCGCAGGGTCCAGTAGGTGCAGCTGGGGGTGAAATCCAGCCACGGCATATCGAGTTTCGGGAAACTGACGGGTTTGGCGATCATGCGGTATCCCTCCGGAGCCGATGCGTCGGCAACGACTTCGTGCCCGTGATAAATGTTGAGCCCGAGGAAATCCAGCGGTTCATGGATGACTTTCAGTTCGTCTTCGGTGAATACCGGCGCCGCATCGCCGACCTGGCGCAGGTATTCCTCGCGGTGCCGCCCCTCCATGATCAGGGTCAGGATGGAACCGGCGCGGCTGACGAATGCCTGTTTACATGCCTCGATGTTTTCCTGCGTGGCGATGAGCGGCGTAAAAGCTCCGGGGTTGTCGGCAATGCCGATTTCCACCGGTCCGATGGCGGCGGCGCGTATGGCCTGGACGGTCAGCCCGTGCGCCAGGCAACCGTTGTAGATGGTCTGGTTGACGACCTGAGCCTCGCATTTCAGGGCGGGCGGAAAACCGTCGGAACCGGTCCCATAGCCGCCGGCGGTGAAACAGCCGATTTCATTGACGGTGAAAAAGTCCTTGACCCGGTCGGAAATGCGGGGCACCACGTAGCTCACATAGTCGGCCAGTTTATGGGCGGTGCGCTTGTCGCGCCAGCCGCCCCAGCGGTCCTCCAGCGCCTGCGGGGTCTCCCAGTGAAACATGGTGACCCACGGCGTAATACCATTGTCCAGCAGTTCGTCGATCAACTGCTGGTAAAAATCGAGGCCGCGCGGGTTCGGGGAGCCGTCCCCATCCGGAAATACCCGGGGCCAGGCGATTGAGAAACGGTAATCGGAGATGCCCAGTTCTTTCATCAGCCGCACATCATCGCGGAAGCGTTGGAAGTGCTCGCAGGCCCGGCCGAGGTCGCCGTCGCCGACAATGGCGCCGGGGCGCTGGTACAGCGTCTGCCAGGTGCTGACGCCGCCGTTTTCGGCGTTGGGACTGCCTTCCACCTGAAGAGCGGCCGATGCGGCCCCCCAGCGGAAACCGGCGGGAAATTGATAATTCGAATTCATTTAATTTCACTTACTCCATGATGATCGATTTGCAGACTGAAAACCCTGCCGCCGAAACATATATTATGCAACCGTATATAACCGACTTGCTCCGGGAGGCACGGCGGATGCGCCGTCAAGCCGCCTTCCGACAGCCGCAGCCCGCCCATCCCCATGACCACCAGCTGCAGCAGCCCGCCGAGCCCGGTCTGGAAACTGCATACTTCGTTTAGGGGACTCTCGCTGACGATGCCGAAGGGGTCACGGAAATGCGGTAGCAGCGACAACAGGTTTTTCCAGAGCCGGGCGGCGTCGCCAAGCTCACCGGCGATGATTCCGTCGATGGTCGAGCCCATCATGATGGCGCCCGGCGGATATTTGCTCCCGTAATACTCCACGGTACGGCGCTTGGCGTCGTCGTCCATCGGCATCCGCCACGGATAGATCATGAGTACGGTATCGGCCTGTTTGATGGTACCGCCGTCATAGTGCTCATATTCGCGGTGGCAGCCGTGCGCGTCGTCATACGGGAGCCAGATCCGGTCGGCGACGCGGCGCCATTCGGGGTTGGCGGCCAGGCCGAGTTTTTCCGAAAGGGCGGCGGCCAACCGAAGCGTACAGACCGCGGAATAGTTGGTCGAGGTATTGTTGTCCTGAATCCCGGCATACTCGTCCACGCAGCAGACCGCCTTGATTTCATAACGGCCCATGGCGGTGTTGAACGTTACCCGCGAGAGCCAGAAATCGGCGGCGCCGGTGATTACCGGCAGTGCGCGTCCGGCCAGAAACGTGTCATCGCCGGTAATCAGGTAATACTGATAATACGCCAGCGCAATGTCGCTGGTGATGTGATGTTGGTGGGCATAGATGAGGTCCGGGATGGTTTCGTCGCCGAATTCCGCGCTTTCCCACGCCCATTGGGTGCCGCGACAGCCGGAGCGGACGGCATTGCGCCGGGCTCCGTCGAGCGTCCGGTAGCGGTAATCCACGAAACAGCGCCCCAGCGCCGGGTTCAGCAGTGCCACGACCGGAAACATCCAGATTTCGTTGTCCCAGAAAGCATGGCCGCCCCAGTGGTTGCCGGCCAGCCCCACCGGGCCGGGAATATGGCTCGACCCCGCACCCAGGTTACAGTAAAGCTGAAAAAGCGCGTTGCGGACAAGTTTCTGGAGCCCGGGATGACTGGTTTCGATGTCATGGTCCCACAATTCCCGCCAGCACGCTTCATGGCGCTGCCGGACTTTTTCCGGCCGAACGGCGGCAAACGCCACCACACCGAGCGCGCCGTTCACGGGGTCGGGAGTTTCATTATCGGCGGCAAACGCGGCAAATTTGGTGATCCGGAGGTTTCCGCCGCGTTTCAACGAAAACATGCAGACACGTTCAAATCCGGTCGGCGTACAGCTCAGTTCCTCGCGGTGTTCGCCGTCGAAGTCCACAGTCAGCAACGTGGCGGCCGCCGCCAGGCGGTTGTGGACCCCGACACGGGCGGAATAGACCTGCGCCGTGGCGGGGCAAATCTGGCTGCGGTAATAATTCCGCGGCTGGCTCAGTTCCTCAATGAATCCGGCGTCGACCCGGTCGGTCACCGTGATTTCACCGTCAAAACCGGCGGTCACGCGGAGCTCAACCACCCCCAGTTCGCGTTGATGGCGCGTCAGATAAATCCGGTACTCGACATGAAGCGTGCCGGGTTCGATCTGCCATTCGCAACTTGTCGTGACGGTGGCGGTGCCGAAATCCAGCACCTGCCGGTAATTGCGCCAGACCCCGTTATGGCGCCGGAAACACTGTCCGCCGCAGCTCAGTTCCAGTTGCATGAAGTTGAAGGCGGGAACCAGTGAGTTCATGCTCCACAATCCGTGTTGCTGGGCGCCGCCCGGCGCGGTATAAGGCGGTATGAACTCCGGGTACGGGGAGGTCTCGCCCTCCACCGGGACCCGGATGCCGAGGTGTCCGTTGCCGATGAATGCATCGTGGTGCGCCGGATCGTGCGGATCGACGGCGGCAGCCGACCACGGATCATGTTCCATATTCAGAAAAGTTTCCATATTCATCATTTATTTCCCCCAGATGTCCGCTTCGGCCAGCCACAGCGAAGTGCCGGCGGGGCGCTCGGGATAGCTGATCCGGTAATAACGGGCGTTGACATTGCAATCGAATTTCAGTTCGGCGAGGGCATCTTCGGCGGTTTCGACGGCGGGATGGGACGCCGCCTTACGCCAGGTTTTGCCGTCCGTGCTGACAGAGAGCTCTGTGGCGGGCAGCGAACCGCCGGCAAAGAGCCGAACCGCCGCAGCCGGAGATATCTTGCCCAGGTCGAAGGTGATGCTGTTGGCGGACGTTTCACCGGGGCCGAAGCGGACGAGCCAATTTTCCGGGTTCATGTCGGCGGGATCGACAAAGTTGCCGGAATTATCTTTGGCGATTTCCGCATAGCGGCGGCGGTCGGTCAGGCGCCCCTTGCCGAAAGGGACCGCTCCCTCCTGTATATCAGGTATCGCCAGCGGCGCGGTCCGGTAGCGGTAACTGCCGGTGGCTTGCGCCGGATTCATGGAGACATCGGGATGGTTGCGGACCATCAGCAGGCCATTGCCGGTCAGGCACCGGTACTGGCGCTCAAGCGGTTTGGGCAGGGTGACCGGGGGCAGATGCATGCGCCAGACCGGATAATCGATTTTCGCGCCCCATTGCGGGAGCCACTGGCGCAGCTGCCTGATCCAGTCGGGGCTGTCGACGGTAAAGTTATTTCCGAGGTTGCAGGCGAAATACCATACTTTGCCCTCTCCGAATTTATGCTCCAGAATCGCCGGGGTCCTGTCCTCGAAGGTGGCGACGACACGGGTATTGCCCGGATCGGTGACGGTGATTTTATAGCTTTTGACATCGGAATTATCCAGCGTGGTGCGGCCGAGTTTTATTTTGCGGCGCGGCACATCGTGCAATTCGGTACGGGCGCCGAAGAGCTTTTCGCGGCGCTCCGCCGGTTCGGTACCGTCCAGCAGATATGAGAACGCTTCGGGATCCAGGACCAGCAATGTGCGGCCCGCAGCGACAGCCCGTTCCATTGCCGACAGGACCTTGTCGGAGGTGAATCTGGCGTCGGCAACCACAATTACCGAATACGGATCGAGCTTGGCGGGGTCCCGTTCGAGCCGGTAATCGTCGATAAAAGTGAACCAGCTGCGGGCCAGCGGGCCGAGCAACGCGAACCAGCTGCCGAGGGAACCCTGTGGCGAGTGACCGCGCGACATCTGGGTATAACTGGAAAAATGCAGCGCCATGAGTTTATCGTCCGGTAGCTCGACCGGCTTGAGGCGGCGTACCTGATCGAGCCTCGCCAGATAGGTGGCCCAGTTTTCCGGCGCGCCGAACTTGGGCGCTTCATTGCCGCGGTCATACCACTCGACGGTGCCGACAAAGAATCCCTCTGCCCCGGAACGCAGTCCCTGATTAACGATCTCGCTCAGGAAATCTGGCGTGGGCGCTACCGGATATTTGACGATCTGCAGGTACGGATAAACGGGCTTGCCTCCCAGGTCTGCGTAAAATTTGGTCAGGTACGCCGTGGCATAGCGGTGCGCACCGCCGCGGGTATGAAGGGTCTGGCCCGGCTGAATATCGACCAGTTCGCCCATCTTTTCCCAATCCAGTGGGGTCTGGGCACTCCATTCGTCGCAGCCGATTACCCGGGCATGGGGAAAACGCGCTTTGAACCTGTCGCGCATTCCGGTCAGGATTTTGAGGGTCAGATCGTTCTGATACCGGGCAAAGGCGATCCATTTGAAAGGATCTTTGTCATCTGGTCCGTCCGGCATGCCGAAGCGGCCGAAACCGTATTGTTCGCGGACGTTTCCATCCATGTTGCGCCAGTAGTCGCTTTTGAGGTTTTTCAGGTCGCGGGGCATACGGATGGAATTGCCGTAGATTTCGTCACGCATAAAGAAAAACATCGGAGCGGAGGTGTCGGCATGGGCGAAATTTTCGTTTTTGATTTCCCGGAGCAACGCCTCGACCACGACCGGATCATTGGCATTAAGCGCATTGCCACTGATATAGTCGCCGGCGGGCTTGTCGGCGGCGATCCGGGCATAGACCGGAGACGCCGGGTAATACAGGATCGGGAGTTGATGTTTTTTCGCATCGGCCGGGGAATCGGCATGCCACATATTGTAAAACGGAGCGAGGCGGTGTCGCGCGGCTTCTTTGAACTCGCTTTCCTTTGAATAAGGAGTACCGAGCGCGGCCGCCAGCTTGAATATGCGTTTCGCCGCGTTGGTGTAGCTCCAGTACGGAAAAACCAGAGCGGGGTCCGGTTCAACATTCAACGGGAAATCCATCGGGCGATTGTCCAGGTAAAGACCGGCCATTCCGGCGCTGTTGTCGGCCATCCGGCGGAACACGATGTTGTCCAGATAGCAACATCCGGGGCCGTAGAAATTAAACTCGACCGTGACCCGGACGACATCGGTGGAAACGGTGATATTCTGCCGGTAGTCGCACCAGATGTTGGCGGTGGGGGGCAGGTTCCGCTGACCGACATAGCCCATGTGTTGGCCTTTGGCATCGAAAAAGGAGATCCGGACCATGGCGGAGCCGGGATTGGTGTTCGCCGTAAAGAACATGAAACTGAACTCGTAATCCGCTTCGGGCGTGACCGCGATATCTTGCCGGACCGACCAGCGGCTGGGCTTATGCGGCAACAGCGCTTTCAGGGAATACCGACCGTCGGCCATGGAGTCTTTGCTGTGGCCGAGCTGGGCGCCGTTGTCGTCGCCCTCCGCCCACCAGGTTTTCCAGTGTTCCAGATTATTCTCGAACGAACCGTTTTTCACCAGATTGGGAGCGGCCGTCAAACTCATTGCACAAATGACCAGTACTGATATAAAGTATAATCTACGCATTAAAAGTTATCCATGAATTCAAAGGGGTTTGGACCATAGTTCCAGGTGTTTACATGGGCCCGGAAGGCTATTTCGGGGATGGATTTGACACGGCCGTCAAGCGACAGCATGTTGTTGAAGCCGCGGTGATTCTGGGTATAAGTCGTGCCGTAGCCATTGGCCAGGTCATGCATGATCACGGAGTTCGGTTTGTCGCGCAAACCGCCGCGGGCGTATTTACGGACGGAGGCATAAGCATATCCGCTTTTATTGTCGCCGCCGGCAATATTGAAATAAATGAAGTAATAACTGCCGCAGTAGTCGAATAGCTTACCGTATCATTGAAACAAAGTGCGCCCAACAATCAAACGTCTGTTTATGCTTGTTTCCGTTGTGTTTCATGATTATTTTCTCGAATTCATGCTTGGGTACCAGATCCAGAATTTGACGAAACAGACTTATCGAGCTATTTTTCACCACGGAGCCCTCCTTTGTTTTTTTAGGCTACCGTAATATACTGTTACGGACAAAGTTTGGCTCCGCCTTTTTTGCTAATTGTTAGGACACGTCTGAATAACTCTATTAATAATTTGTCAAAAAACATCTTTGCAGTCGAGTATTATCAATGAAATATGTAGAAGTAATCCTCAATGGAAATTTGAATCGGGAAAATGTTTTGTTGAAAAAAAGAATACCCGGCTAAGTTTCATTATTCAAGGGCCAGACATCACAGATCTAACTGCGGTGAAAAATTTGAATATTTGGTACATCGTATTAAGAGATGCTTCCATTAAGGATTTATCATTTTTGCAAAGTTCTTCTGATCTTGAAAGACTTGCAATACTAAAAGCCCCTATGCTTAAAGATCTTTCAGCGTTGAAGGGTAAAAGTCTTACGAATGTTCATATTGATCAGGCCCCTATTGTTAACCTATCGGTATTGGAAAAGATGCCATTAAAAGTTTTAATAATTCGATCTGTTAATCTCTTTTCCATCGAATCAATAAAATCATTAGAAAATCTTAAATGGCTTGATCTCTCCGGTTGTGAAAGGCTTGAGGATATTTCACCGCTTGAAAATATTACGACGTTGAATCATATATCTTTAAGTAAAACCAAATATATCCTGGTTTGTTAAATGATAAATTTAAATTGTCACATTGATTTACAGAAATAACAAAATATTTACTTAACGTATAATCTGACGAAGTTCGTTTCGACTGCCAGAAGCCACTTTCGCTCTTTTGAATATTTACAGAAACATTTTCCAGCAAGTCCTCTTTTTCATCAACAATTTTCCCTGAAATGATAAATCTCCCACGTTGTCCCATTGCGCTTGCCCAAGCCGAAATCTCCTCTTGCGTTTTAAGCGTTTTGCGCGCTTCTTGTTCGCTCATGATATCCTTTTCCTTATAAGGAATCTTCATTATATTATGTAAATATATCTGTTGCTCTTCTGGAGTGGTAAATGATTTTACCTCATCCGCTCCATAACTTAGTGTCAGTAGTACCGTAATCCCGAATATAAATACAAAGTATGATATTTTCATTGCAAGTCCCTCTGTTTATTTTATAGGCATCACTACTGTCCGGTAAAAGTTTCCGGACTTGATTGTTAAAATCGGGACTTGTTCTATATTAGAAGTGACCAAACCACTAATATTGAACAAGGAACCCCCGATCTATGTACTATAATAGCATCTTCCAACAGCTTTTCAACTTCCTTCCCCGATATCGTTTTGAAAAAGTCGTGGAACAACATTCCGGCGACCGTTATTGCAAGCATTTCACGGCCTGGAAGCAGGCGTTAACCTGCCTCTATGCGCAAATCACCGGCAAAGATTCTTTGCGTGAAATTGAAAGCGGGCTGCTTGCAAACCATAAACGCCTCTACCATCTCGGCATGGAAGCGGTGTCGAAATCAACGCTTTCGGACGCGATGAACCGGCGTTCACCGAAAATCTTTCAGGCGCTGTTTGAAGAAATGCTTGATCGGGCCATGAAATGTGCGCCGAAGCATAAATTCCGTTTCCATAATCCGCTGCATGCCATCGACAGCACGACAATCGACTTGTGCCTGAATCGTTATGATTGGGCGCATTACCGGAAAAACAAAGGGGCGATCAAGCTCCACACAGAACTGGATTTATCCGGGAATCTTCCATGCTTTGTGCTCATGAGCAATGGAAAAATGGCGGATATTCGAGCCGCAAAAGAGAATATTGTCATTGTCCCGGACAGCATCTACACCTTCGACAAAGGCTATTACGATTTGAGCTGGTTTCAGCAGATTGCCGACAGCGGCGCTTTCTTTGTCACGCGAATCAAAGAAAACGCCAAAATTGAATTCGTCGGACAGCATCGGCTGCCGAATGAAAGACTCGGCGTCATGCGGGATGAATATATTTGGTTTACCGGGTATCAATCGGCGCGAAAGTATCCGGGAGAGCTGCGGTTGATCGAATTTTCCGATCAGGATACCGGAAAGGCTTATCGGTTTATCACGAACAACTTTCACCTTGCGGCATCAACGGTAGCCGAAATCTATAAGCAGCGTTGGCAGATCGAACTGTTTTTCAAGTGGATCAAGCAGAATCTGAAGATCAAAACCTTCCTCGGAACAAGTGAAAATGCCGTCATGACGCAAATCTGGATTGCCTTGATCCATTATCTCCTGGTCGCATACATCAAGTTTTTGCACGGCTTCAAAATTACCCTCACGGAGCTTACAAATCGCATACGCGATACGCTCATGCAGAACCTGTCCTTACTGGAAATGCTTTCATTAGATCGAAAAACACTCAAAAAACCGCCGGACTGGAATTTGCCGGAGCAACCGGAGCTTTTCAGCGAATTTCTATACTGAAAGTTTTACCGGACAGCTGTGACATTATAAAATAATTGAAAGAATTGGAATTACCAATGTGATCGGAAGCCTTGCCTCAGGAGAAGCCGTTCTGGAAGGCAACACTATCGTCAAAAAAGTAAAAGTGGTTCTTCAGCCTTGGGGGAATATTAATAGGAAATTGGTTGCAACTCGACATAATATTTTTTCTTATTCCGAAGAAGATGACGTCAAAAAGATAAAAGGCGTCATCATCCCTTATTTGAACGCCCAAAACAATATTCGCAAGGATGAAGAGTTTCAGTTTACGTTTAAGAATGAATACTCATTACCCAGAAATTTGATATACATTGTGCCGGGGCGTAATGAAGACGGTTCCAATGACGGCACAATCCGGCTGAAGACCAATATTCCGAAAAGCGGTTTTATTCGTTTGGAATATACCGGCAAGCACTTTTTCCGCCGCATGTGGGAGGCACCGGAAACCGGTTATCATCCGGAACTTATATTAAAAGAGGACTTCGGCAATTCCCGTAGCAACGCGCCTTACATCATTTTTTATTTCAAAGTCAAGGATATTTACGGCAAAGGTTTGATTATGCCGAAGATGCCTGACTCCACGCTCGAATCGGATAAGGCGTCTTTAAGAATTTATCTTTATATGAATAAAGAAGAAAATATACGAAACACAAACGTGTGGATTGGAACCAACTGGTGAGTAACAGTGATAAAGTGAGGTACATTATGAAAAAATTGCTATCCCAATGTACTTTCAGCGCATTTATTTTTCTGTTTAATTTATTCATCATGTTTCCTATGAATGCGCAAACGTCCGAGCGTTGGATGTACACCAGTGAATGAAAAAATATTATCGAAAGCGTTTGAAATCAATAAAAAAGAGATAGACGCCATCTTTCGAGCTTGCTGGATGGCGAGGCGATAACGTAACGGCATAAAATCTCTTGAATATTAACGAATGAGGGTATTATGTTAAAGTTATCATCAAAAATAGTATACGGCGCTTTAATTTTTATTATAGGCTATTCGGGTCTATCTGACGAAGCGAAATATTTTAAAACGGATCAGGAATATCGTGATTTTTTGAATAAAACTATGAAGTTTTACTATGATTATAGAATTACTGGGGATATAGTTGATCCAGAAGGAAATCCAGTAATAAATGTGAAGATTTTATCATCTAAATCCACAGCCATCCCATAGGATGTCAGAAATTTGAAAGGAAACGGCTCATAATGTAACTTATATTTTGACCAAAAAACATAAGGAGCATCATGAAGCCGTCAAAGAATAAAATGACAGTGTTATCGCAAATTTTCAAGTTGATTCCGAGAAATTTAATACCGAAATTGGCTACCCGGTTCGGTATCGATAAAGAAACGCGGACGTTCAGCGCGACGAGCCATGTTCTGGCGCTGGTTTTCGGACAGTTGACCCATGCCTTGGGACTGAACGATATTTGCGATGCCCTGCGCAATCATAGCGGCACCTTGAGCCGGATTCGCGATTGCGTCGCGCCGAGCCGCAACGGGTTGTCGCATGCGAACCGGACCCGTAATGCGGAAATGGCAAAAGCGCTGTTTTGGGAAGTGCAGGGACATTTGAACGAAATCAGCCCAAGGTTTCGGATGCAAGGGCGGCAATACTGCGCCTTGCCACGGCGGTTCAAGCGAATGATTCATGTGGTGGATTCGACCACCATTCAACTGGTGGCCAATTGCATCGACTGGGCAAAGCACCGCCGCCGGAAGGCTGCGGCAAAGATGCATCTACGCCTGGATTTACGCTCGTTTTTGCCGAATTTCGTGCTTGTCAAAACCGCCGGGACGAACGATGCGGCGGAGGCGGAAAAAGTTTGCGCCGGAATCAATGCCGGTGAAATCGTTATTTTCGACAAGGCGTATGTTGCTTTCCGGCATCTGTTTGAATTATTTCAACGCGGCGTATTCTGGGTGACGCGCGCCAAGGACAATATGCAATACGAGGTTGTGGGACAGCACAGCGCACCTCAGGGGAATATTATCCGGGACGTGGTAATTCGCCTGACCGGACAACGGACGGCATTGTAGTATCCGGAAACCTCGCGTCTGGTCGAGGCAATTGTCGAAGTGGACGGCAAGCCGAAACGGATGACCTTTATCACGGACAATTTTGAGTGGGCGGCGAGTTCCATCTGCGATCTTTATAAAGCCCGTTGGGCCATTGAGGTGTTTTTCAAGGAAATCAAACAGACGCTCCAGCTCTCCGACTTCATGGGGTACAATGAAAATGCGGTTCTCTAGCTCAAATGCTGTGGGACAGCATCCGGCACGGTTCGCATGCGTGCCGCTCCGGAACAGGCATATCTGCCGGGATTCGCTCCATCATAACCCAGTTCAATAGAGGGAAAAATAGGAAATGGGTAGTTTCAAAAATCCAACAAGACATGCTCAAACATGGAGATTAAAATGGCTATCTCAAGCACCTATGGGACGGTAGTGAAAGAATATTTGAAAGCCGACCGCCAAGCTCAAGCCTTAATGAAGAAATATGAAAAGAAAAGAGCACAGAAAAAATAAAAACTCAAGCACAAATATTTGCTCCAGATAAAAAATTCGACAAAGAACGTTGCATCCGGTTAAATTTATCCTATGTAACCCCACAGAATATCGTAATGCATGAAACTCCTGTTTGGTTGGCATTGATTCAAGAAGGTAGTTGGACTTGAAAAGATTATTAATGAGTAGGCTTAAGTTGTCATAAACCTAATTCTTTAAGAAAAGTTCCCCTGTACGATTGGCTGTAAAGCTAACCTATAATTGTTATTTCGTTGAAGATGGATATGTCAGGATGATCGTTCGACAACGTTGTTGGACATTTTCAGTCGGCAGATTCAATGGGGCAGGAAGATAAACAAGCGGTGAATTTATTGACAGAACGAGATATAATATTATAATTGGCTTTAATTCCATGTGTATTGTCTTCATTTTAAATGTATTGCAATGATAAAAATTTCATATTTTCTAAAAAAAACATTGACAAATCCTAAAAATCAATTATACTTTCAATAGGCATGAGGAGATTTTATTTCTGGATTTATTTTCAATCATATTATTATATGCGTTATGGTAAATAAAAGGGGGACGGATGCTGAAAGCTTGGGGATTGATTATCCTGATTGGTTTGTCGTGCTGTGCTTGGGCGCAAGAAAACTGGGAGAAGGCGGCGGAATTGCGCCGTAATGATGAATTCGGTAAAGCCGAAAAACTGTTGAAAGATTACAGTTCTCCGGCGAATTTCGACAGTCTTTCCGCTCCTGACAAAATCAAATTTCTCCGTGGTTTGCTGGAACTGGCGCACCTGAAAGCGCTGCAGGACGATGTCGCCGGCTCGCTGGCTTTATTGAACTGGGCGGAAGCACGTACCGATGGATATCAACGCTCAATCGCCTGCATCAAATACGGGGAAATCCTGCTCGACCTGGGGGAGTTCGAACGCGCCTCCGCTTATCTGACGAACGCCGATGAAATCATCGCGAAGCGTGTGATTGATTCCGGAGCCGGGGCCGCGATCGGCCAAGGCGGCGAACAGATTGATACGGGGGCGGCCTGGCGCGAGCTCCGCGATCAGTCCGATGCGCTGAAAGCCGAAATCGAAGCTGAACAAATGAAAGTCAAATTCGGCGCCACCTATGGCAGTTACGTCAAACTCCGCCGCCTCCAAAGCCTGATCAAACGCTCCAAAACACCGCGCTACCGCAATGAAGCCCTGAAAGTAGCCGATGAAATCATCGAAACCGATCCGGCCAGTCAATTTGCAGCGGCGGCAGGCTACCTGAAAGGCGAAATCATGGCTTCGCGCCTGACCGAAAACTCTCCGAAAAAAGAGATCGCTGAAGTCAAGACCTACCTGAACAGTTTCGTCAAAGCCCAGCCGGAGGGGCTTTACCGAGGCGAAGCCCTGATGCTCCTCGGCAAAATCAGCCTCGAAATCGAATGGAATGCCAAAGAATCCGAAAAATATTATACCCAAGCCCTGGACTACTTCCGCAAAGCTCGTGAAAAGCGCGATGCCCTGAGCCTCTACGCCGCCATCAACGACGATCTTAAAAATCAGTCCATGCCCACCCAAAAGCCCACCACGCTCAATCAATGGAAACGCATCGTCTACCATGACGAAGACCCCCTGAAACTTTATAATACCGGTAACGCCCCAACATGGTATATCAACGACAAAGAGAAGAACTGCATATTTGTGACTGGCTTCTTCAAGTATACGGATGGAAAATATGATGAAGCTATGCAAATATGGGAAACAGTCGGTCAATTAGACCCGGAGATAGCCGGGTTGGATAATTTAGGAGTGCCCAATACACTAGGGAGATTGAAAGCAGCTTGTCAGCAGAAAAAAATGATCTTTTCCGAAGAAGAAAGGAAATCACTGTCAAACAATATTAAGCTAAAAATAGCGCATGCTGAATTGTTATTTGGCTTAGAACAATTCGAACAATCAAAAGAAACGTTTTCTTCAATGAAAAGCTTGAAAATAACCGATTATGATAAAGCCGCCATTTTGATAGGAATAGGCTATTGTGATTCAATGAAAATGAATACTATCGATCGTGAAAAACGCATCGAAGAAGTCAATAAAACCTGGAAAGTTGCCAATAAATTAGCCCAAAAAACACCACTGGAACGCCATTCTCTATGGATGATCGGAGCTTCTTTGATATCATCGACAACAACTCAGGCTGACGCTCTTCCATACTTTGAAGAATTCATTCAAAAATATCCGGAGGATGCCAATAGAGATTCAGCGTTATTTTCCATCAGCATGATTAAATTGTCCGAAGGAAAACATGATGAAACCTGGAAAATATATCGGGAATTTAAAAATAAAAAACCAGATTCTAAATTAGTAAAAGAGTTCGAAAGAATTTTCAAGCTAGAAAATATTGATCCCAATACTGGAAGAATCTTCAAAAACCAATAAACCATAAATAACTAAAGTGAGGTAAGTATGGCGAAATATAGAATCATGATCCTTTCAATGCTGCTTGCATTGAGTCCGGTCTGCATGGCACTGACTTTTAACGATATTCAGGGCGATTATGGGAATTATTCCTCAACCGAAAGCTTTACTGATCTAGGTGACAACAATATCACAGGCCACACAACAAATGGCTGGAGTTTTCGAACTGCGACAGCCAGCGGAAATCCAAGCATGGGGGCTGTCAAAATTGCTAAAGGAGCAGGTTCGTCGACAGTATATACAACCAACTCAAATGATATTGACTTATTCAATTTTATAACTTTTACTTTAGTTGTCAGTGGAGATTTAACCAAGTCAGGTACTGGCGGTACTGCTCCTTCCTATACTTTAACTGGTAATCGAAGCGGTTATTTCTTTATAGAGCAAAGTAAAAACGTCGTTCCTGTTGGTACGTCTGTAAATTTTTATGCTAAGGAAAGTATACACAGCAGTCATACCAATGCAGGTTCCAAAACCAGCAATTGGAGTATCTCTCCCAATCCATATAAAGTAAACGGAATACACTATACTCCTCCAAGCCATGATGGGAAGACATCATTAAACCTGGGTGGCACTTGGTCCGCCCCCGATAAAGGAGTTTACACAATTACAGCTCATGCGTCTCCTTTGACAAATCCCGGCAACAGTTCAAAAGCAACTGCTGAATTAATTGTTGCAGAACTAAAAATTACAATAAACAAAAATACTTTTGCCCTGAAGCATGACCGTGATGCAACCGTCACAATTACAACTGATCCCCCTGTTGCCGCAACATATCTAAGCGACTATGAAATTGAAATAGCAAAATCAGGTTCAAATTCATGGCTTTCATTAAATACAGGCAATGATACTTATGACTGGAAAACGGTAATTGCGGGACAATTTAAGTTACGAGCAAAAGCCAAGTTGGATGGAACCAACATTATAAGTTCCAATGAACTTACGGTTACTGTTGCTTTTCCAAATTACTCTCAAATCATCGCAGATGCCACAGTTTTGGCCAGTATGAATGCTGAATGGCAAGCAACTTTGAATGATTGTACCGCAAATCCTAACCGAAATCGAGAACGAGGATTTTGGATTACTATAGATACAAATAAAAATACTTATAATGTGACAGGATCAACGACTGGTTCTTGGAATTATCCTCCTGATGGGGCAAGTATAGATTTGGGTAATCGTCCTGGCGTAAAATTGAGTACACCTGCCGTAAATGCCAGTGGTGCTGTTTATGCTGTTGCTTCTTTTCATACTCATCCTCCATCAACATATTATCCAATTAATCTTGCACGCTATACTGGACCTTCAGATCAAGACATAAGTACCGATATTTCTTATAATGTCGCTGGAATAGTGTATGACTATAGTGCTGCAGACATATCTGGTGGGCATTCAAAGTATGATCCTGCCAAATTATATCCTGCCAGAAATCGAAGACTTCTAACTGCGGAGTAAGAAAAGAATGAAAAAAAGAATAGCAGTCATATTATTATCTATACTGGCGATAAACAATTGCTTGGCTCAAGATTCTGTGATAAAAAATATCGATATGAATCTTGTAGTTTTTGATAAAACCAAATATCAAAAAGATCACTTACCTATATCAGTCAATATCAAAAACAATAATTCCTTTCCGATAAAACTGCTTAAGCCTTTTGATAAAAAAGGAAACTTCTTAAATAGTTTTTGGTTTACCTGTACCCGAACGGATAAGAAGTGGAACAGCAGTTCAATATATGAGCAAACTGAAGAACTGAACAAACTTGAACTGCTGGAATACATTGAAGTGCCTCCAGCACAAGAAATAACTTTTACATTCATACTCAATGAAATTCTGACCGAAAAACTGGTTCCGGGAAAATATACAGTTATTATGGGATATAATAATCAGTTGGGAAAAAATTGCCTGACAGGTTATACGAAAGCGAAAAATGAGGTATCCATAGTTGTTCCGGAAGAAGTTGAAGATACCCCATTGCCTGACTACATTACAAAAGAAAAGGCATTGGATATTGCCCAAAAAACAAACGTAATAAAATATGATCAATCACAGAAAGTAAAAATATTTCTCAAAGATGGAGTTTATACCGTGATATTTCCCAGAAAAAAATTGCAGGAAGGCACAAGAGCAGGAGATTATGCTTCAAAAATTGAAATAGATGCCAGGAGTGGCAAGGTTTTATCAAATATGTTTGGCGTCTGAATACTTTCTGCAGACCGAGGCCCCAGATCAGAGTCCCGGATTGAGGGCAGAGACCATGCTGATAATGGTGTCATTCGCTTGAGATAAACGTTAGAGAAAACGGTGCCAGGAAAACGGTGCATTCATGGGAAATAATTGATGATTAGGACAATATAGATAAATCATGAAATTTATCCCTAAACATGGTACTGAACAAAGCTCGACATGCCCATTGGAACATGCTCCTCACTAATAAATTGAGTCTGCTGAACTGACGGGTTTTGAAGTATAATGGATGAGGGTTGAGGATGTTGAGGAAGGTTCCGTTGGAGCTGTTGGCGGCTTTGGTGTTGAATCTGTTGTTGTTTCTGTTGTTTCTGGGGATGAGGCAGGAGACGCCGGTGGTGAATCCTCCGGTCGAAATTACGGTAGATATCAGTAATTTCGAGTTGCCGAAGCCGGATATCATGCCGCCGCGCGAGGAAGAGGTCAAGGCCGTCGAGAATGAGGGCCAGGGCGAAGGTTCCGGGGGCGGGTCGGGCGGCGGTACGGGAGATGGGGGGATCGCGCAGTTGTCGGCGCTGCCGTCACGGCAGGAGGCCTTTCGGGGCGCGATGCAGCAGGTGGCGCCGTCTGCCGTCAACATGGGGACGATCGCCGGTCAGACCGTGACCGAGCGCGGGCAGGAGCTGGCGCGGATCACTCAGGGCATCAGGACATTCGACGGGATCAACAGCGTCAAATCGGGTTTGCCGTCCGCCGGAATGCCGGCGGGACTGCAGAGGGTGTCGTCGTTCAAAGAACGGGGCAATGAGGGCGTCCGCAAGAAGTTACTGAAGCAGCATGGCGGCGGCAATGATACCGAGACCGCGGTACTGAAGGCGTTGCGTTTTCTGGCCAAGGCGCAGAATGACAACGGCAGTTGGGGGAGTGAGGAGAGTTTCAAGACCGGAGACGCGGCGGCGTTGACCTCGCTGGCGTTGCTGACGTTTTTTGCGCACGGGGAGAATTTTCAGTCGCGCGATTTCGGGGAGACCATCCACAAAGGCGCGGACTTCCTGATCGAATTGTCGAACATTCCCGATATCGAGTATGCGGGAAGCGGATTCGGTCATGCCATTTTGACGTATGCGCTGGCCGAAGGGTATGCGATCAGCGGCAGCATGAGTTTGCGTAACGCATTGGAGAAACGGTTGAAAAGCATTCTTTCGCGGCAGAACAAATTCGGCAGTTTTTCCCCGAACTACGACAATTCGCCGCAGGCGCTGTTGACCGCGGAACAGAAGGAGAATCCGTTGGCGAAGGAAACCATTGTCGGGGAACCGGTCTGCGATTTATCGCTGCTGGGCTGGCATATTCAGGCGATGGCGGCGGCAAAAAACTCGGGGCTTGAGCTGGATTCGTTCGACAAGGCGCTGGGACTGGCGGCGGAATCACTGGTGAAAATTCATCAGGCGCAGAAAGGAGGCTTTTCGCAGGGGATCAACATGAGGCGTTTCCCGGACAGCGAAGAGATGAACGCGGTCGGGTTGCTGGGTCTGCAACTGCTCGGTTCGGGCAAAAGCAATCCGGCCAAGCGAGTGGAAAAGATTTTACAGGACGGTCCGGACCCGCAATGGAAAAACAGCGCCGGGTTTCCATTGTACCGGTGGTACTACCAGACACAGGCGTTGTTTCACGCGGAGCGCGGCCGCGGCAAGACCTGGGAGGCCTGGAATCAGAATTTAAAGCGTGAACTGCTGGGGACGCAACAGTCGGATGGGAGCTGGAACCTGCCGGGCGGCGACACCAGTTTCCGGGTAAAAAACAGAACGGATCTGTCGATTTACGGTACCAGTCTGTGCGGTTTGATGCTGCAGGTATATTACCGTTATCTGCCAAGCTACAACATTACTGAAACCATGCGTTATGCGCCGAAGGCGGACGAATACGATCTGGGCGGCGGCGACCTGATCGCGCACCTGCCGGGCGGCGCGGACCCAATGGCGGCGGTGATCCTGGGCATCGGAGCCACCGACATGGAGCCGCTGACCGTGGGGGTGTTCAACGGCAAACCGGCGACCAGCAAGGCGGAATGGGTACAGGAGGAGTTCGGGGTGTTTGCCAGCATGCGTTCGACGATTGCGGTCAAGGAAATATCGAAATGGCCGCAGACGCTGCAGCCGAACCAGCGGCTGGCATTGTTTTTCGACGATCTCCTGCCGCGCAATTTCAAGGGGCACGTGAAGATTTCGCTGGGGCTGGCGGGGGAGCGGGAAGACCTGACGGACTATAAGCTTTCGCTGGAAGCGGTCATCAACGGCAAGCGTTTGTACAATTCTTTGATCCACCGTGAAAAACAGTTGGTCGAACTGGTCATACCGAGCGACGTGATGCAGCCTTACAACAATATCTTCCAGATCCGCAACAACGGCAAGGCGACGCTGGCGTTCGACGCGGTCAAAATCAGCGCGATCAGCAAAGTCGGCAAGCCACTGTACCTGTTGGCCGAGAACCTGCAGGAGCTTCCGGCGGAGTTGCAGAGTTATTTCAGTGCCGAAACTCCCGCCGAGGCCGAAACGGTGGTATCGGCCCTGTCCGGCTACCTCGAAAACAAGCAGCTTCTGGCCGAAACGGACGCTTATGAAGAAAGCAAGCTTTATCTGGGCGAATGGAGCGGTTCCGGCACCGAATACATGGGCAATGAATTTCAGCTCCATTACCTGCGGCAGACGGGCCGGGAGATCACCGACTGGCTCTCCGGAGGCGGCTCAGGGGTTCGCTACAAGGGGTTGATGAGTGGCGGACGGTTCTTCGATTCGGTGTTCGGAACGGAGTACCCGGCGGTGGCGGCTTTGCGACAGGCGGCGAAATTGTTTGAGGGCAAACCGCATCAGCTTCCGGTGCAGATTTATCCGACGTACGGGGAAAAGGCGCTGTTGTATTGCAGCGCGGCGGCGGCTTACAACGCGCCCGGGGTGGCGACGATTGTCATCAGCAAGCGATTCCCGATTCCGGAAGAAACCGAACTGGTTTCGATTATCCCGTGGAACGGCGCCACCGAAGTGACCGTCGAAAAGGGGTTCCTGGCGGAAAACTCTCCGTTCCGGGGCATGGCGGCGCCGATCACATCGAGCTCAAAAACCATCACGGTGGAGAATCATATTTTCCGCTATTCGGATACATTTCCCGAGCTGACGGTGATCCGGCTGGTCCGGCAGGATTCCAGTCCGCCGCGCGTCTATCGGAAAAACACGCCGATCGCGGTCAATGTCAAATTCGATTATTCGGTTTCCGGCAACCGGATTTCGCCGGATGAACAGAAAACACTGAAGGCGCATCGACTGCGGGAAGCGCGCGGTTTTGCGGCGGTATTCGGCGTGAACGGCAAATTCAGCACGATTCCGGCCACCAAGGGCGACCCGGGGCCGGGCCGGCTCCAGCCGGTCGAAAAAGAGAGCATGGTGATCACATTTACGGCCAACGCGCACATGCCGGGACGCTATGACAGCGTGTATTTGCCGCTCGGCAACGCCAAGGCAGGGGCACCGAAATACCTGTCGTTTTTTGTCTATCCGCGGGCCACCGGTTTAAAGCGGAACGACCACACCAGCGCGGTTCCGATGCGCTTTGCCCTCGGCGACCAGCGCCTGGCGCGTTCGCTGAATCTCGATCAGTGGCAGCAGGTGATCATCCCGCTGAACGATCTTAACCCTTACTGGCAGCATATCCGGGTGGTCGAACCGGACAATTTGCTCAATAAAAACATCGCGACCATATCTTATGAAATCAACGATATTTCCGTATGGTGTACCCCATGAAAAAATCCAGAATCCTTGCCGTTGTCTTCCTCATTCCACTCCTGAACCTTTTTCCTCTGCTTCGCGGCGGCGAGCTCAAAAACGCCGAAGAATTGTTCATGCAAGGCAAATGGGAAGAATGCCGCCGGATTCTGGCCGTACTATTGAACGATGACAATATCAAAAAACTACCGGAGGCCGAGCGGACCAAGGCCGCCGCCATGCAGGAATACATCATCGGCAGCAATCCGGAACTGATTGCCGAAAGCCTGAAACTGGCCCGGGAAATCGCCGCCCACCCCGGCTGGCTGACCGACGACCTGCTGAACCATGCCACGCTGTTGATTCGACGCGCGGCCGACTGGAAAGACCGCGGAATCATCGAATATCAGGAGTTGTGCGCGGCGGCCGGCAAACTGCTGGGTCAGGCCAGGGATAACGGCGATCCGGATACGGCGCTGAAAATTCTCATGCTCCAGGTCCGCAACCATAACCTGGACGGCGAATACAACGAACCCTTGAAAAAAATCATTCAGACCCTTCACTTCTATTATCCGCCCGCGAAGATGAATATCCGCCGGATTCCGCCCGGCGCCGCCCGGCTGATGACGCTGGCCGGCGATCAATACATGGGGCTCGGCATCCGCTCCAACAGCGAACGGGAAAAGAAAGACGCGTTCTCCCAGGCCGCCAAATACTACACCTGGTCCCTCGCGGGGACTCCGTTCAGCGATCCGCAGTTTCAATACCTGAGCAACCAGCTCCATTACTGCGCCGAAACCCTCAAACTGCTGGGGTTTCAGCTGAACCTGCCCCGCAACATCCGCCCCCGCAGCGCGACCGACGTCGCCATGATCGATGAAATGCTCAAGCACCGCCGCTATCAGGACGTGATCCTGGCGACGGAAACCCATGCGGCTCCGGCCATGCGGATACGCTGCGCCGCCGCCCTGGCCGGAATCGGCGATTTCAACAAAGCCGTCGAAACAGCCTGTGCGCAGGGCGTGGACCCCGCCGACGCGCCGGTTTTGCTGAATATCGCCCGGACCTGTCTTGCCGGGGGGCGAAAAGACGAAGCGTTGGTTCTGCTGCGCCATTACCTGACTTACGCGGCGGATAACCCGGACGCCGAAGCCGCGCTGTCCGAATGCGCCTCCCTGTTGCTGGATGCCGGGCAGTATCAGGAGGCGGCGGACCGCTTCCTCGAATACAGCAAACGCACCAAAGATCCGGATAAGCAAAGCCGCGCGGTTCTTGCCGCCGCGCAATCCTGTTACAAAGCCGGAAACTATCCGAAAACCATTGAACTGCTGCGTCCAAGGCCATTTCAACCGGACAATGCGCTGTTGATTGTTCACGCCCTCATCCATCTGGAAAAATACAACGACGCGCTGACGGAGCTGAAAAAAATCTTGGTCCTGAAAAACCTGACCGAAGCTCAACAGAAAACCACACTGCAACTCGCCATCGCCTGTTTGAACGGCAATGCACCGGAAGAAGAGATCACCTATTGCCGACAGATTCTGACGCAATTTCCGGATGACGCGGACAGTTTCAAATACGCGAAACGGCTCCTCGAACTATATCCCGGGAGCCAGAACATCAACAGCGAAGATTACCGAAAGCTCGGCGAATGGGCGATTGAAAACCACCTTGAACACGGCGAAACCGTGGCGCTGGTTCTCCGGGCCGGAGAATGGATTCCGAACGCTTCCGGACGGGATTCCTTCTATGACAAACTGTTGAAACGGCAGGATTTTTCTCCGGCGGACCTGGCCAGCCTGCTGACCTATTTTCATTCAACGGAGCTGAAACTGAAGTTTCTGAAACGCTACCGCAAGCCGTTTGCCAATACGCCCGACATCTGTGAATTGTATTATCAGATCGCCTCCCTGGAGGCGATCCGGGGCAACCGTGCCGAGGCCCTGAAACATTGCGAAAACATCCTGTCGCAAAAGCCGGTTTACGAATACGTCAAAGTAAAAATGCTGTACGCCGAACTGCTGAATGCCGCCGGGAAAAACGAAGCGGCCCGGCGAGCCTGGCAGGAACTCCTCCAGACCAGACTTCAACCCGGCGAGATCCAGCAGACGGTCCTGAATCTTTCCACTTCCTGGGAACAGTCCGGTGAGCACAAAAAAGCCATCGCCACGGCCTGGACCGCGGTTCCGCTCGACGGCAAGATCACTCCGGAAGCGAAAGAAAACATTCGGTCCCTCCTGCAATTGATCATTCGCAACGCACAGAAAATCCCCAGCGACACCGACCGCCAGGACGCCGAGGAACTCCTGAAAAACCTTTGAAATGACTTGAACAGATACGTTTGAATAACGCCTGATGGATTCCCATATTTCCCCGGATAGACACGCATAAAACCTCAAAAATCGTTACGCAAAATCAGGCAAAATAAAACAACGTTTTTGAGCATGCCGGAATCGCTGTCATTGCAATCCTCTATGTAGTGATTACTTTCAGCGACGATACCTTCCTGTCCTCCTGTCCTTGCTGTTGCGGGGAATCGGGGCGGATGCTTGAACTAGATCGTGTCGTCAATAGTTTAAAGCCCAAGCCGCAATACATCTGATCTGTACAGCGGCCAGAATATCGGCATGCCATGATCTCCTATTGCATTTGTGGGAAATATATCATGTGGAACGGACAAAGTCAACTGTTTCCTGACTCCCGCCGTCTTTGAAGAATCATATTTCTGTGCTTTGGAATCAATTTGTCCACTTTAAAAACCATTTCCCTTGTGGATTCAGCTTGAAACAGCGCGCATTTCATGCGGAATGCGTCAAAATTCAAGTTTTTTTATTCGGGGAGCATTATATCCGGATCGGCTGACGCAAGTTCGAGGCCAATGTCGTAGAGTTGGCGCATATCGAGCACACGGACACGGCCAGGCCCCAACGCAACCGTATTGAGCATAAGCCCTTTGGCAATGGCGCGGCTGAAGAATTTGCTGTTTCCATCCCGGTCGTGGTAGAAATCCCGGTCGCCCGGAAGATTGCGAGGAAGATAAATCGACCTTTGCACACCGCCATCCTCCGCCAGCAGGCCAAATCCGTCTTCAACACCGACAAGATTCAAACGATCCTCAATGTAATGCAGAAAGGTAGTCGCGCCAAGCGGGCTTCCGAAATGCAGGATCTTCCCGCCATGTTGAAGCGCAAAGCCGAGAGGGCTCGTTTCCGCCATCGGAGCATCGGTCAAACACTGCGCCGAGAGTGCGGCGTCGGCAAGCGGGCCGCCGCCACACCACGAATGGGTCGGATGTTCACTTCGGCGTAATTTAAGCCGGCGAACCGCTTCACGCGGAATTTCTCCTGTCCAGACCGCATCCACATTGTCCGGGGCGTAAGGACGAAATCTCGTGTCCTGTACGGGGCCGCCGAGATAAACGAAGCAATTGGTAAAAGTCGGGAAAAGCAACGTACCTTCCTCTCCCACCGCTTCCCGGAGCGCCGCCAGCACCGTTGCCGCCCCCCCTGCCACCAGGCCGCAGGCAGAGAGCGAACTATGGACGCAAAGCAAATCACCGCATTGAATCCCGGCTTTTTTCAGTCCGGCAACAATGTCGTTTTGTTTCCAGCCGGTAAAAGCGCCGAAATTGCAGTAACCATATTGAGCAAGGTATGCCACGGCATCAAACAATTGTTTGAATTCGTGATCGAGGATTTTACGACCGGTTTCCAATTCGACTTGTTCAATCGCTTCGGTAAAATTGATCCGTCCGTCAAAATCAGCCAAAAGCGCCGCCAACGGTCCATAAATCACGCCGTCGGGAAGTTTTTTCCGCAGCTTCGGCGGAACCTTGGACAGATCGAACGGCAACCCAACCGTTGTTCGATACGGGACGATTGTCCTTGCGTAATCACGCCATGCCGACACTGCCGGAAGCCGTTTCGGCAAAGTCGCGACGAGCTTGGCCAGTGCGCCGTCCAGCGCATCAATCTCCGGCATGGTGGTAAAATGGCGGCAATCGGAGAAATCCGCTGCCAGCACTTTGTGCCGGAAAGCAATGTCGGCCTGGGTCGCGTCGGGAAGCGAAGCTGCCTCGCCAAGTTCGGCTATCGCATCAGAGATAAGCTCCGGCAGCCATTCAGGATCGGGATTGATCACAGCCTCGACAAAAGCAGTGTAAAGCGCGGTTCCCAATGCGTAATGGGTTTCATCAACATAGTCGGCAGTCTGGGCAGAATTGTGCCAGAGAGCATTGCCGGTACGGACTGGCCAGACGGTTGGAACTCCGGTCGTCGAATCTCCCAGTAAAGTATCTTCGTCATACATTGAATGATGGCGGTTACGCCAGGTCATATCCGGCATGCCCGGCAGCGCGGCAATCTCGGTACAGAATCTGTGGGCGAGGCGGTTGCCGTAAAATCCACACACCGGGCCGGACGCCCGGAAATCAACACCCCATTCTGGCCGCAGGTACATGGCATCATAATTGATTGCGCCGATAACTTCTGTACTGAGGTTGCGGTTTCCGCGATGCGCCGCATAGGCGGCCAAACCGTAATGTTCAAGCCCGAAAATCACCCGAAGTGAGAATTCCGGTGTCCCCTGCATCCGGATCTGCCGCATTGTTTCAATTGCCGCGACAACCCCGGTTGAATTGTCGTTGGCCAGCGGTTCGTACAAATGGGCGGATATCCAGAATTCTTCCTGACGGCGACCTTGAACAAGGCCGGTTACGACGTCGATGGTATCGCAATAGCGCCGGCCATCGGATTCAATGTGGACTTTGACCGTACCGCTTAGCGCCGCAGCGCGCAGTCGCCGTCCCATATCAAACGAAACGCCGAATCCGATGAAATCGCGGTCATCCGCACGAGTGTGCCAGCCGCCGTGCTCGGTAAAAGCGTTGTACCACGAAATTGCGTATGGCTCCTCATAAGGCCGGTTGCTAAAGTCACAGACGAACCCGCGCACCCCAAGATCAAGCAATGCCGCAAAGTTCTTTATGGCGCTTTCCCTGCTTTCGGCCAGGACCAGAACACCGCGGGGAGCAATACCGCTCCAGACCTGCGATTCCGTCAGCAATCTTACAGTTTCACCGCCGGGGGCGGTTGCGGTTGAGCCTTTAATAAGGTGAAGCGGACAAATATCGTAATCGGCGGCAATGGTTCCGGCCTCAATGCCGGGGGCGGAAACGATCGTGAGCCGTCCCAAACGGATATCCCAGCCCAACGGCGTGATCTTATCCTGCCAGGCGGTCTTGCCATCGGCCGGAAAAGAAATTTTTTCCGCCACGATTCCCGCCTTCTCCAGCATGGACAATGTATGCGCAGCACTTGTATGATAGGCGGGAAAGGTCTGCGGATATTCCAGTTGCCAAAGTTCAATCGCGCGCTTTTTTAAAGTGGAGGCGTCAATATGCTTAGAAAAACGCTTCATATCAAAAATCATAAACCGATCGATCCTTTCATTCAAAATTACACTGAATATTGACGCGGGCGGAGAGCAGTTCCGATCGCTTTGAATACGCGGATTCCGCATTGTCGAAAATCCATTCCCGGCATTGAGGCACATCACGTTCCCCGATCGAATAGATGCAGAAAAGTCCTGCCTTCCGATAAAGCGGCAAACTCCAGTTGACACAATGTTCGCAGTAGCGCGGCGAAGGAGCGGCGTCATTGTCAAGAACCTTGCCGAGACTCGGACAACCGTCCATGGCAAGCTCCATGCCATGAGGAATACGTGTAAGTGTCATCTCGCAGTTTTCTTCACGCCTGATCATCCGATAGTGCTCAAACAACGCATCTATACCACCCGTTTTCAATTTTTCCAACATGCGTTTTTCGACATTGCCGGAGATCGCGGCAAAGAACTTTTCCAGTTCTCCCGGTCCCTGGGCGTCCACAAACTTGAATGCCTCATTATAAAAACGCACATAAAGATCAGAAAAAATCATGCTTTTGCCCTCCGTTTGAATGTCTGGCGGCAATGCGCTTCGCCAAGTTTTTCGTGAACACATTCAAAGGGGCTGTTTTCACACCAGAACTGATTGGTTAACCTTGTACCGAGGCAAAGGTGCTCGCTCACCGGCCGTCCCATTTTGTGAAGTTCACGAAAGGCGGGACACTCCGGTATTTCAATCGTTACGGTGTTGGCGGCGATATGGATATTGCAGGGAGCCTCCTCTCGGTTCAAATAGTAAATCCAATGGGCAACAAGCTCCGATGGATCCCCGGCATCAAGACGGTTTTTAATGCTCCGGTGCACTTCAAGCGCATTGGCGCGTATAACCTCCTCCAGTCCAGCCTGGCCGTAATGCTCCGACAAGTAATCCATCACGAAACGCACGGAATCATGAAATGTATAGTGCAAATTGCCGGTTTCACGGTAACGCATAATTCAGAGCAACGCCTCCATATTGGCGGCAATACATGCGTCAACAGCCCGCATGCGGGCCGGAGTGAGAAGTTCCATGCTTTGCGCCTTGGTCAACGGAGCGGTGATTGCGCCAAGTTTGTAGAGCGCATATTTTTCCCCAACCCATGCCGTCGAAATGTCGAGCGAATAAACCGCGTGAAAGAGTTCGATAAGCTCCCGTTGACGTCGAACCGCCGTGGAAACATCACCTGCTGCCGCTGCATCGGCAATATCGCGGAGCAGCCGCCCGCAAAGTGCGCCCGAACCGCAAAGAACCCCGTCGCAGCCGACGAGAACCGCTTCGTCTACAGCCCATTCGTTTCCTTCGAGTAGCACGAAATCGTGTTCGGCTTTGATCATCAGCAACTCTTTGCGCAAGCGCATGTGGCTGGCAGAGTTTTTAATACCGGCAATGTTCGGCAAACGAACGAGACCGGCGAATTCGGAAAATGAAAAATCAATGCCGTTAACCGACGGGCAATGATAGTAATAGACCGGCTTGTCGACAGCGACGGCGACTTCCGCAAGATGCTGCATCGGATTGGGACAAAATGACTTCTTTGGCAATGCCAGCACATAGGCGGCGACAGGACAGTCGACAAGTCGATCGGCAAACGCGATACTTTCGGCAACCGTTGCGGCATGAATGCCTGCGAGAATTTCGAAGCCCGGCCGCGACGCACTTTGCGCGGTTCGAATCAGCTTTTCACGTTCGTCAAGGCTGTAGGCAAACCATTCGCCCATGCTCCCCGCAACAAACATGCCGTCAAGATTATGACGAACAGCGCGTGCAACGAGCCTGCGCATGCTTTCACAATCGATGGAGCCATCGGCGAGAAAAGGGGTAATTGAGGCGGAATAAACTTTGACTTTCATATCTTCTCCTAGGTGATTTCAGCAACACATATTTCAGTAAAATTTTCAGTAATCGTATCGCCTTTTACAGCAATATAAGCGGCGCCGACCGAAACAACTCCTGAGCCATCGACGAGTTCCGCCGCATGAAAATTTCCCATCCGATTGTAAAGCCCGTTGCGTTCCCGGTATGGAAACACCACGGTTTCGGTTGCATGGCGGAGTTTTCCGGTCGCCGGGTTAAATTCTGCGATCAGAAGCGGCGACCGCCAGCGGAAAACATGTTCATTGTCCTCAAGACGTCGAGTATAGACAAGACAAAGTTTTTTCCCGATTTTGAGCCAGTGCTGCTGGGTCGTGCCGGTTTCAAAAACAGCGCCGTCATCAAACTGCCATGCAACCGGCGTTGTCCATTGGAGCCCGTCGGCGGATTCACACCAGTATCCGTGGCCGTCCTCGGCTCGAATCGTCAGGAAATGGCGTCCCTCGAAAAATACCGCGGAAGGTTCTATGAAACCGCGTCCGGCGTTGTGTGTCAATACTGGCCCCCACTCAACGGCGCGCAATGCATCGCCAAGACGTTCCAACCGCAATGTCCGGACGGAAAATCGGTCGCCGTCGGAGAAATATACTGGGAGTATGATGCTTCCGTTGGGAAACCAGATTAGTTCAGCGCAGGCGGCGCGCCACGCAATGCCGTTATCAAAACACGCCGCCTCCAATAACTGTGCGGAAGTCCAGCCGGATTCCGGCCGGAAGAAGGCATACATCGGCTGCTTTGTGGTCAATTCCGTATGTTCGCCGGCGGGCAATCGTTGTTTTCCGTCGCGATAATAATAGGAGGTAACTCCGATTGCCAAAGCTTCGCGACGATCAGGAGAGCTGAATGTACGAATATCGGCGACATTGCGGATGATACCGGGTGCGACTTCGCGGTACTCCATGCCGGATAATGGTTTAGGAATGCTCCAGTCCAGTCCCCGGTCACGGCTTAGGCTGAATTCGGGCGCGCCATATATATCGTCGAAGGGCAGCTTGCGCTGCAAAGTCATGAGCCACGATCCATCAACAAGTTCCGCGATTGACGGGTGGAAATAGTCGGGTTCTTCGCGTTCCGCCCATCGCGGCGGAAGTTTGCAGATTTTCAGCATAGTCATTCTTCCAGGCTCCAAAGATGATTGAGAAGCGTACTCAGCCGCTTCCGTAATATTTTTAATTGTTCCGGGTCAAAACAGGTGACGGAGATTCCCCGTGCAAATCCATTCCTGATTGCAACAAGTTCAGCTTCCGCAGCGTGTTTCTCCGCAATATCGGCAAAACGCTTGCGTCCGATCAGTTCAGAGGCAAGACGCGCATAATTGACGTCTTCAATACCGTCACGCATGGCTTCGGCACGCATTGACGGATAGCAGGTCAAATCCGCCCCCGGATAGAAAATCGAAGCCATGCCGCTGAATTCGCCGTGGCTTGGATTCCAACGGCTCCAGTCGGAATCGTTCTTGCGCGCCAGATCCCACCAATTAGTCGCCCAATGCAACCAGCCTTTTATATAATCAAACGCGAGCGGTGCAAAGAAAAATGCCCGGCTCTGGATCAGTGGTTGATCGACCCGTTCAAAACTTGCAAAGGGATAATAACTGCCGCCACCAACATAAATCCAAAAATCGGTTTTGCTTTGGCGGTGTTGTTCGCTGTCAATATTGAAAAGTGAACTGCCGTTGCCGGGCGCATGAATGTCAAGATTGCGATAAATCTCAGGCTCGGCGATCCGGGCAATTGTAGTCACGGTGCGAAGTTGCGGGAAAGCCGCGCGGATACGAGCCGCCGCCGCGCGAACTTTACCATGTGCATGGCCGGGCGTTTCATCGTAGCCGTAAAGATAATAAATGACTTTGTCTCCGCCTGACGCATAATATTCATTGAATTTGTTATTCAAAATCGCAGACGCTTTTTCGATCTGCCGGTTAACCAATCGGATCGCCTCTACTTTTTTTCCGGGCAAAGCCGCAATCACGACCGAACCGTACGTCAGAATTTTTTTCCGGGTCTGTAAATGGTCGAAGGTAAAACTCGCCGGCAAAGTTTCTTTCTTGAACCCGTCTGCGTACTCCGGCTTCCGATCCGGCTGTATGAATTGTAATGCCTCAGGCGCGAACATATGACCGTCTGCGGTACGAAGTTCGATCGCGCCGCCCTCGGCGGGATAAAGTGTGAACGCTCCGGATTCGCTGGTAAACCAGTCGCGCTCCTCGGCATAATGAACCTTGTAGTAACGATATTCCGATTCGTTCGGGTCGACGACGACGATGAGATCGGTGTCAGCCAAAGCCCCTGAACCACGCTTTTCGAGCCTGGCTTGCGCTTTCAGCAGCCGGTAGCTTCGTCCGTCGGCGCTGCCGTATAAGCGGACGAAATCCGGCACTTGCGGCGAAGGATCGGCGAATTTGTCGAACATATTGGCGACGTTGACTTCGCGCAATCCATGCTTAAGGGCAAAGGACATATCATCTGGAAACGGCGAGGACACATAAAGATCAATCGGATTCATCTTGTAGTCAAGATAGGTGGCAATGAAGTTGCGTCGCGCCTCGGCAAAACGCGGATCATCGTCCCTGTTGTCGCAATACCAACTCCGAAGCATGCTCCAGCGCAACCCCGCCATGCTCGACAGGCGGTTGGCTCCAAGCTGAAATTGCTGCACTGTAACGTTAAGCGGCAATTCCAGCTGAACGCCTCCCGCGCCAGTAACCATTGCGGTAAATTCATATGTTCCGGGATTGGTGTCGGCGGCGGCGGCGAAAGTCATCCAAAGGGATTGATTGCTTTCGGCTGTGACCGGAAATTTTTGCTCCGGCTGCATGGTTCTGAGCAAAAATTTCCGGTCACAGCCGAAAGCAATCAATC
>ENA-UOOK01001500-UOOK01001500.1-fermentation-metagenome-genome-assembly--contig:-NODE-1500-length-30603-cov-5.598370_pt1 | contig 30603 bp, 28 predicted proteins | sample MGYA00245777_ERZ724023 | MGnify/ENA primary metagenome ERZ724023 (study PRJEB28704, sample SAMN03018312) | fermentation metagenome | biome: anthropogenic terrestrial biome; feature: soil; material...
GATAAAGAATTAGAAAAATATAAACAAAATTAGAAAAAACTTCTAAGAGTTTTTGTATTATAGAAGATATCCTAAGAAATCTGTTTTTTATGACAGAGTATGTTAGAGATACAGTGAAAGGTATTACCGCCAAAGGACTGTAGACATAATACTTGGTATCACCACTTAACATAGGGATCAAATAATCTAAAATCATAATAGTTGTCAACATAAACAGCACACCTATGAGATAAAATCTTGACTGAGCCTTCTCATAACCTATCAACCTCTTACTTTTCCTAAAGAAGAATATAGAAATTATCAATCCTCCCACGATACTTGGTAACATATGAACTACATACCCCTTTCCCATTGTTGCTATAGAGATATACTTCTCAGGATAATGGACAACACTTAGTACAACTGAGTCTTCTATCAATAAGACATAAAGACCTAACAAAGAAAGGAATAAAATAGGGAGAAATAAATATAAAAAATTTGTTTCAAATCATACAAAAACATATCGTTGTAAGAAGTTCATAATATCCACTGCATCTCACTTTAATAATCAAAATTATTAGCAAGCGTTAGCAAGATTATAAAAGGATTTAAAAAATTATTATATCTCAAACAAAATCATATAACTTTAAAATAGTAATCAAAAGGAGAAAATTTTGAAAAAAATTATTTTAACAGGCGGAGGCAGTGCCGGACATGTTGTACCCAATTTGGCATTACTCCCAACACTAGAAAAAATATTTGATGAAATCCATTACATAGGTAGTTTAAACGGAATTGAAAAAGATATTATTTCATCTTATCCTAAAATTAAATATCACGGAATACCTGCTGTTAAACTAAAAAGAAGTTTAACACCAAAAAACCTACTTGTTCCTTTTAAATTAATATCTTCAACAATTCGCGCAAAAAAAATTATAAAAAAAATATCTCCTAATGTTATGTTTTCAAAAGGTGGGTTTGTTTCAGTTGCGCCTGCTTTTGCAGCTGCAATTCAGAAGGTTCCTATTATTTCACACGAGAGCGATTTTTCTATAGGGCTTGCTAATAAACTAATATATAAAGTTAGTAAAGTAATGTGTTTTAGTTTTTTACCTCTTGCAAAAAAGCATAAAAAAGGTGTGTTTTCAGGCTCGCCTATTAGACACGAAATATTTGCAGGAGACAAACAAAAAGTTATTACTACTCATAAGCTATCAACTATCAAAACCAATCTTCTTATCATGGGCGGAAGCTTAGGTGCCGTCGCAATAAATAAAGTGGTTAGAGACGCCCTGGCAAATTTATTAGAAAAATATAATGTTATTCATATTGTTGGAAAGAACAATATAGATAAGAAATTTGACCGCAAAGATTATGTCCAAATTGAATATACTAATGATATTCATGACTATTTAGCATGTGCCGATATAATTATTTCACGCGCTGGTAGTAATTCAATTTTTGAATTTTTAGCGCTTAATAAACCTATGATTCTTATTCCCCTACCTAAAAACGCGTCCCGAGGAGATCAATTAGTAAACGCAAATCACTTTAAAGAACTGGGTTACGCTGAAGTTATAACCCAAGAAAACTTAACCAAGAGGTCACTAATTGAAAAAATAAATGAATTAAACAAAACTAAACAAAAATACATATCTAACATGAAAAAAGCATCCACAACGAATGCTATTGATATAATTATAAATGAAATTAAAAAGGTCATGCGGTAATTTATATCTATTTTTTCTATAACTGTAATGCTAATTACTTATGAAAAAAGCATAAAATAATTAATAATTTGCAATCAGTAGATTATTCAAACTTATAAGATAATACAAATTATAATTTTTATTATGTGATCGTTTTATTTATTTTTTAATCATAAACAAGTTTTAAATTATGAAAATCAATAAAAAATATTAGCGAATATATAGCATATAATACTACGATTAAAAAATTAAACGGAGTTTTGAATTAATGCTTAATTTTATAATGACTCAAATATTGTTTTTTGAGTCCAGAACCATAATTGGCATTATATTTTAGTTGTCGCTCTGCAACTATTGATTTTAATTTTACTTTTGATTTTCAATTTTTATATCGTTTCATACATTAACTTTTACACTTTTGTTATTCGAAACTCAAATTATGACATTATTTAAGATGTATTAGATAAAAAAAATTTAAATTGTCATAATAATAATACATATTTTTGACAATAAATTTTATATTTTTTGTTTAAAATGTTGTGTTTTATTATTTAGTTCCGATAGCACACTACTTTCAAAATAATTAACAAGTTCTTGTTTTTTATTGTTTCTAAGTACACCTTCTTCAATTAAATCTTCCAACATTTGTGATAAATTTATGCCAATCTTTTTATACAAATAAAACGCATAAGAACCAGGTATTGTGTTCACTTCATTCATAAAAATATTTTCTTCTTCATCTAGAATGAAGTCAAATCGAACCACTCCGAACAACTGCAATTCTTTGTAACAATAAGTTGCATATTCAATAATTTTATTATATGATTCAGGTCTTATTTCAGGTGGCATTTTTCGTTTATGTGGAACATCCAAACACTTTTTTAAGTATTTTTCATTAAAAGAATATATAACATCTGCCGTGGTGGGTTGTTCTAATTCTGAAACCACTAACTTATTTCTATTTTTATATATTGCAACATTCACTTCTTTACAGTTTTTTATAAACTTTTCCAATAATAATCTCTCATCAAACTGGAAAGCTATTTTTAAATTTGATTGTAATTCTTTTTTATTTTTACAAACTTTTACTCCAATACTGCTCCCCAAATTAGCAGGTTTTATTATCATTGGATAATCAAGTTTTTTAACGATTTCGTTTTCAATATCTTTAAAATTTTTACTGAAAAAATCTTCTTTTGAAATAAAAGAACTTTCAACAGTTGGAATATCTAATCCTTTAATAAAAGTTTTATAAATTATTTTATCACATCCTACCGCACTTCCCACAACACCTGAATTTATATAAGGAATGTTATTTAGTTCGAAGATTGAAGCGATAGTGCCATCTTCTGCATTTCTACCATGCAAAGCAAGAACAGCAACATCAATTTTTTGCCATTTTTTAAATAAAGACAACTTTTTAATGTATAAATTTTTATTTGATGGAAGTATTGCAACTTCTCTTAATTTTCCTAACTTATCAGGAAAATTTTCTATATCAAGCAAAGTTTTAGATGTGTTCCACTTACCGTTTTTATCTATGTATATAGGTATCACATTATCCTTTTCTTTTAAAACCGATATTAATTGTTGAGCAGTAATTATAGAAATATCATGTTCACAATTAACTCCTCCAAATAACACTACTATGTTTCTTACCATGCTTTCTCCTTACTATTTTTTTAAATATATTTTTTACATATACTTTTTAAAATTAATTTTTATCTTAATTTTTATACTCACCTACTAAGTCCAAATTTGTTTTAACTACTTTTATTTTTTTATCATTTTCTGTTTACATGCATTTGATATTTTAATTTTAAATTTATAATTTTGGACTATTTTTTTCAATGTTTTTTTTCAATAAATTATAATCAAAATTTTTTATATCACTTCGTCAATTTTAAGTAAGATTTAGAACGCTTTGCTCTCATGTTACTACTTTGCTCTCGCATTTTACTACTTTGCTCTTATTTTACTACCTGATTTTAAGATATTTTTTTGATTTAAATTTAAATTATTTTCCTGTCAAGTGAGATGAAATATGAATAAGTAAACAACTTTAATAGTAAAACATAATATAACCAATTAAGTATATGTTTCTTTATTATTTGTAATTGTCAGGCAAGTCATTTTCAATCAACACAACATTATTTGCAGATAAAGTTTTTAAATAATTAATCAAACTGCTATTAAAGTTGTCAAAATATAATATCTTATCTTTTTCCATTCCTCCATCAATTAAGCCAGCAGTAAGTGAGTTTTTATTCACATTATTTACAATTATTGCAGTATCCGCCACTTTTGCGATACTTTTACCAAATAAATAGTTTTCAGTGTACTGTTCATTTGCTAGTTCAACCAATCCCGGCGTTATAATTGTTTTAATTTTTTTATTAAACAACGATAACACTTCAAGTGATACTTGAGCACTCGTTGGATTAGAATTAAAACCGTTATCAATTAAAGTTGCACCATTTGCAAGTTTTTTAATTTCCAATCTATTAGGAATAGGTTTTAGTTTTCTAATTCCTGTTATAATTTCATTTTTAGAAAGATTAAGCTCGACTGCAACCGCAACTGCTAATAAAATATTTAGAATATTATGTTTTCCAAGAAGTACGCTTTCTGCTGTTAAAAAATATTCATTATTTTTTAACAAATCAAACTTACATCCCTTTTCACTTAATGTTATATTATAAGCAGACAAAATTGTTTCATTATCAAAAATTCTTTTTTGCTCAAAATTTTCATGGTTATTAATATCAATACAAACTCCATATTTTTTTAAAGAATATTTTAAATAGATATCAAGTACATTTTTATCATCTAAATTAAAAACCATAATGCCAGATATAGCTTTAATAAATTCTGATAGTTCACTTTTTGTTTGAATAATATTTTCAAAACTTTTAAAAGTGTTTAAATGTTGTTTTCCAATCGATGTTAACACACCCATATTTGGATAAACTATTTCACATAATTTATGTATATCGCCTTTCTTATCTGCGCCCATTTCAACCACAAAAACTTTATGTTGAAAGTTTAGATTTTCTCTTATAGTTTTCACGACTCCCATAGGTGTATTATAACTTTTAGGGGTTGATAATGAATTAAATTTTTCACTCAAAATTGTATGCATAAAATTTTTTACACTTGTTTTACCAAAACTTCCAGTAATTCCAATAGTAGTGATAATATTAGATTCTCGTAAAATTTTTTTTGCAGAAGAAATAAAGCAGTATGCTATAGTTTTTTCTATAATATTTGAAACGAAATGAGATAATACAAAAATCAAACTAAATAATAAAAAATTTAATGGTAAAAGACAATAAAGCAAATTTAAAGAAAAATATTTAATAAATAGAAAATTAAAAATTAATAAATAAAAAATTAAAAAAATCAAAGTAAATCTTTTTATGCGATTTGTAAACATAAGTGGTTTTTTGTGAGTTTTAGTTTTTAAAATTTCATCATAATATGAAATAAAAAAATAACAGGGAAGAACTAAAATAAAAAAATAAATTAAAAAAAACAAATCACTTAGAATAAGCAGAAAGCAATAGTTGATAAAAAACAGTATAACGTCAAATAGTAAATACTTATAAAAAACAAAGTTCAAATTTAATTTAAACCAAATATAATTTTTTTTGCAATCATAACTTTCTAACTGATAAATATGTAAGCACTTAGGCAACATTGAAAAAACACTGAAAATATAGATTGCATTCAAAAGTATTATTTCTATCATATTAATATATATTAAAATTGGCGTAAAATTGTTTTAAATTATATAAATTATTATTGTCTAAAACTAACTTGTCCAAGGCAATAATTAAGATGATATTGTCATAAATTAATAACATATTGACAGAAAATATATTTACAGATTATACAACAAGTTTAAAAAACTAATTTTATTTTCCATATAACAAAAATGCCCACTGTTTTTATATATAATTAACTTGCTTTTTTTTAATTTATTTTTAATTATTTTTAAGGTTTTTATTGATGTACTTTTGTCTTTTTTACCCCAAAATAATATACACTCACAATTAATATATTTTAAGGAATAAGTTAAATCTTGGGATAAAATTTTATTAAAAAATTGTTTTCCATCTGTTGACAATTGCTTATAGTCAAAACTACCAAATTTATTTATATTGATGAAATTAATATGAAATGTGTTTTTAATTTGTTTAATAATTTTATAATATAAAATTTTACATTTTGTTAAAATATTTTTTTTTGTCTTTATTCCCGCACAGCCTGTAAGTACCATTTTATTAATTTTTATATCAAAACATGATGCTAATAAAATTGCAATTCTTCCACCAAATGAATGAGCAACTATATTAATATTTTCAATTTTATTTTCTTTTAAAAATAGATATATGTTTAAGGCATAAGTGTAAATATCGCATAAATTGTTATAATCAATTTCGCTTTTACCAAAACCATACAAATCTAAATTTATAACTAATTGATATTGTGATAAATTATTTTCAAAAAACTCAAAAGAACTCATACTGCCACCCCATCCATGCAGGAACAAAATGGCACTTTTACCCTCTCCGCTAATTCTATAATTTAGTTTGTCAGGTTTCAATTTTTTCACCCTTAAATAATACTAATAACATATATTTTAAAAACAAAAAAAATGTTACTTTATTAAATAACATTTTAGCTTATATTATATCGTTTTACTTCTATACCTTTTTATTTTGAAATTTTGTTTTTTGATATTTAATAATTATATTTATATTTGCTATATATATAATTTTTCTTTGATAAAAATTTACTTTATTTATTGTGTTCTATTTTAAATTTAAATATCTTGTTTTCGTTTAAAATTTCTTTCTGCTTGTGATTGCTGTAAATAAAATGGTTTAAATTCATTTTTAGCAGTATATTGATTATTTTTAATCATTTTCAATAAAGATTCAACAAGTATTTGTGGATAATCTTCAATAAAAGAGTCCACATAATTTTTTAACTCGTATTCACAAGCAAATTTCTTTTCTGTAATAAATTTATCGTTATTAATATTAACCAAGTTGTCTACACCCATTTCAATAATTTTATTAGATTTAATAATCGCATAATAAAAACTTGATTTAGTGCAAGATAGCATTATACAACCATCGCTTATTTTATTTGTGAAGACCTCAAATGAGTTTATTGCAATAAGTTTTTTATTTAGCACTGCATTGAAAGCTTTTAATGTACTTATTCCTATTCTCAGTCCCGTGAATGAACCTGGACCAGTAACACATGCAAAATAATCAAAATCATCTAAGGTTAGTTTATTAGTTACTAGCATTTCATCGATGGTAGAGAGCAACATTTCACTAACCTTACGAGTTTCATTTAATGTTTTGATTTCAACATTTTTACCGTTCGCCACTATAATGTATGACTGTGCTTTAGTTGTATCTAATGCTAAAAACTTCATATTAATCCTTTTAATCTTTTTTTGTATTACTTTTTAAGAATAATGCAGAATTATTTAATTTTAATAAGATGCAGAAATTTAATTATTTTTGCTATAACAATTTTTTAAATATATTACCATAATGATTCATTAATAATAACTTTTATTTTGAATTTATTTTTATAACGGATTTGAGATTTTCACTATTGACTTATAAAGTCCTATTTCCATTTTTTACATATTCAGATAGTTGATTTTGAACTTATTTTATGACGGGTTTTTATATTTACTCATATTTCAATATTAGTAGTAGTTGATTAATATTAAGAAATTAGATTTTTTTTATATTACTAGCATTTTCTCAGATCTTAAAAAGATTTTTCACTTTTTGCTTTTAAGTCCTAATTACATTTAGCATATTAAAAAATTTACTTAATATTTTTATGACTGATTTGAGATTTTCACTATTTTGCTTTTAAGTTCTAATTACCATTTTTAACTTTCAATATTGATTTCATTAAATCATTTAACTCTATAATGCTTAATTAAAATATTATTCACAAGCATAAAAGTACTCAACGCTTGCAAACTATTATACTACCAACCATGAATAAGTAATTTAGTGATGCAGTGTTAAACATGTGTAAAGTAAAAGTTAAATTATAATCTGCAAAGTCTTAAAAGAATAATAGTTATTCGTCAACAACAATTTTCCTTGAGTTTTCATCAATAATACTAATGTTTATGACAATACAATTCTTAGACAACAATTCAATAATTCTTTCCGACCATTCAATTAAAGTAATTTCATGAGCATTACCGTTTATAAAATCTTCAAAGCCAAACTCGTACGCTTCTTGATAATCGTTCAAGCGATACATATCAAAGTGATTGATGCTAAACTTTTCTCCTTGATACTGCTTTAAAATAGTAAAAGTTGGGCTTGTTACAATATCCCGAACACCCAATCGCTTAGCAAGGAATTTCACAAATGTGGTTTTTCCTGCACCCAAATCACCATTTAATAAAATAATCTCTCCGCCTTTTAAATTTCTTGCGAAGTTAAACGCAATCTTTTTTGTGTCTTCAAGACTATGAGATACATACTCTTTTTTCATTATCGTCCTATTACAAAATAAATTTTTCAAATATCTCTAAGGTAACCGCTTCGATAAACACTATCCAAAATTTTTTCGTGAAGAGAGAAGAATAACCAAATGTGTAAAGTACAAAAAATTTCGATAATAATGCACGCCTATGGATAATGGTTATCTTTTTTTTAAAAATAATCAACTTTTTATTATTTTTTCTATTAGTTTAATTGGTGCTGGTCTTCGTTTGGAAAATTCAAAAGCACTTAAAATATTTTCTATCTGTTGAAAAGATAAACTCATTTTACTGTAAACTTTTAATAATTCATCATCAATGTTTACAAAATCACCTAACTGTATATTTAATAAAACACCTTCATGGTTTTTGTTTTCATTGCCTGTATTTTCTTTTAATTCCATAACGAAATTTGCAAGTTTAAGCGCATCAATATTAGAAATATATCCTTGCTTTTTAGATTTAATTGATATTGATGCTTTCCCTTGCAAAATCAAGTCAGGATTATCAATAAATTTAACAGAACCACCATGCGCAAGCACGATTTCTTTTAATTTTTCTTTAACAGAATTTTCAGCAAAAGCCTTTTTAACTTTATTTGTCGCATCTACTTGGTTTAGATTTCCGCTCATCATAAGTAGTAAAACAGATAATTTCTTAGAAATATCTAAAAGCAGTGATTGTTCACCATCAAGCGCTTTTACTAATGAATAAACCTCATAAGCACTTCCTATTCCTTTTGCGAGAGGAACATTCATATTTGTTATAACTGCCCAAGTTTTTTTGCCATCCAACTTTCCAATTTTAACCATATATTTAGCAAGCGTTTCTGCTTCTGCTTTTGTTTTAATAAAAGCACCTTTACCATATTTAACATCAAGCAAAATTGTGTTTGCGCCACTTGCTAACTTCTTACTCATTACTGAACTTGCTATTAATGGAATGCTTGAAACTGATGCAGTTTTACTTCTAAGATCATATATTTTTTTATCTGCAACTGCAATATTATCAGTTTGTCCAATAATACTTCCACCTATCTTAGCAACAATCTTTTTAAATTTGTCGATGGAAATATTATAATTATAACCTTCAAAAACCGACAATTTATCTAGTGTTCCGCCTGTATGACCCAAACTCTTTCCGCTCATTTTAGCAACTTTTAATCCAAGGCTAGCAAGCACGGGAACAATAAGCAAAGTTGTGCTATCACTAACACCACCAGTGCTATGTTTGTCCACCACTTCATAATCAAAAGAGAGAGTTTCACCGCTATTTTGAAGTGCTTTGGTTAAATAATAAGTTTCATCGAAGTTCATACCGTTTATAGTTATAGCTGTAAGAAGGCTCGCCATTTCCGCTTCATCAATTTTTCCTGAAACAAAATTTTCGACAGCGAAGTATATTTCTGGCTTAGTTAATTCAATTTTTTGGCGTTTTTTATCAATGATTTCATAAATACGCATTTTTTTCTTCTTTTATAAATTATTATTCGCTTAATTCTAACATAGTATGTTGTTTTTGTAAAACAAAAAAATTTAAGCGTGAGTAATTTTAGAAAAAATGTTAATAATCTTTAAAATTATGTTATCAAAATTCACAACATTTATAAACATATTAATAAAATATCTATCTTTATTTTGCCTAAGTTTTATTTGGCTAAACTTTTATTTGCGCGACTATAAAATTTCACTTTTACTAGCAATAGCTATAAGTATAATAAGTGGAATTCTGTTGAAATTAATTTTTAAAAAATTACACAGTCAAACAAATATAAAAATCAAAGAACAAAAGAAAATCAAAGAAATTAGTAATCAATTATTATTCTTAGACGAAAAAAAAGTTTATAATTTTTTTAATACCGTTTTAACAAAAAAATTCGATAATATCGTATTACAAAAAAAATATTTTATAATAAATAATGAAAAAAATAAAACTGCCTTTCTTCCTTTTTATAAAAATTTTTCATTACACGAAAATGATATATTATCAATTTATAATGAAATAAATAAAAACAAAATAAATAAACTTTATATTTTTTGTGTTAACTATAACAGTGAAGCATTGCGATTATCAAAATTAGTTAAAGAATGTGAAATTATTCTACTTAACGAATATGATGCTTTTAAAAAAATACTACAACCATTAAACATTTATCCGGAAACAAAGCCTATTTTTAAAGAAAATAAAAAATTGCAAGCAAAAGAATATTTGTATTTAGCTTTTAACAAAAGCCAAACCAAAAAATATTTTTTTGGTGCGGTGATAATGGTGTTTTTTAGTTTTTTTACACCGTTTAGAATTTATTACTTGATATTTAGTTCGTTATTTTTTGTTTTTGCAATCTTTTCCAGATTCAATCAACCGTTTAATCCGCCTAAAATTGATTTGTTTGATTGAATTATTTAATAAATTTTTGATTTTTACACTGGTTAAGTTAAATTTTATTACTTACCTTAATCAGCATACTCCATTTCGAGTTCACCCAAAACAACCATATCGCCGGGCTTAATTCCTTTAATTTTTAGCTCATTTATTATGCCCTCATCTTTCAAGCGTTTTTGAAAATATGCATTGGAGTTATAGTCATCAATAACAACACCGCGCATAATTTCTTCAATAAGACCACCTTTAACATGAAACTTGCCATCAATAACTTCAACTTCAAAATAGTTTACATCAAAACTATCAATGTCTTTTTCTTCCACTTCTATCTTTTTAATCTTTGGCAATTTTTCTAATGTGTTAACAACTTCTTCTAAAAGTGGTTCAAGCCCAATATGTGCTGCCGCACTCACAACAAAAATTTTAGTGTCTTTATCAATATTTTTCTTAAACTCCTCAATACGCTTAGTATCCTCAACTAAGTCACACTTATTAAGCGCAATAATTTGTGGAAGTTTTTCAACATTTTTTCCATACTTACTTAGTTCTCTATTTATAGCTAAATAATCTTTATATGCATCTCTACTTTCAGTTTCTGCTATATCAACAACATGAATGAGTAATCGGGTTCGTTCAATATGTTTTAAAAAATCCAATCCTAAGCCAATTCCTTCGCTTGCGCCAGAAATCAACCCCGGAATATCAGCCATAACAAAAGATTTGTTATAAAAATTTACAACCCCAATATTTGGATTCAAGGTGGTGAAATGATAATTTGCTATCTTAGGTTTTGCATTGCTAACGCTTGCAAGTATACTGCTTTTACCAACATTAGGAAAACCAATTAGACCAATATCTGCTATGGTTTTAAGTTCTAATATAAGTTCAAATTCTTTTGTTTTAATACCTTTTTCGCTAAATTTCGGAGCTTGTCTTGTGGATGTTGAAAACTTAGCGTTTCCCCTACCGCCGTTTCCGCCTTTTAATATCACTACTTCTTCATCTACATTTATCAAATCTGCAATAATTTTGTCGGTTGCAACATTTCTTATAATTGTTCCAACAGGTACTAAAATTGTTAAATCCTTAGCACTTTTTCCAAATCTATTTTTACTACTACCATCTTCACCATTATCTGCTTTAAAAACTTTCTTATAGCGAAAATCTATAAGACTTGTTAAATTAGATGTTGCTTTAAAAATAACATTGCCACCACGCCCACCATCGCCACCACTTGGACCACCGTTAGGAACATATTTTTCTCTTCTAAAAGCAACCGCACCGTCGCCACCATTACCTGCTTTACAAGTTATACTAACTTTATCAATAAACATTGTTAATTCTCCTTAATTTTTGTTTTTAAACAAATATCTTTAAATATGCAATTTTCACACGTAGGCGTTAATGCTTTGCAATGATACCTGCCGAACAATATTAAATAATGATGCATTTTTATCCAATTTTCTCGTTTTACTAACTGTGTAAGTTGTTTTTCGCTTTGCAGTACATTTTTTGCATCTGTCAATCCTAGTCTGTTTGCGACTCTAAACACATGCGTGTCCACTGGAAAGGTTGGAATTCCAAATGCCACTGCCAAAATTACATTTGCTGTTTTTCTGCCAATTCCGTCTAATTTGATTAAATCTTCAAAATTGTTTGGTATTTCGCCATTATATTTTTCTATAATTTGCCTGCTTGCACTTATTATATTTTTTGATTTACTTTTATAATAATTGCACGACCTAATAATATTTTCAACATTTTCCAGTCTGGCATCCGCTAAAGCTTGCAAATTTGGATATTTTTTAAATAACTCTTTAGTAACAATATTTACTCTTTTATCGGTGCACTGTGCACTTAACATAACTGCTATCATTAGTTCAAAGTTGTTTGAATAATTAAGTTCAGTTATAGGTTCGTCTATTAGTTTTGAAAATTTTTCAAAAATTTTATCAACAAGCATTCCTTATCCTTTAATTTTTTAAAAGTATAACATAAAAAAATAAAAAATAGAAATTTTTTGTTATTATAATAGAAAACAGACTTGAAAGTAATAACTTTCAAATCTGCGTAAAATCACACTATAACAACATACTTGCGACAGTTATTCTCTATTTTTAGTTTATAAATATTAACTAAATAGCGTGCATTTACTCGATTAATGATGTATCGCAATTTTTTTAAATCGCAATGCATAAATTGGATGCAAATAGTGCAGTTACCACCTAATTGTGAGGGCATATTTATAACTTTGCAATCAACGCCAAATTTTTGTAACTGTGCATAAATCATAAGTGTGTTTGTTCTACTGGAAAAAACTGCTATACACATTTTTATAACCTCTCTCCTAACATTTCATGATATTATCAAATCGCGAAAATTGTTCTTAAAATAGCATTTAATCACATATTTTTAAGTAAACATATCTTGATAAAATTAATAAACTATATTAAAATATAATTAAAAGGAAATAAAATGATTTATCTTGATAATTCAGCCACCACACATAAAAAACCAAGAGCTGTGATAAAAGCTGTTAACAATGCTCTTAAAAACTATTCTGTTAATGCTGGCAGAGGAGGATATAAATTAAGCATTGACGCAGGCTTGAGGGTTTTACAATTTCGACTTAACGCCAGTTGTTTTTTTGGTTTAGATAATCCCGAAAATGTTATAATAACTAAAAGTTGTACAGAAGCATTAAATTTAGCATTGTTTGCAACTGCAAAAAAAGACGGTCATATAATTATCTCAACTTTTGAGCATAACAGTGTTGCGCGCGCCGTCACACACTTAAAAAGCACTCACAATATTGGATTTTCAGTGGTTTATCCCAAAGAAAATGGAATAATTGAAATTAATGATATTGAAAAAGAAATTCAAGAAAACACATACTTAATTGTAATAAATCACACAAGCAATGTTACAGGTGCAACTCAAAATATTACGAAAATTGGTAACTTATGTAAAAACAAAAAATTAAAATTTTTAGTCGACTGTGCACAAAGCGCTGGACATGAAGTTATCAACATGAATAAACAAAACATAAATATGCTTGCAGTTGCGGGTCATAAAGGATTATATGGACCACAAGGAATTGGTTTACTTCTTATACAAAATGTGAAATTAAATCAACCACTACTCTATGGGGGAACAGGTTCTCATAGTGAAAAAATTTCGCAACCTGATGATATTCCGGACGGATATGAAAGTGGAACTCAAAATTTGCCAAGTATTTTTGGTTTGAATGCAGGAATTGATTATGTTAAGAAAAACTTTGATAAAATCAATAATAAAATTGCATATCTAACTAAATATTTAATTGATAATATTAAAAACTTGAATGGGATAAATTTATATTCTCATAGCGAAAAAAATGGCGTTCTTGCTTTTTCAATTACAGATAAAGACAACAACGAAGTTGCAAACATTTTAGACAGTAAATATAAAATATGTCTTAGAAATGGGTTGCATTGTGCTCCGCTTGCGCACTCTTATCTTGGTACAATCGAGCATGGTTTACTTCGTGTTGGTATTAGTTCTTTTAATAAAAAAAGAGAAATCAATAAATTAATAAAAGCATTAAAATATATTTTAAGTGGCGATTAATTTTTAAATAAATTTTTAACATTTAACCACCCATGACCTTCTGAGTTTCTGTCACCAGTGATTTTATTGCAATTATTAATTAATATTCTTTTTGTTTCATTAGGAGTTAAATAAGGATATTTACGAAGTAACAGCGAACAAACTCCTGCAACAATTGGCGTTGCAACACTTGTTCCGCTGGTAATAGCGTAAAAATTTTTTGTTAAGTGAAAATTGCTAGAGATCGGAAGAGCGTCGTGTAGGCTTATAAATATTAAAAACTGGTCCACGACTGGAAAATTCCGCAACTGAAAATCTTGAAATATCAAATTGATTAAATTTATTTCTACCATCGTCCAATGCTCCAACCGATATCACTTTTGAACTGGCAGACGGCGATTTAATAGACTGACTATCGGGCCCACTGTTTCCACATGCTGTAACCACTATAATTCCGTTATTCCATAATATTTCAGCACCCATTATAAGAGGATCGTTTTTTTCTAAAACATTGCTTCCAAAACTCATACAAACAATTTTAATATTATATTTTTCTTTATTATCAAGTATCCATTGCATTGCTTTTAAGATAGTTATTGCTCCTGTTTCGCCTAAGTTGTCTAGAGCTTTGATAACAACTAATTTTAATCCGCAGTCTAAACCTGCATATTTTTTACCGCTTATCATACCGCTTCCTGCTAAAACACCTGCAACAACGGTTCCGTGACCATTATCATCATAGAGTTGTTCATTATTTGATATAAAATCTTTAAATACCAAAATTCTATCGCTATTAAAAATAAAATCAATATGCGGATAAATACCTGTGTCGATAACTGCACATGAAAAATCTGTTAGATTTTTTGGCATGTAGTTACCAACACCAACTACATTTTTAGCAATATTTATTTGTGTGAAGACCCTTGTGTTTGAAGAAATATATTTAACAAAACTTTGCGATGCAAGATTATATATATTGTTTTTATTTATTTTAACAGCAACTGTATTAATAAAAGGCAATTTGATTACATCTTTAAAATATTTACAATTAGAAATAAAAGCTAAATCTTTTTCATTACATACTTTAATTAAGCACTCAATCTCATTATTATCTTCTAAAATACTAACATTTTCCAGTAGTCTTGGTTCGATTTTATCCAGCACTTTTTTCACACTTAACGGATTAAATTAATTATTTTATCCAAATTTTTTTGTTGTTCAGCAGACAAATATGGACTTAAAGTATTTTTTATATTACTAATTTCGTTGTCGTTTAAAGTTCCATCTTTTTTCTTTTTTTCGCTAAGCTTAAAAAATTCATCTAATAACTCTTCTTGACTATAAGATGAATATGAATTCATCATTTTTTCAATTTTATCCGAATCTATATTGTTTTTATGTATTTGCTCTTCAGTGGTCTTTTTTTCAGTATTATTTAAGTTATTCTTTTTATAATCACTAAATTTCATTGCATTTTCCTTTTTAAAAAATAATCATATTGTATTTTATGAAATAAAAATTAAATTTGTACTAATAAACTTTTAATAATCACAAATTATTTAACAATTAACATATATTAATATGTATAGTTAAATTTTAACTAATTTTAATTAAAGGAAATAATTTGGAAACTAAAAATTTCGTTGATTTAATAAAAAAATTCGGCAATGAAAAACAGTCCGAAGAAATACATAGCAACATTCCGTCATATTTGAACGAAATTTATCCTTACGGTCAATTTCCTAGTAACCGAACAAAAAATGGACAAAAAGATAATATAAATACACAAAATAGTAGTAACAATCAATTTGTAGTACAACAATTTTCACAGCCAAAGGATAACACACAAAATCATCAAAATTGCCACATACATAATCAAAATTATAATAATAACACTCAAAGCCAAAACCAAAGCCAAAGCCAAAACCAAGGTCAAGAGCAAGGACAAAGTCAAGGAATTTTTGACGGAATGGACTTAAAAACTTTACTACCTCTTATGATGAATTTACAAAATAAAGATAAATTTAACGCTACAGATATGTTTAGTCTTTTAATGCCAACACTCGGTGGCGATAATCCCAATATGAAAGAATTAATGAAGATATTTACGCAAAATAAATCAAAACAAACGGACAGCGAAAAAAAAATAACACCATCTAAAATGAAGTCAATCGACAGTTATATAAAAGTTTAATCCAGATTAAATAAGCGTTAACTATTAATCAATAAAAAGATTAAGTATGATTACTTAAATTAATAATGTTATTTTCTATGACTCTATTTTTTCTAATGTGCCATATTTTAATGTGTATTTAGTGAAATCTTGCAAGTTATTAATAAATTTGTTTTTTTCTGCAATAACTAAAATAACGCATGCATTGTTTTTTTTTATTATATCATTTAGTATAGTTTGAACTTCTAAACTTTCTTTCTCTGTTAATTTCTCAAATATATTTTCAATAATTAATAGTTGAATTTTTCTAAAAGAAAATCTAGCTATAGCTAACTTCACTTTTTCAAAATATGATAAGTTTTTAACAATAATATTTTTATCAATATTAAAATATTTACAAATATCTTCTTCATAAAAATCTTGAACCTTGTGTAATTTTAAAAAATAATGCAAATTAAACTTAATGCTTTTTTTATCAAAAAAAACTGGTTCACTTGGTAAATATGCTAAAAAAATATCTTTTTTAAAAGATATCTTTTTTATAGGTGTATTATTATATAAAACTTCTCCGCTGTTTACTTTTTCGTCACGCAAAAGTATTCTAATAAAACTTGTTATTCCACTATCATTATTTGCAATAATAACCGATTTTTCGCCGACTTTTAAACAAAAATTTATATTATGCAAAACATTAAAAGCTTTCGTGAAAGAATAGTAAACATTTTTAAATTCTACTAAGTTTTTCAAAACTCACCACTTTTAAAACAATACTTCAATTAACCCCAAATTTCCTGCTTCTCGTTTATAAAGAACATTAACTTTGCCAGTTTCAGCATTTAAAAATATATAAAATGAATGACCTAATGCTTCCAAATTAAATTTTGCATCGTTTACCGTTAAAGGCACTAATTCAAAACTTTTCTTTTTAACAACTTTACTTGTGTCAAGCACAGGCATTTCAGTTAAAAACTCTAAAGAGCTTGCAAAATCTTTTGTGGTTTTTGTTTTAGTTCTACTAAACTGTTTAACAATTTGTTTTTCAATTTTAGGTAGTGCTAAATCAATATTGCTATACATATTTTCACTCACAACTTCGCTGCGTATAAACAAATTATCACCACTCACTGTAAGTTCTAACTTGTCATTATCACCTTGCTTTGTGCAGTTTATCTTAACATCAAAACTTTTAGAAAAATACTTTTCTAATTTTTCTAATTTTTTTTCTAAAATTTCTTTAAATTTATTAGTTATTTTATAATCCTTTGCAATATATTTTATTTTCATAATCCCTCCATATTTTCTTTTTATTAGTATAACAAATTAATGTTTTTTATCAAATTAAATTATAAAACAAATCTTACTTTTAATTATATATGCGTTTTTATGTTTTGTTTCTACTCAGTTCTAAAAGATAAAAATCCTTCTTTAGCGGAAATAATTAAAGTTATACCTTGTGATAAATTGCCGAGTAAGATTTCTTCTGCAATTTTATCTTCAATTTCCTGCTCAATTAGCCTGCGCAATGGTCGAGCACCTAGTTCACTATCATAGCCTTTTTGGATAATGTACATAAGCGCACTTTCTGTAACTTTTAGATTAATATTTTGATCAATCAATCTTTTGTTTAGATTGCTAATAAAAATTTTAGTTATTGATGAAAGTTGTTCTATATTAAGCGGATGAAATACTGTTACAACATCAATCCTATTTATAAATTCAGGTTTAAAAAACTTTCTATACTCCTTAATTAAAACATTTTTCATTTCCTGATAGAAAATTTTTTGATCGCTTTCATCCATAAACGCATAACCCGATTTATCAGGACCTTGATTAATTTCAGAAACACCAATATTACTTGTGAAAATAATAATTGCATTTTTAAAATATACAGTTCTGCCTTGACTATCGGTTAGTCGTCCATCATCTAACACTTGCAAAAGTAGGTTATAAACATCGGGATGTGCTTTTTCAATTTCATCAAATAATATGATTGAATAAGGATTGCGTCGTACTCGGTCAGTCAACTGCCCGCCTTCATCAAAACCAACATATCCGGGTGGCGAACCTATAAGTTTACTAACGCTTTGTCGCTCCATAAACTCACTCATATCAAAACGGATAATACTGTCTTTATTGTCAAACATAGCCTCACTTAACGCTTTGCATAGCTCTGTTTTACCCACACCTGACTGACCTAAAAACATAAAACTTCCAATAGGCCGGTTTTGATCTTTAATACCCAGTCGATTACGGCGAATTGCCTTGCTAACTGCGGAAACTGCCTCATCTTGTCCTACCACTCTTCTATGCAATATATTTTCTAAGTTTAATAATTTATCTTTTTCATCGGTAGTGAGTTTGCTAATAGGAATTTTTGTCCAATCGCTAATAATTTCACAAATATTTTCATAACCGATAATTTTATTATTATCGCCGTTATTTTTTCTATATTCTTCTAAAACGTGTTGCTTTTCCTCCATTAATTTCATAATGTATTCACGCATTTCACCCGCTTTGCTATAATCTTCATTTTTCAATGCTTCTTGTTTTATATTTTCAGCAATTTCTAAATCTTTTTCAATTTCACATATTTCTTGAGGTTTTTTAACACCAAAAACTTTTGCTCTACTGCTCGCTTCATCAATTAAGTCAATAGCTTTATCGGGTAAGTTTCTATCCATAATATATCTATCACTAAGAACAACAGCAGCATTAATGGCTTCATCATTAATGGTCACATTATGGAAACTTTCAAAGCCCTGCCTTAACCCTTGTAATATCTTAATGGTATCGTCAACAGATGGAGGATTAACAAAAACTGGTTGAAATCTCCGTTCCATTGCTTTATCTTTTTCAATAAATTTCTTATATTCATCAGTGGTAGTTGCTCCAATAGTTTGCATCTCACCTCGTGATAAATATGGTTTTAGCATATCCGCTGGGCTAACTTCACCTTTATCACCACCAGCTTGCATAAGTGTGTGGATTTCATCAATAAACACAATTATATTGCTACTACTTGTTATGATATCAATAACACTTTTTAATTTTTCTTCTAGTGCACCTCTAAATTTAGTGCCCGACATTAAACCGCCCACTTCAAATGAAAATATTATTTTATTTTTTAAAATATCTGGCACTTCGCCTTTTGCAATATCTATCGCTAACCCTTCTGCAACTGCACTTTTACCCACGCCTGCTTCACCGATTAAAACAGGATTGTTTTTTGTTTTACGGCACAGAATTTCAATCATACGCGCCGTTTCTTCTGCTCTGCCTATAATTGGTCCAATTTTACCCGCACGCGCCTTAGCGGTTAAATCTTGCCCCATTTCTAGTAATTTCTCAGGAAGTTCTTGAAAGTGAGTTTTAGTGTTACTACTACGAGCATGGTGATATGATGGATAACTTGTTTCTTCATTATCTTCTATGGTGGTGGTAGATGAAGAACTATAAACAGAAGCAGTTATAGATTCTGCTTTCAATAGTTGCATTAAATCTGCTTTAATGTCGTTTATATTAACTTTAAAATTCTTTTTTAGTAAATTAACTGCATAGCAATCAGTGGTATGTAGAAGTGACACCAAAAGATGTTCTGCCATTATGCAATCACTACCTATTTGATTTGCAAATTGACTAGCAACTAAAAAAATTTCTTTTGTTTGCGGAGTTAAATCAATTTTATTATTAAGAATTGTTGCATTTGTTTTTTGAAAGGTACGAGCTAATGTGTTTTCAATTATTGAACTGGTAACCCCATAAGCATTGAGTAAACTTTTTGCCGTACCATCAATCGTGCTTAAACCATATAGTAAATGCTCCGTGCTGATTTGATAAATACCAAATCCAAGCGCAATCGTGCCTGCATTTTGAAGCGCAATATTAACATTATCGTCCACTTTTAGTTCGTTTAACATACCCACTCCTAAAACATTATATAGTTAATAATTAATTTTTTTCTTTATATCACACAATACCTTTTTATAATCGCTAATATAACAACCTGCTTTTTGTAATACAATACTTAACTTATCATCTAAATAATACTTACCATTTTCATAAAGAATTTCACCGTTTATCATGGTTAAAATAACATTTTCCACACCACAAGAGTTAACAATATTACTAATAACATCATGCTCTGGTTGCATATTTGGTTTTGTGTTATCGATAACTATTAAATCAGCAAAATTTCCTTTTTTTATAAAGCCCAGATTTTTTGTATTTAATGCTTTTGCTCCATTAATCGTTGCCATTTTCAATACATCTAAGTTTGAAACTAAGGATGCATCGTTCATAATTCCAGATTGCAAATTTTTCACTAAATACATTTCTTTAAACATATTTAAACTATTATTACTAGCAGGACCGTCTGTTCCTAAACAAACATTAATACCGTTTTTAAGATAAGCAAAAATAGGTGCGATTCCCGAGCCCAAATAAAGATTACTACTGGCGTTAGTGCTAATTGACACATCTTTATACTGTTTTAAAATATTTATATCATCTTTATCTAAATGCACGCAGTGAGCAAGTAAACACTTCATATCGAATGCGCCATATTTTTCTAAAAGAGCAATAGGTGTGAACCCTGTTTGCGTATGAATTTTTCCAACTTCATCTAGCGTTTCACTGGCATGAGTGGTAAAAACTAAATTATGTTTATTTGCAAAATTAATAAAACTGGAATAAATCTCATCGCTACATGAATAAACTGCGTGTGCATATTTAATAGGTTTTATAAGTGGAGAAATATTTATCATTTCTTTATAATCTTTTTCTAAAACATTATTATCCACAGACTGCATTTTAATACAACTGGCACCAATATTTATCCAAGCACGCATTTTTGCATCTTTTAATGCTTGTGCGGTGGCTTCGCTATTAATATAAAGGTCAACAGTTGAAGTAATTCCCGCTCTAATCATTTCATAGGCAGAGAGTAATGTGCCGTTATAAATATCTTGATAAGTCAGCCTCTCTTCAATAAGCAACATATCTTGCCACCAATTATTAAAAACTGTATTTCCGCCTATTCCCCTCATTAAACTCATTGCACTATGGCAATGAGTGTTGATAAATCCCGGCATTAGGATTTTACCTTTAAGGTCAATAATTTTATCACCTTTAATAAGATTATTAGGCGCACCCACATAGCTAATTAAATTGTTTTCAACTATTACTTCACCATTTCTTATAATATCATTTTTTTCGTTTATGGTTATAATTGTGGCGTTTATAAATTTTGTTATCAATTTAATTCCTTTTAAAAGCAGTTAGTTATTTTTTATTGTTTTTTGTTTTGCATGAAAAGCAAGCGCAAGCGTTTTTGGTCCACAATGAGTCCCTACTGTTGGACCAATAGGTTGTAACCAAATTCTAACTTCTTTACCAACTAATTCTTGAATTTGTGACTTTAATGCAAGTGCTTCATCTTCAGCGTCCCCATGCAAAATTCCAATAGGATAATCTGCCACATTTTTGCCTAATGTTTTAACTAACGATGCTAGATATCTTATAGCCTTTTTTCTACCACTAACTTTATCAACACTTATAAGTTTACCTTCATCATTCACACAAAGAATTGGTTTTAAACCAAGAGTAGTGCCTAAAATAGCAGTTACTGCCGAAATTCGACCACCTCGTTTTAAATGCATTAAATCATCCACTGTAAAAAATGTTGCTATGTTATCTCTAAAATCTTCCACAAATGCGATTACTTCGTCATCAGTAGCACCGCGTTTATGTAATACAGCTGCTTCGTAAGCGATTATGCCCGCACCAATTGCAATACTTTTAGTGTCAACATACCGCACCGTTCGCTCAGGATATTTTTCCTTTAAAACAACGATTGCTTGATCTAAAAAGTCAAATGTGGCACTCAGTTGTTTGCTAAAAGTCACATATAAAATATCTTCACCTAATTTTAAATAAGGTTCAAAATACTCAATATAATTTTGTGGATTTAATGCAGAAGTTAAAGGCAAAATCCCTTTTCGGATTTTACTAAAAAAATTTTTATAATCATATGTTTTGCCCAAGTCATAACCATGTTCTTTACCTTCTAAAGTGTATGGCATGCTAATATATTGAATGCCTAATTTCTCTATTTCTGTGTACCATAGTTCGGTGTTACTATCTGTAAAAAATACGCTCATAATTATTCCTTTTATAATTTTATTTTTAATTAATTATCTCATATTAGGGAAAAGCACAACATCTCTTAGAGTTGGTTGATTGCAAATAATAGATAAAAATCTGTCAATACCAAAACCCAACCCGCTCATTGGTGGCATACCGTGTTGCATAGCAAGTAAGAAATCTTCATCTAATTCAAAAGTTTCTTCGTCTCCTTTTGCTTTATTTTTCATTTGATCTTCAAAGCCTTGGCGTTGTACTTCAGGATCCACTAGCTCACTATAAGCCTTCACAATTTCAGCGCCTGCTACTAGCACTTGGAACATTTCAATAGTTTTTGGATTCGTGTCACTAGGTCTGGCAAGCGGAACTAAGTTAGGATAATTGTAAACAATGGTAGGTTGAATTATATTTGTGCGGATTTTTCGCTTATATATATAATCTATTAAAGAAGATAAGCTTGGAAGTGCATCAAGTTCATCATTATTAAACATATTTAATTTTCTTACTGCTTCCCGTAGTGCTTCAACATTGTCAAAGGCTAAAATATCAAGGCCGAGAAGTTCATTCATAGTTGCAATATAATCAACTCTACTCCAATTATTAAAATCTAATTCAGTACCTTGATAATTAATTATCAAGTCACCACAGTGAGTGGAAACTAATTCATTAATAAATTCAATAACAAATTCAATATTTTTATTATAATCCCAATAACTAGCATACCATTCTAACATTGTAAATTCTTGCAAGTGCATAGCATCCATGCCTTCATTACGGAAGTTTTTTGCTATTTCATAAACACGAGGAATACCACCTGCCACCACTTGTTTTAAAAAGGTTTCAGGTGAAATTCGTAAATTATATTCTTTATCAAGTGCATTATGCTTTGTTATAAAAGGTTTTGCCGCTGCACCGCATGCAACAGATTGCAAAATTGGTGTTTCAACTTCAAAAAATTCATTTTTATTTAAGAAATCTCTAATATGTTGTATTAGTTTGGAACGAGTGATAAAAGTTTTTTTAGATTCATCATTTGCAATTAAATCTAAATAGCGTTGACGATATTTAATTTCAATATCAGTGAGCCCATGGAATTTTTCAGGCAAAGGAAGGGCTGCTTTACTAAGAAGAGTAAAGTTATATGCTTTAACTGTGATTTCACCCGTTTGGGTTAGATAAAGTTCACCGCTCACGCCCACATAGTCGCCAATATCAACATAAGTTTTAAAAAATTTATATTGCTCTTCACTTATTTCGTTTACGCTCAAACTAACTTGCAGTTTTGCAAAAATATCTGATAATTGAATAAACATAAACTTGCCAAAAGCACGCCTAAAAGTCATTCTTCCAGCAACTGTTGTCTTATTCCCTATTGGTAATTTTCTTGCATCTTTTAATGAATGTGTTGTATCAAACTTTGGCGCATAAGGATTAATTCCGCTTTCTTTTAATAACTTAATTTTATTTGCCCTTATATCAACTTCTTTGGTTAGACCTTGTCCGGGATTTTCTGGTAACATTGTCATCTCCTATTTTTAAACATAAATATTATGTAATACATAAAAAATAATAACATAATAAAAACTCATAGTCAATTAAACGCATCAACAAATGCTAAAATACTTTGTTTTTATCACATGGTTTTATAACACTATAAATGTACTCATGCAAATGTTAAAAAAACTCAAATAAGTTTGAGTTTTTATGTATTTATTGAATATTGCATAGTATAGAATTATTATAAAAATATTGTAATTGAGATAAACAAATTTGTTCATTTTCATGCTAGCAGAGTAGAATATCATTCTTTATTTAACGAGAACTAAGTGATTCAAATCTCGAACAAGTAAAATATTCTAATAAGTAATTCAATGGCTCAAATGTGACATGTGTCATATTAATGCAGTGTAAGACAGATAGTATAAAACTTTATCGATAATTTTTTATAGAAATTATGCCAATGAACATTGTTTTTATGGTTTATTTTTTTTAAGTTAAAGTTTTAAATTGTATAAAGGCAGGCGTAACCACATAAAATATTGTGTGAAAAACAAAGCATATTATTTGATTTTTTTGGCTCTCGGTCTTGTTATAATTATACTTGGATTTTTTGTTTTTTTTATGCACTATTACCCACTAACCTATCGCGAGTATATTACAAAGTATGCAGATGAGTTTAACTTAGAAAAAGCGCTAGTGGCATCTATTATTAACACAGAAAGCAGTTTTAGATCTGCATCGGTTTCGCAAAGTAATGCAATAGGACTTATGCAACTAAAATTTTCAACAGCGGAGGAAATTGCAACGAAATTAAATGATACAAACTTTAAAGAAGAAAATCTATTTGACCCAGAATATAATATAAAATATGGTTGTTATTATTTAAGATACCTGACAAATTATTATAACGGCAATATCACAAACGCACTTTGCGCTTATAATGCGGGACTTACGAATGTGAATGATTGGTTAGTAAATAAGGATTATTCAAAAGACGGTGTGAATTTAACACACATTCCTTATAAAGAAACAAGTGATTATATATATAAAATTACTCATTGTAAAAAAATCTATAAATTTTTTTACAAGTTATAAAGTCTCATTTCGCATAAAACTTGCTTAAAATCCTTATTCGAATCTTACAGATTATTTATTTCATTTTCAGCATTGTTATAATAGTCAATGAATTTTAAGCAGAAATTAAATTACAGAAAAAAATATGTAAATAATAGGACTAATTGACACGCCATGCTAGATATAAATCACTAACAAATAGTAAAATAACAAATTTTTTCAAACAAAAAAAATGTCTCACGCACATGGCAAAACTTTTGAAATTATAATTGGTTTCATATATTAGAACAAATAAAAACATAAAACCAATTTATTAAAGAACAAATTTATTAATTGCTCCAGAAATTATTTTTGAAAAAACACGAACTTTCTCATCTATATCCGCAGAAGTGAAATATAAATTAGAAGTTTTTTGCGCTTTTTTGTTACTCGTAATAATATTTTGAATCAATAATGGCACGCCAACTGCAACAACTTCACAACCCAAGTTTTCTTTGTTAAGTTTTTTACGCGCATTTTCCACGCCCGCACCTGGAGTTATTCCCATGTTTGTTAATTGAATAGTTTTTGCAAACCTATCAAGTGATGTGGCACACAATGAATCAAGTGCGATAACCAAATGCGGTTTAATTAAATTGCAAATAGAGTTTACCGCATCTGCGGTTTCGATTCCTGTAACTCCTAAAACATTTGGAATAAGGACACTTAAACTAGGAGATGAGATTTCTTTTTTTTGTTTTATATGACGAGTTGGAATTAATCTTTTTGCAACTTCAATTCCCAAACTGTCCGCAGTCATAAATTGATTTCCCATACCCACAACTAAAATTTCGCAACTTGAATCAATTTTGAAATTTATTAGCTCAAGTATAATACTATGCAAATACTCAATAAGACTAGGAATTTCCTTTTCAACTTGGGCACCTTCACCGTGAAAATATAACACACTTTGCTTAGATGAAGAGTCTTTGTTTATATAGTCTTCTCTTTCTAAATTTTCACTTATTTTTTTTCGCTCGCTTGATACTTGACTTTCTTTTCCACTATCAAAATTTTGTAGACTTTGCGAAAATGTTAATAAATAATTATAATAATCTCTCATTTGTTATCCCTTTTTACTTCATTTAACTTTATTATTTGATAAATATGCTAAAATAATCTTGCTATTTAAAAAATAATATGTTAAAATACAGTGCAACAATTTATATTAGTAAAATATAAAAATCAAGGAGAAATTAAGTGGCAAATATTAAGTCAGCACAAAAAAGAATCAAAACAATCGACAGGCAAAAAACTGAAAACAGATTAATTAAAAGCACTTTAAGTACTTATATTAAGAAATATAAGAAATTTTTAATCGCAGAAGATCTTAAGGGAGCAGAAGAGCAACTTAAAACAACTATTGCTTACATTGACTCTGCATGCTCAAAAGGTATCATTCATAAAAATAATGCAAGCAGAAAAGTTTCCAGATTATCTGCTGCTTTTGACAAACTTAAAAATAAACTAGCAACTAAAGTTAAAGAAACAAAAGTTGAAGAAAAAAAGATTGAAGATAAAGTTGAAGAAGTAAAATCTGTTGAGCAAACTGCTAAAAAACCTGCTACAAAAAAGGTAGAAAAAGTTAAAAAACCTGCAACTAAAATAGATAAACCTGCTACAAAAAAAGTTGAAAAACCTGCTGCTAAAAAAGTTGAAAAACCAATAACTAAAAAAGCAGATAAACCTGCTGCTAAGAAAACAAGCACTGCTAAGCCTAAAACAGAAAAAAAATAGTTTTAAATAAAAAATCATCTTAGTTAAGATGATTTTTTTTAATTCTAATCTTTTCTTGATAAAACTTTGCCTGTATTAATGTCTAAGATTACAGACATATTTTTACCATCTTTAAAAACAACTCCCACATACCAAAAATACTCACTAGAAGGTTTACTGGTATCATATAAAATTTTAATATAAACCTCTCCATCTAAAAGTTTTGTTTTTGAAACATTTTTAATTTGGCTTTTCATAGCTTTATAGCCTAAATTTATAGCGTTATTATATGAAATTCCCCAATCATTAGATATATTAGTGAGGTCTAATTTGCAGTCAATTTTGTCGCTTATTATCTCTGCGCTTATAACAGCATCATCTTCCACAACTTTTTGAATATCTGCAACATAAGTAAAGTCATACGGATTACGCGCTAACTCCCCTTCATATGGAACATCATTAATAATTAGTTTATATTTAACATTGTTTAAATATAAATTTTCACTTTTTAAGATAGAAAATGCCACAACCCCAAACTCAATTTTCTTTGTGGAAGTACCATCTAAAACATAATTCTCTTCTCGTAGCCCAGTCATAAATGTAACATAAACATGTTCGTTACTGCCTGCAAACAAGTTTCGCCTTATTTCAGATAAATTATTATTAAACGATAATTGCATTTGGTCAGTACATGCTGTGGCTGTGATAAATATCAAAATAACAATTATAAAACTAATAAATTTTTTCATACTACATTTTATTGTTTGAGTTTAAAAATTATGATAAAGACCAGTTTTTTTGTTTTTGATTAACACTTTTGCTTTTATATAAATTCATCTATAATTAAAAAAAATGAATATTTTTTATTACATATAAAATGGCAATTTTTTTAAAATTTATCTTAAAACATTGGCACTAACAATTCAAATTTAAATTTATTTTTTAAAACCGACAAACTGAACGAAAAATTTTTATAGTTAAATTAAAAAAATGCGTACAATGTTGGAGCCTAAAATGTGATTAGAGCGAAAACTCACTTTTAAAACAACACTGGAATTTTTATGTTTTAAATTAATTCATACTTCTATGTCATAAAAAAAAGCCATTGCAATAATGTGATTAGTGCGAAAACTCACTTTTTAAAACAACACTAGAATTTTTATGTTTTAAATTAATTCATATTCTATGCAAAAAAAAGCCATTGCAACTTTGGTAAAAAAATCAACAAATATAGTTGCACTAGTTTTCAAAAAATTATAATTCTTATATTATTTTAATCTTCGTCTAATTGTTTTAATCTTGAAATATGTCTGCCACCTTCAAAGTCCGTTGTTAAAAAAATCTTTATCAATTTTTTTGCTAATTGAATATCCACTGCTTCTGATGGTAAAACAAGTACATTAATATTATCATCATTGCGTGCTAAAAAAGTAAGTTTTTCATTATAACCAAGTCCTGCTCTAATTCCTTTTCGGCGATTAGCAGCAATAGCAATCCCAACACCTGAACGGCAAGAATATATCCCCTTGCTCTCCGGATTTTCTAAGATATAATCATTAGCTTGTTTTGCAAACTGTGAGTAACTGTCTGCTTTATCATACTCAACGCTTGCAAACTCAATAAATTCAATCTCTTTACTACTCAAATAAGGCTTTATTTTTTGCATTAAATCGTATCCCCTGTGGTCATATGCAAGCACTACCATAAACATTATCTCCTATAAATATTATTATAATATATGGTCTTTTAATAATCTTTAAAACTCTTACGAAAGGTTATTTCTATTAAAACATTATATCAAAGTTTTAATTAAAGGTCAAAGTTCTTATTATAATTACATGAAACTTTTAAAGATAATAAAAAAATTAGCAAAAACCATTGACAAATATTTAATATATTAATATAATATATCTATGATAATCCTCAGTAGCTCAACGGTGGAGCACTCGGCTGTTAACCGATAGGTTGTGGGTTCGAGCCCCACCCTTGGAGCCAATGAAACAAGTCGATTTGAAATCGATTTGAAAATATACCGAAAAAGTGATCAAAGTATTGACGAATGGATTATTTTCAGTGTTGGAGGCGGAGCATTAGCCAACGAAACGACTAAGGAAGTTGTTAAGGAGAATATCTATCCTCTTACACACATAAGCGATATAGAAGAGTGGTGCAGAAAAGAAGGACGCTCCTATTGGGAATATGTGGAAATATGCGAAGGTAAACAGATTTGGGATTACCTTGCCGAAATATGGGATGTTATGTGCAAGACAATCGAAAGAGGTTTGAACAATGAAGGTGTTTTACCGGGAGGCTTGAAAGTAAGAAGAAAGGCCGGAACCTACCTCATTAAGGCAAAAGGTTACACCGATGCACTCAACAGTCGCGGCAAGTTGTATGCTTACGCACTTGCCACATCAGAAGAAAATGCTGCCGGAGGAATCATAGTAACCGCTCCGACATGCGGTTCATCGGGTGTATTGCCGGCTGTATTGTATCATCTGAAAAACACACGCGATTTTATGCCGATAAGAATATACAGGGCTTTGGCTACTGCAGGGTTGTTTGGCAATGTAGTAAAAGCACACGCATCCATTTCCGGAGCAGAAGTGGGATGTCAGGGAGAAGTCGGAGTTGCGTGTTCCATGGCAGCAGCTGCCGCATGCCAATTATTCGGAGGTACACCTTCACAGATTGAATATGCAGCAGAAATGGCCCTTGAACACCATTTGGGTCTCACCTGCGATCCTGTTTGCGGTCTGGTGCAGATACCTTGCATCGAAAGAAATGCAATTGCAGCGGCACGAGCATTTGATGCAAATATTTTTGCATCATTTTCGGATGGAGAGCATCGTGTCAGTTTCGACAAAGTAGTAGAGGCTATGAGAGAGACAGGCCATGACATTCCAAGTCTGTATCGCGAAACTTCAGAGGGAGGACTTGCTAAAAAATTCTAAAAATATGAAAAAACTCATTCTTTCCGTGTGTCTGACACTATCCGTTGTACTTTTGCAGGCACAAGTAACATTCAGTTCAAATTTTGAGGGCGGATCAATAGGTGCTGTCGAACTTTTGGACTCGGCCCGTATTTGTGTCAGTCCCGGAGATACCGTAGAACATCTGTCGTATCTTGTAAACGGACGTTTCGATCCGGACAATCCGGTGTGGGATCGCGGCAATGTGCTCAACATCCGCCAGATCTACGGCGAGTCCACCGCGATCCCGGTGCCGACCTATTTCCAGACCGGCGTCGGACAGGTCTACGGCTGCCGCTACACTCTGGCTTTCAGCCCGATCGACGTGTATCCTGGCGCTTCCGGCGACTATGTCGGGCTGGTGATCAAGAGCGGTGACCTCAGGCGCCGGACCGGCAGCACCGAGTTCTGGCCGCCTCACTTGCGCGCGGGGCAGTACGCCGTCGACATAGACAGCGAGGGAGGGTCCGAGTTCTACGTGGCTTTTCCCGCCTACAGCTCGAACAGCTCCAATGCTCTGGCGCCGGTATACTACATCAGCTATTCCTACTGGGCCGAAGAGGGTGGCGTCCTCCAGCTTATGAGCGTTATCGACCAGGCGGTCGACCTGTCAGATGGCGGCTCGAAGTCAAGCTATGACGGCGGCTGGGTGACGGTGTCCGTTCCCAATCCGCCCTCCGGGTTTGCGGGAATCGAGCCCGGCACCGACTCCTGCGCGCGGGGCTTCCGGCCGCTTCCGACCGGCAGGGACTGGGACGACTTCGCCAACGACCCTTACTACTATTATCT
>ENA-UOOK01001501-UOOK01001501.1-fermentation-metagenome-genome-assembly--contig:-NODE-1501-length-30596-cov-7.172981_pt1 | contig 30596 bp, 21 predicted proteins | sample MGYA00245777_ERZ724023 | MGnify/ENA primary metagenome ERZ724023 (study PRJEB28704, sample SAMN03018312) | fermentation metagenome | biome: anthropogenic terrestrial biome; feature: soil; material...
AGCTGAACGGAACTTTGATCATAGTGTTCCCGCGTATGCGGGGGTGATCCGCTACGGCGGCAGCCAACAGCGTGGTGGGAGGGAGTGTTCCCGCGTATGCGGGGGTGATCCTTTCCGGGGTCGGTTTCCGGGGTATTTTCCGGGAGTGTTCCCGCGTATGCGGGGGTGATCCCTATATCCCGCCTGAATAGCGGCGCGCGTGGCGAGTGTTCCCGCGTATGCGGGGGTGATCCTCGCATAGGACTGTAATGGTGTCAGGTATCACCAGTGTTCCCGCGTATGCGGGGGTGATCCTGCGATCGTGCGTGAGGTAGCAGCAGCAGAAGGAGTGTTCCCGCGTATGCGGGGGTGATCCCTTCGCATAAGCGGTAGGGTGATCGCTGCTGTAAGTGTTCCCGCGTATGCGGGGGTGATCCTGCCGTCGTACCCGGTCGGCTCGCTCATTCCGGAGTGTTCCCGCGTATGCGGGGGTGATCCCACTGTCTGCGTTCGGTGACTGGCTGGAGAAGGAGTGTTCCCGCGTATGCGGGGGTGATCCCATCAGGCATGTGAGAGCCGCCCTGTTATGGAGAGTGTTCCCGCGTATGCGGGGGTGATTGTTGCTGAATGTGCCACTCGCACCGCCACCGCAGAGTGTTCCCGCGTATGCGGGGGTGATCCTAGCGACATCTATAGCATCGGGACAGTTGCAATAGTGTTCCCGCGTATGCGGGGGTGATCCTCAGCAACAGGCAAAACCGTTATTGCCATGGTTAGTGTTCCCGCGTATGCGGGGGTGATCCCATTAAAGTGTGTAGCTGTCCCATGAAGGGCGGAGTGTTCCCGCGTATGCGGGGGTGATCCTAGAACTGCTAATGTCAGTAGGCTACGGAAGTGAGTGTTCCCGCGTATGCGGGGGTGATCCCAGGGGGCCTCAATGTGGTTCACGGAAGGCGGGAGTGTTCCCGCGTATGCGGGGGTGATCCCGCGTCGGCTTCCTCGTCGTAGGTTAGGTTTAAAGTGTTCCCGCGTATGCGGGGGTGATCCTACCTATAAGCCTATATTTGAAAGGAGCACCATAGTGTTCCCGCGTATGCGGGGGTGATCCTAGGTATTGAGGTATACCTATCAGCATACTACGAGTGTTCCCGCGTATGCGGGGGTGATCCTGGATGGTTGATCGCTTCGGGGAATGTACCGTCAGTGTTCCCGCGTATGCGGGGGTGATCCTAGATCGACAGAAGTTTCAACACTAGGTGTCTTAGTGTTCCCGCGTATGCGGGGGTGATCCTAATAGTCTGTCGGCCGCTTCAGGCGGAGCATAAGTGTTCCCGCGTATGCGGGGGTGATCCTAGCCTAAATTCTTCTCGATATGTCAAGAAAACAGTGTTCCCGCGTATGCGGGGGTGATCCGCAGCTGCTCTTGCTAGAGCGGATGAGGCGGTGAGTGTTCCCGCGTATGCGGGGGTGATCCCTAAGCCATAAGCTAAGGGGTCTGCACAATAGAAGTGTTCCCGCGTATGCGGGGGTGATCCTAGAGGCGTTTAAACGCTATTCTACGACGTTTAAGTGTTCCCGCGTATGCGGGGGTGATCCCTAACACCTTCAGGGTCTTCCCACGCAATTTCTAAGTGTTCCCGCGTATGCGGGGGTGATCCCAGGATAGTAGCAAGGTAGATAGCTTTGATGATAGTGTTCCCGCGTATGCGGGGGTGATCCCGGAAAAACGACTGAACAAAAAGAATGTACTAAAGTGTTCCCGCGTATGCGGGGGTGATCCCCTCCACCGGGGGCAAACAAGCCGTTACTGATGAGTGTTCCCGCGTATGCGGGGGTGATCCTCGTGTTCGTCGATGTCGCCGATATCGATTAGAAGTGTTCCCGCGTATGCGGGGGTGATCCCTGGTCCGGAACTAAGCTGGGTGTGCGGCTGAAAGTGTTCCCGCGTATGCGGGGGTGATCCCGACGTGGCACCCGGTCCGAGACCGGAGGAAGTAGTGTTCCCGCGTATGCGGGGGTGATCCCTATTAGTTCGAATGCTTCTTTCAGCTGTTCTGAGTGTTCCCGCGTATGCGGGGGTGATCCTGAGGTGGAAATGTGAGTAAGGTGGAGAGACCCAGTGTTCCCGCGTATGCGGGGGTGATCCTTGCTGGTATGCTAACTCCGACGGAGCGGGCTAAGTGTTCCCGCGTATGCGGGGGTGATTACCACCGCCGGGGGCTGGTAAGGTCTCGATACTAAGTGTTCCCGCGTATGCGGGGGTGATCCTTCCATCGCAGCTAAAATTGTTGAGGGCACTAAAGTGTTCCCGCGTATGCGGGGGTGATCCCCTCACCAAGTCTAAGCTTGCCTTCCTTGATGCAGTGTTCCCGCGTATGCGGGGGTGATCCTTCGTGACTGCCTTTCTAACTTCCTTATCGTTCAGTGTTCCCGCGTATGCGGGGGTGATCCCGGTGTACAAAAAAAACGTATTAAGCGTATAAAAGTGTTCCCGCGTATGCGGGGGTGATCCCATAACTTTTATGCGGCAAGTACACCCGCTGGCAGTGTTCCCGCGTATGCGGGGGTGATCCTACTGACCGGGCATTCATGATTTGGTGGGATTCAGTGTTCCCGCGTATGCGGGGGTGATCCTAATGCCGCTTCACGTCTACCGTCGCCTTCTTGAGTGTTCCCGCGTATGCGGGGGTGATCCTGTTAGTAATCATGATGTAATTACTTCATAGCAAGTGTTCCCGCGTATGCGGGGGTGATCCTGACATCGACGTCTGTCAACGATTGGCGCAGGTAGTGTTCCCGCGTATGCGGGGGTGATCCCCGCAGCGTGTTGCCCGCAGCTATAAAGGCTGCAGTGTTCCCGCGTATGCGGGGGTGATCCCGGCCGGGCTTGAAACTTGAAAATTGAATCAACAGTGTTCCCGCGTATGCGGGGGTGATCCTACAACTGTTTATGACATTCTTATCGACAGCAAAGTGTTCCCGCGTATGCGGGGGTGATCCTAATTAAAGATAAGACTGTAAGCAATCGCTAAAAGTGTTCCCGCGTATGCGGGGGTGATCCTGGAGTTACAAGCCCTTGCCAATATTCCACGGGAGTGTTCCCGCGTATGCGGGGGTGATCCCTGGGCGCGGATTTGAGTACGGTTCCGGATTCAAGTGTTCCCGCTTATGCGGGGGTGATCCTACTTCCTCAAGCCCGAAACCACTCATATCAAAAGTGTTCCCGCGTATGCGGGGGTGATCCTCCGGAGTACATCGAGCTCCGGGTGGACATCGAAGTGTTCCCGCGTATGCGGGGGTGATCCCTAGCAATATATCATTGCTTATATTCCCAGTTAAGTGTTCCCGCGTATGCGGGGGTGATCCTAGCTTAGCAATTACTTATGGTCTTATCTCTCTATGGAAACCACGCTCTCAGAAGGCCAGTAGCGCGCACGAATAAGGCTACCCTGAACTGAACCCCAAATGGTGGACACAGAATAGTAGAATTTGAACAACGGAGAGTCCACATATGGGTAAGGAAAAAAGAATGCGAAGAGTGTAAGAAGCAAGGAAAACTCACTCCCGCAGAAAAAGTACACTACATCGTTCCTCTTGCTGAAGGAGGGACTCACCGCACTGATAATTTGATGTGCCTATCTAAGTTATGTCACTCGAGGATCACTGCTGAGAGTGGAGTGAGGTGGGGTTAAATTAGATGTCAATATTTCTATTGCCGAGCAAGCCTTTAAAATTAACACCAAGAATAGCGGCAATCGATAAACCAAAAACCAAAGCGACGGAAGCTGCAATTTGAATTATTTTTAGTATGAATTCCTTGTTTTCAGTATCTTTAGCATCTTTCATTTGGGCAAGTGATATCATTTGCTGTATCAACACTTGTCGTTGTTCAAAAGTTAACTCTCTATCATCGTCAAGTTGCTTTTGCAATGATTTAATTACTGAATCACATGTTGCGTAGTAGGATTGCACCGAGCTATTGTTTTCTTTAAAGGCCTCGGATGCTGTTTCTTTTAGTTGAATGGTAATTGCTTTGTAAGCTTCCGTTGCATTGGGAATCTGCTCTAAAGCTTTAACTGCTACTTCAGGTTCCATTTGCCCCAGCATAGATGCAAATTCAACAACTTTATCTTTTGAAAGTTGCCTGAAGTTATCAATACCTAATCTTTCAAGGACTTGTTTTTCTGTCAATTTCTTCTTATCCAAAACTGCCACCTCCAAAAGTCCAGTACATTCTTAAAGATATTCACTTTATAACATCAGTATATACAAATATTGATTCTATGAGCAAGAACTAAGAGGTAGGGAGGACTCAATCTCTGGGACCTTTGAGGTGGACAACGGTTGTGGGGCCTCACACACACAAATCCGGGTTCAAACACCCGATTAAAGAGAAAGGAGGATTTTATGGCAAAATATGGAACATACCGTGGAGGAAGAAGAATCTGTGCTGGAGACAAACCTAAGAAAGATTGCGGTGCTAGAGTGACCCCCAAAAGCTAGACCAAAAAATCTAACTTTTGGGTTTCTTTATAGCCGCGTCCTCGAAAACCTGCCCTGTAAGCGAAGTATAATCCCTTTAAGTAGACCCGCAGCTAATCTCAAGTAACTACTATGTTCTCATCAAGAGCTGCTCTAGCCCGGAGGAAATCGGAGAAAACCGGGGCAGACACCCAATGGCAGCGCTTACAATGTTACAGTCTTACTTGTACCCGGCAAACCTTGCAGGTCTGCTGAGGAATTAAGTTATCGTCCATAAGCTCTCCATCAACAATTAATTCCATCTCTCCCTTAGCTCTGTCTTCAACCCTGATCTGGTAAAGGCAGCCCCGGAAGAAGCGCTCGACTTTATAGGACTTTATCTCCTCCGGCAGACAGGGATCAATTCTTAAGCCTTCGTAATCAGCTTTAATCCCCAGAATCGCCTGACTGATGCTGACAAAAGACCAGGCGGCTGTTCCTGTCAGCCAGGAATTTTTCGCTTCGCCATAGCTGGCGCTGGCACGCCCGGCTATAGTCTGGCTGTATACATAGGGTTCAGTCTTGTGAATTGCACTCTTATCTTCTAAATAGGCCGGACAAATTCTCTTATAATAATCGAAGGCCTTATTGCCTCGGCCCAGCTTAGTCTCAGCAATACTGACCCAGGGATTATTGTGGCAGAAGACAGATCCATTTTCCTTGTAACCGGGAGGATAGCTGCTGATCTCGCCCAGCTCCTCATGGTACTCACTATAACAGGGAGTAAGCAGCTCAATGCCGTAATCGCAGAGCAGATAGCTGCCTACTGCATCCAGAGCTTTTTCAGCATAGCCATTCTCCAAGCCAAGGTTTGCCATAACACAGAAGCCCTGTGGTTCAATGTATATTTTCCCTTCGCTGCAGGTCTGACTGCCGACCTTATTACCCCGGGCATCATATGCACGCAAAAACCATTCACCGTCCCAGCCATATTCATAGATTGCCGCCCTCATAGCAGCAACTTTATTTTTTATGTATGAAGCCTCCCCCGGGTCGCCAAAGCGATCACATAGTTCTGCATATTCGGAAGCATAGAGAACGAACATCCCTGCAATGAAGATGCTTTCTGCCACTCCACTTTCAGAGCTGGAAACATTTTGGAAACTTTCTCCGGGCTCAGTAGAGAAGCTATTCAGATTGAGGCAGTCATTCCAGTCTGCTCTGCCAATCAGAGGAAGGCCGTGCGGACCAAGATGACTGAGTGTGAAATTTATACTACGTCGCAGATGCTCGAACAGAGCTGCCTTGTTGTCCGTCCGGCTATTGAAAGGAATTTCTTCAGCCAAAACAGCACTGTCTCCGGTTTCCTTGATATAGGCAACAGTACAGGCAATCAGCCACAAAGGATCATCGTTAAAGCCCGAGCCGACATTGTTATTGCCCAGTTTGGTTAAGGGCTGATACTGGTGATAAGTGCTGCCATCGTCTAGCTGTATCGAGGCCAGATCCAAAATGCGCCGGCGGGCTTTTTCCGGTGCCATGTGCACAAAACCTAAAATATCCTGACAGCTGTCCCGGAAACCCATGCCTCTGCCGATACCGCTTTCAAAGTAGGAAGCGCTGCGGCTTAAGTTGAAAGTAGTCATGCACTGGTACTGGTTCCAAATACTGACCATGCGATCCAGCTTCGGGTTTTTGCTGCTAAGATTAAAACGTGCCAGTAGCTGATTCCAGTATTCAGCCAGCCTGGAAAATTCCCTGTCCACAGCAGCTGTGGAAAAAAACTTTGCTATAACCCGTCTGGCTTCCTTTTTATTGATGACATTCTTGCCTGACCACTTCTCAGAGCTTTCGTTCTCCGCATAACCCAAAATAAAAATAAAATCTTCGCATTGACCGGCTTTTAAAGATATCTCCAGATGATGACTGCCTATGGGAAACCAACCATGTGCGATAGAGTTTCTGCTATATCCTTCTTCCACTACCCGGGGACTGTCAAAGCCCCGCATCGGTCCCAGAAAGCTATTCCTGTCGGTATCGAAGCCGGCAATCTTCTTATTTACTGCAAAATATGCATAGTGCCGGCGGCGTTCCCGATACTCTGTTTTGTGATAAATAACTCCGTCCTCAACCTCTACTTCAGCAATATTAAGATTGCGCTGGAAGTTTTGGCTGTCGTCTACTGCATCCCAGAGGCACCACTCAGCAAAACTGAACAACTGCAGCTCTTTTGTCGCATCTGACTGATTGCTCAGCCGCAGTTTATGGATTTCACAATTTTCGCCCAAAGGAACGAAACAGGTCAGTTCTGCAGCGAGATCGTCTTTTTCGCTCGTAAAGCGGCTGTAGCCCAGGCCATGTCTGCATTCATATTTGTCTAAGGGAGTTTTAGCCGGTAGAAAGCCGGGATTCCAGGCAGCCTTGCCGTTTTCTTTAATGTAATAATACCTGCCACCTGTGTCCTCCGGCACATTGTTATAGCGAAATCTGGTCAGACGCTGTAACCTGGCGTCCCGGAAAAATGAATATCCTCCCAGAGTATTTGATATTAGTCCAAAGAAGTTCTCATTACCCAGATAATTGATCCAGGGTAGCGGTGTATCAGGTCTTTTGATCACATATTCCCTGTTAAGGTCATCAAAGTAAGCATATTCCATTAGCCAACTCCCACTCTAACGTTTTCGTAACTATTTATGATAATAAAACATATTTCAGATAAATACAACAACTTATAATTTATTACAGGGTATTTATTGTTGAATGTGTTTGACATTTGAGAGTTTAGATCATATAGTGAAGAGGAAAAGTCAACTTTACGAAATCGTATTCGTTGATAGCGAGGCTTGTGAGGAGACGTAAAGTGGTTACACTGAAAGATATTTCTGAAATTAGCGGATATTCGGTCTCGACCGTGAGCAAGGCTCTGAACGGATCCCCGGAAATTGGCGAAGATACTACTTTGCTGATTAGGCAGCTAGCAGAAGAAATGGGCTATTTCCCTAATGCTGCAGCGAGATTGCTGAAAACCAATAAGTCTAACAACCTGGGGGTTCTTTTTATTGATGAAATGCAAAGCGGCCTCGCCCATGAATATTTTTCATCCGTCCTGAACAGTTTCAAAGTTGCGGCAGAGCGCCTGGGATTTGATATTACCTTTATCAGCCAGAATCTCGGACAGCAGAAGATGACTTACTATGAACACGCTAAGTACCGCAACTGCGATGGTGTCGTGATCGCCTCAGTGGACTTTCACGATCCGAAAGTCCTCGAGCTTGCGCAAAGTGAGATACCCACGGTTACTATTGACCATATCTACAACGATTCCACCGCTATTCTCTCCGATAATCTGAACGGTGCCAGAGATCTGGTAAAACATGTCTATGACTACGGGCACAGGAAAATCGCTTTCATTCACGGTGAAATTACTTCCGTTACGCAAAGACGTCTGGCCGGTTTTTATAAGGCCTGCAAAAAACTCAACATCGAAGTGCCGGATGAATATATTAAGTCCGCACGCTATCATGACCCGGAATCGAGCAGCCGGGCGAGCAGAGAGCTGCTGGCACTGAAGGATCCTCCTACCTGCATCATGTACCCCGACGATTTTTCCTTTATTGGCGGCATGAATGAAATTGAGCAGCAGGGACTGCGTATTCCGGACGACATCAGCGTCACCGGCTATGACGGAATCTTACTGGCCCAGGTATTACGGCCTGATCTTTGTACATACAAGCAGAACACCGCCGATTTGGGCAGCCTGGCTGCTGAGGAACTGGTCGAAGCAATTACCAACAAAAAGACATATATTCCCAAACAAATCTGGGTCGAGGGCGAACTATTGGCTGGAAATTCGGTTAAAAAGATCGAATTTTAAGATAAAGGCTTAGCTGTAAACTAGGCAAAAATTAATTACTCAAACAAGGAGGAAGAAAAGTGAAAAAAATTAAACGTATCATTGCATCAATGCTGGCGTTTACCTTACTGTTTGTCGTTGTGGCTTGTAATGGAACGAAAGATCCTGATACGACAACAACTAAACTGCCTGATACCAGCAATGAAACACCAAAGGAAAGCGGCGGGCAGGAGCCCGTAGCCGGGCAAGGCAAAGTCCTTAATATCTGGGGCTGGAACGATGAGTTTCAGGGTTTGTTCGAAAACTATTTTGGAGGTGTACCGGACGACGTTGAAGTCAAATTTACTCTCGTACCTAGCGATGACAACGCCTATCAAAATGCACTTGATGAGGCATTGCTCAGTCAGGAAAACGCTCCTGATGACGAAAAGATTGATTTATTCCTGGTCGAGGCGGACTACGCCTTAAAATACGTCAATAGTCCCTACACACTCGATATCATCAATGATGTCGGACTGACTCAGGAAGACATAGCCGGCCAGTACACCTACACACAGGAGATTGTAACAGACAGTGACGGTGCAATCAAAGGTACATCATGGCAGGCAACACCGGGACTTTTTGCCTACAGACGATCAATCGCCAAGGACGTACTCGGGACCGACGATCCTGACGAAGTGCAGCTGGCATTATCCACCTGGGACAAGTTCTATGAAGTCGCTGAAAAAGCCCACGCCAAGGGCTATAAGATGCTATCCGGTTACGACGATTCCTATCGTACATTCTCGAATAATGTCTCGAGTCCCTGGGTCGATGACAAGCTGAACATTGTTATCGATGACAACGTTTACGCCTGGATCGATCAGACCAAAGATTTCACCGACAAGGGTTACAACAACGGCTCTTCCCTCTGGGATGACCAGTGGGCTGCAGATCAGGGACCTGACGGTAAAGTGTTCGGTTTCTTCTACTCCACCTGGGGTATCAACTTCACTCTTCTGGGCAATGCTCTGGATACACCACTGCCGGACGGAGTATCGGCTACAGGTGATCCGGATGCTTTTAAAGAGGCCACGGAAGGAAACGGCATCTTTGGCGATTACGGCGTAATCGAAGGTCCGCAAAACTACTACTGGGGCGGCAGCTGGCTCTGCGCAGCAACCGGTTCGGATAACTTGGATCTTGTTAAGGACATCATGATAAAAATGACCTGTGATGCTGATACATTGATCAAAATAACCCAAGATACACAGGACTTCACCAATAATGTTGAAGCGATGGAGACACTGGCTGCAGATGACGATTTTGCTTCTGCCTTCCTGGGAGGACAGAACCATATTGCACTCTTCGCTGAGTCTGCCAAGGGCATTGACATGAGCAACATCTCAGCTTATGACCAGGGCCTGAACGAAGGAATCCAAACCGCTTTCAGAGATTATTTCAATGACAACGTTGATTTTGAGACAGCCTTAGACAACTTCTATGTCAACGCCATCGAGAAGTATCCTGAACTGAAAAGACCTGAATAGACTGGCCTGGGGACGCGGACCCGCGTCCCCTTTCTTTTTTTAAGGTGATCCGAGTTATGAAAAAATTATGCCGGCAAAGCAGAAAATCTATTTCTTATGCAAAGTGGGGCTACATTTTTCTCTTACCTTTTTTTGTAGTCTTCATCATCTTTACTTTAATTCCTCTGGCTTCAACTATTTACTATAGTTTTTTCGAAAACTATATGTCCGGGCTGACGCAGATCGGACCGAAATTTATCGGACTCGATAATTACAGGAAGATCCTGCTTGAAAGTGACCTGCCCAAGTATGCATGGAACACTTTTTTAATCTGGACCCTGGGTTTTATCCCGCAAATACTTATCTCACTGGTGCTAGCCCTGTGGTTTAGCAGTAAACGCTTAGATTTGAAATTTACCAGATTTTATAAAACTGTTATATATATGCCTAATCTGATTATGGCAGCCGCTTTTTCCATGTTATTTTTTGCCCTTTTCTCTGATGTGGGACCTGTAAATAACATTCTCATTGCGCTAGGCCATCAGCCTTTCAGCTTTTTACAAAGTGTCAGCGGCAACCGCGGACTGATTGCCTTGATGAACTTTTTGCTCTGGTTTGGCAATACGACCATCTTGATTATGGCTGCAGTAATGGGTATCGACGATTCCATTATCGAAGCAGCACAAATTGATGGTGCCGGACCCTGGAAGACTTTCATCCACGTAACATTGCCGTCGATCAGGCCGATTCTCGTCTATGTCATTATCACCTCGATGATTGGCGGTATTCAGATGTTCGATGTGCCGCAGATCCTGACCAACGGACGCGGCGGGCCCAATCGCAGCTCCATGACCCTGATTATGTACCTGAATAATCATCTCTACAGCAAAAACTACGGTCTGGCCGGTGCTTTGTCCGTGATCCTTTTAATTGCCACATCGCTGCTGAGCCTGATTGTCTATCGAAATCTGACGGAGAAGGAGTAATAGCAATGAGGATTGAACAAGAGATACGCATACGCAAATTTAACAAAGCTTTGATCTATCTGGTCCTGATACTACTGACATTGATCTGCTTGTTTCCCTTCTACCTCCTGATCGTAAACGCGACGCGGGCACACTCAGAAATACAAAAGGGCTTTTCCGCCACTTTTGGCTCCTTCTTCTGGACTAATCTGAAGAATGTTCTGGATAACAAACAACTACCTGTCCTGAGAGGTATTGTCAACAGTTTTCTCATTGCAGCATCCAGTGCCCTGCTGGCTACATATTTCTCTGCCCTGACAGCCTTCAGCATTCATGTCTATGATCTCAAGCTGAAACAATTCATTTTTTCTGTCATCTTGCTGATTATGATGATTCCTAATCAGGTCTATGCCCTTGGCTTTGTACGCTGGATGGGAACTTTGGGTCTTATGGACAGCCACATACCTCTGATACTGCCGGCGGTATCCTCGCCGGTCGTCTTTTACTTCATGCTGTCTTACATGCAGAGTAATCTGCCTCTGGCCATGATAGAGGCGGCGCGCATGGACGGCGCCAGTGAATTCAGGATTTTCAACCAGATGGTGCTGCCTATCATGAAACCGGCTATCGCCGTGCAGGCCATTTTTACCTTTGTCGGTTCCTGGAACAATTATTTTATTCCTTCACTCATCATCAGAACAGCTGACAAAAAGACCCTGCCCATACTGATCGCGCAGCTGAGAAGCGCGGATTATCTCAAGTTTGATATGGGGCAGGTTTATATGCTGATCTTTCTCGCCATTATACCGATCCTCATTATCTACATTTTTCTGTCAAAGTACATTGTACGGGGCGTGGCGGTAGGAGCAGTCAAGGAATAGCTATGAACTACGGTTATTTTGCAAAAGATAAAAGAGAGTATGTCATCACCAGACCGGACACTCCGGCGCCGTGGGTTAATTATCTTGGTTCCCCTGAGTATGGTGCCATAATTTCACAAAATGCCGGCGGTTATTCCTTTGTAAAAAGCGGAGCCCGCGGACGGATCCTGCGTTATCGTTTTAATTATGATGATATGCCCGGCCGCTATATTTACTTGAGAGACGACGACAATGGCGATTACTGGTCTGCCTCCTGGCAACCGGTGGGCAAGCGGGAGGGTTTTAGGAGTCAGTGCCGCCACGGGCTGGGCTACACTGTGATTGAGTCACAGTGTAGTGAAATTGTCTCCAGCTGCACTTACTATGTTCCTCGGGGCAAAAGCTACGAAATCTGGCATCAGCGGCTGCAGAATAAGGCGGATCGTGAGCGTCACCTTTCAATCTTTGGATATGCGGAGTTCAGTAATCACGGAGACTACGAACAGGATCTGGTCAATCTGCAATATTCGCAGTTTATTTCCAGAACATATTTCGATGAGAACAAAATTATTCAGGCGATCAGTGAAGACTCGGATCAAGCGATTTATCGTTTTTTTGCGCTGACGGGAGCGCCCGTCAGCTCTTATTGTGGTGACAGAGAGGCTTTTATCGGTGACTACAGATCTTACAGGAACCCTCTGGCTGTGGCTGCAGGTCACTGCACCAATGTGTTGAATTACAATCGAAATTCCTGTGGTGCCCTGCACACTGAGCTTAGTTTGCAGCCTGGTGAAGAGAGGGAACTTACCTTTATTCTCGGTCAGCACGATCAGCTGGCGGCAGAGGAGATAGTCCGGCTCTATGAGCAGGGCCGAAACTGCAGGCGGGAGGATGAAGGCGGTGGTAATGGCCACAGTGGCTGTGCCGAAAACGGACAGGCCTATGGCCTGCCGGGCCGATGCAAGTTTGATTTAAAGGAGCTGGACAACTCCTGGCAGTACAATCTGGCAAATTTGCAGGTGGCGACACCGGATGAGGATTTTAATCAGATGGTAAACAGCTGGCTGTCCTATCAGTGCTTCACAAATTTCACCTGGTCCAGAGCAGCTTCTCTCATTTATTGCGGTCAGAGAGATGGATATGGCTACCGTGACACAGTGCAGGATATCCAGGGGATTATCCACCTAAGGCCTGATCTTGCACGCGAAAAACTGATCTTCATGCTTTCGGCTCAGCTGTATGAGGGTGCCGGACTTCCTCTGGTCAGCTTCGATCACTATCCCGGCCGTAACTACGCAGAAGACGCCTTTTCCCACCTGACAGAGAAGGGACAGTCTGCCTGCCGGGCCGATGACACTCTGTGGCTTTTCCCTACGGTGAGGAAGTATCTAGCAGAGACAGGCGAGCTTGATTTTCTCAGACTGCAGCTTCCCTATGTCAACACAGCTACAGGCACTGTTTACGAACACTTAAAACAGGCCATTGCTTTTTCTTTCGCACATCTGGGCAGGAATGGTCTGCCGGCCGGCTTACAGGCTGACTGGAATGATACATTGCATCTGGGTGTAAAAGGCGAATCAACTTTTGTGGCCTTGCAGCTTTATCTGGCGCTTACGATCATGCAATCTTTTGCCGGAGCTCTGGGCGATAATGCTTATCTGAAATATCTAAAAGAACAGCAGAGGGATCTGGGCGCAAGAATCGATGAGCTCTGCTTCGAAGGCGACCGCTATATCAGAGGTATCAGCGAAGATGGGCTGCGTATCGGCTCTAAGTTCAGTTCAGCAGCTAAACTATGGCTCAATCCTCAGAGCTGGGCTGTTGTGTCCGGTTTGACCGACCCGGAAAGAGCGCGGGTTATTTTGGATAAAGTTTATGAAATGTTGAATGGTGATTATGGTGTGAGTCTGATGGATTCCAGCCTCAAGGATTTAGAATTTGCTGGTGCTCAGGGCAGGATTTATAACGACTCCAGTAAAGAAAACGCCGGCATCTTTTTGCAAGCTCAGGGCTGGCTGATTCTGGCAGAAACTCTGCTCGGCCGCGGTGGACGGGCATACAGCTATTTCATGGCATCTTCTCCCGCTCACCAAAACGACATAGCTGAGATCAGAGTCATGGAGCCTTATGTTTACGGCCAGTTTGCAGAAGGCTGCTGCAGCCCCCATGAGGGACGCTCGCATGTTCCCTGGCTTACAGGTACTGCCGCCTCAGTGATGGTCGCTTGTGTTGAGGGTATATTGGGCCTCAGACCGGATCTTGCAGGTATCCGCATAGAGCCGGTTATTCCCGGGGGATGGGGTCACTTGAGCATAGATAAGGTTTTCCGCGGCAAAAAGCTGCATATTTGTATAGAAAATAAGGACGGCAGAGAATCCGGCTACAGGGAAATTTATCTTAATGGTCAGAGCTGGGAGAGTAATTATTTTGCATTTGAACAATTGGATGCTGAGAACGAGATAATTTACATAATGTAGATCGAGGTTGTTTATGAGTGGGATAATATTAAAAAACTTAAAAAAAGTTTATCCGGGTGATGTTTTGGCCGTGAAAGATTTCTCTCTGGAGATCAAGGATAAAGAATTCATCGTCCTGGTAGGTCCTTCAGGTTGTGGAAAGTCTACAGTGCTGCGCATGATTGCCGGTCTGGAAGAGATTTCTGCGGGCGAAATCTATATTGATGGTGTAATGGTCAATAATATTCTGCCCAAGGATCGGGATATCGCTATGGTTTTTCAGAACTATGCTCTTTATCCTCATATGACAGTATATAAAAACCTCGCGTTCGCCCTGCAGCTGCGGAAAATACCTAAGACAGAAATTGATGAACATGTGCGTGAGACAGCCAGTATTCTTGGCCTGGAAGATTTATTGAAGAGAAAGCCGAAGGCCCTGTCCGGCGGTCAGAGGCAGCGAGTTGCCTTAGGCCGGGCCATGGTGCGGAATCCGAAGGCATTTCTGCTGGATGAGCCTCTATCAAACCTTGATGCAAAACTGCGTGCAACAACCCGTACCGAAATAAGCAAGCTACACAATAAGCTGCAAACAACCTTTATCTATGTGACGCATGATCAGACCGAGGCGATGACAATGGCCGATCGCATTGTGGTCATGAACGCAGGCGATATCATGCAGGTGGGTACACCGCAGGAGCTCTACAACTTTCCGGATAATCTTTTTGTTGCCGGTTTTATCGGCACACCACAGATGAATTTTATTGATGCTGTTCTGATCAGGCAGGAGTCAGGATATTTTGTAAAAATTGATCAGACATTTTTTGCACTGCCGGAGGGAAGGTTTAGACCTGAGATACTGGCACATTTTAATAATAAAGCAGTGGCTTTGGGTGTAAGGTCGGAACATGTTTCAATTATCCGGGACAAGGCAAATGTACCCTATCTGGAGGCAAAAGTTGAAGTTGCCGAACATATGGGATCAGAAATTTTTGTCTATATTGACTTCCGGGGCGAACAAATTATAGCTAAGGTCTGGGGCGACAATAACTTTAGCATGGCTGAAAGCATTAATATTAATTTTGATATGAATAAGATTCAGCTGTTTGATAAAGAAACCGAAAAATCACTGCTGACATGTGAGATCTGAGCGGTGCTGCGGTGACCCCCATAAAACTGGACTAAAAACAGCGGATGCAAGTTCGCTGTTTTTATTTTTAATCTGAAGCTTGCCAGCGCTGCCAGTCTGGGATATCTCTACTGTAGCTTATGTGTTAAATCTGAACTTTGTTACTTTAAGCAATATCTCTGCTTAGTTAATCTAGTCAGGTATATTACATATTTAACAATAATGGAGGTTTATACTATGTCGACAATTGATCACGAAAAGATTGCCGAAGCCCTTCAGTTTCCAGAAGGAGTTATTGATGTAGTTCTGGATACAGATGCCTACAATGAGGTCGATGACCAGTTTGCGATTTCCTGGGCACTTACTTCTAAGGAGCGCATGAATGTTCAGGCAGTTTATGCGGCACCATTCTGCTCCCAAGCTATCGCAAAACTTATGACCCCTCCCGGCCAAAAGCCGATCCATCTCACCAAAGAAATGCTAGGAAGTGAGGTTAATTTCGCAGATACTCCCGAAGAAGGGATGGAGCTGAGTTATCAGGAGATCAAGAAAATTTTTGAACTGTTGGGGGAAGATTCCGACGGGCGTGTATTCCGTGGCTCACCCACATATATCACAGAAAATTCCGGTAAGCCCGTGGAAAGCGAGGCTGTATACGATCTTATCAAGCGTGCAAAGGCAATGCCTCAAGGAAAGCGGCTATATGTCCTTGCCTTTGGAGCCATCACCAATGTCGCATCAGCACTAATGATGGAGCCGGACATTGCAGACAAAATCGTAGTCATCTGGCTAGGCGGCCAACCTCCCTATTTTATGAATGCAGCCGAGTTTAATCTGATGCAAGACATTCCAGCTGCGCAGCATTTGCTCAACTGTGGCGTGCCGCTGGTTCTGATTCCCTGTCAGGGAGTTGCCTCTCACCTGACACTTACCTTACCGGAAGTGGATACACTGCTGGTGGGAAAGAGCAAGATCGGCAGTTATCTGGGCCGGATTGTGCGGAAGGCAATTCATCCCGGTGCACCTGTGCGAGCCCACAAAGGAAACACCTGCGGGATGGATGATATGTCGAAAGAATTGGGCACCAAGTTCCCGACAACCGCAGCCGCTCATTCCAGAGTTATATGGGATATCTCCACGGTCGGCTATCTGATGAACCCCAATTGGAGTATCTCTTCTCTCCAGCCGTCGCCTGTTTTGGGAGATAATATGGATTGGAGCACTGATACGAGCCGACACCCCATTCGCTTGGTATGCTTCGTAAGCCGAGACTATATCATTGGCGACATGATTGCAAAATTTGAGAAATGGGATTGCTGCGAGGATTAAAGTCTGAAGTCTGAGCGGTGCCAGGCACCTCAGTTATTAAGTTATTGGCGAGCTGGTCACCAGGGGACTGCTGATGCCGGCTGTACCAGGCTTTCCTCTGGCTGGTTCCCAACTGCTTAATACCGCAGGTATGAATTGTATCGTGAAACATACAGATGGATCAGTTTATACTACTTAATTTTACAGTTAAAAACTTGAAGTTCACTCACAATCAGGCTTTTTATCAGTTATTAATTCTCTCTATTTTTTCGTTTAATTCATCAATCTCCTGATATTTTTCTTCTATAGCTTCACAGATGAGCAAGATTTTGTCTTCTGGCAGATCCGTTTGATTAATATAAGTATCGTAGAAATACTGTCCTATCTCGGTCTTTGATCTTCTGATGTCATCTCTAATTTGTGAAATCTGTACTTTCAGCTTACCAACTTCTACCAAGTCAGATGATTTTTCGCCAACCTTCTGCGCAGTCTTTTTAGCCTTCTCACCGAAATTTTTAAACATGTCCATCTTTCTTCTCCATTAAGTGATTACTTTGTTTAGAAAGTTTTACCTGCATCTTGACTGAAACAGCCTATACAGAAAGCTTTCCTCTAACCAGTATAGCGGTATGAGCGGGGTATGAGCGGTGTCAGGCACGATTCTATGCACTGGAAGCGGTGCCTTCCTCTGGAAATACTCGGATAAGACCTGAAGCAGGGTCAAGCAAAAATTGACGTTTTTCCTTGCTTTTGTACTTGAGAAAGCCCATATTTTCTAAGCAACAGCTGTTGCATTTGCTGGTAAGATTGAAGCATGAAACTAGCAAGGAGCCAGATAGATGATTGAACTTATTTCTGTAATGGATAACGCCCCTTCTTTGGATCCGACCCTCTGCTCTGAACATGCTTTAAGTGTTTATCTTAACTACAATGGTATAAAAATACTGTTTGACACCGGTCAAAGCGAGGCAACCTGGAAAAATGCCGCTAATCTGGGTCTGGACCTATCTGATCTATCCGCTATTATTCTCAGCCATGCCCATTACGATCACACTGTAGGACTTAGGACTTATCCCGGAGACTTTGCCCGCAAGACGATTTATCTGGGGCAGAAGTTTTTTGATCCTAAGTATTCTCAGACGGATGGTGAAAAAAGATATATCGGTTCGCATCTGGATCGCGAGTATCTCCAGGAGCAAGGCTTCTCGGTCATTGAGGTGAAAGAGGATCTGGAAATATATCCAGGTCTCCATCTTATTAGCAATTTCAGCCGGCCTTATGCCAGCAGAATCCCACAGAGATTTGTGCGTGAGGATGCTGGTGTGATTATTGCCGACTCATTCCCGGATGAGATCGCTTTGGTCGTAGAAAACAACAAGGGCATATATCTGTTACTGGGCTGTTCACATCCGGGTATCCTCAATATTATACATACTGTTAAGCAACGATTTGATAAAGATATTCTGACAGTTTTCGGTGGTGCTCACCTGAAGGACGCCAGCGACGCTGAAATCAGGGAAACTATTGACCTGATGGTTGCAGCAGGCATTGGCAGCTTTGCCTTATCGCACTGTACCGGTCAAAGAGCTATCGACATCCTGACTGCACGTGAGGATATAGAATATCTGCCCTTCTCTCCCGGTATGAAGTACAGCTTAAGTGACAATTAGCCAGGAGGATCCGGTGCCAGGATTTGGTGTCCGGCACATCAATTAGCCTCCAGAAACTTTGTTGAATCTTAGCTTTATAAAAGAGTTTTAATAAGGGGAGCTTTTGCTAAAATATGTCGGTTAGATTTGTCGGATTATGTCGGTTAAGTTTGACGAATTATGTCGGTTAAGTTTGATGAATTATGTCGGTTGTGATTAACTGATTGTGTCGGTTGATTAAAAGCATAAGGTAAGGTGCGTTTATGAAATATCTACCCAGAATTGTAGACACTGCTATTAATGAGAAGATGTCTACATTCGGAGCTTTATTAATTGAAGGCCCTAAATGGTGTGGTAAAACGATGACTGCATCTCAACATTGTAAAAGTACCTTCAATTTGGGAGACCCCTCACAAAATTTCAGCAATCGCACATTGGCCAGAACAGATATTTCGCTTGTACTAAAAGGTGATAAGCCAAGACTGATCGATGAATGGCAGGAAGTACCCCCCATCTGGGATGCTGTCCGCATGGAAGTTGATAAATCTAAAGATAAGGGACAGTTCATTTTGACCGGTTCCGCAACTCCAAATCGTAAAGGTGTGCTACACAGCGGAGCAGGCAGAATCGGTCGTTTGAAGATGCGACCGATGTCTTTATATGAGTCCGGCGACTCTTCGGGACAGGTCTCTTTGGAGGCTCTGTGTAATGGTCACCAGGATAATGTCTTTATTGGAGATCGTGGGCTTAATGACATAATTGAGCTTATTGTACGCGGTGGATGGCCGGCAAACATTGGGATCGCAGCTAAGCAAGCGGCTCAAGTTTCCCAAGATTACATTCAAGCAGTAATCGAGGACGATGTATTTTCAATTGATGGAGTAAAAAGAGACACATCAAAAATGTTGCTTTTGCTCAGATCATTAGCGAGGAATGAGAGCACAACTGCAACCATCTCAACATTGAGTAAAGATGTTGAAGCTAGTGATGGAGCTGGAATCCACAGAACAACTGTAAATGAGTATTTAGACATATTTAAGCGTATGTATCTAACAGATAATACTCCCCCTTTCTCGAGTGAACTTCGCTCTTCAACTAGATTAAAAAAAGCAGAGAAACGTCATCTCGCTGATACTTCTCTTGCTTGTGCTTTGTTGAGAGCAACTCCTGAAAAGTTGCTCAGAGATCTGAATACATTAGGTTTTCTGTTTGAAAGCCTCTGCATGAGAGATCTGCGAGTTTATGCTGAGTCTTTTGACGCTCACCTCTATCACTATCAGGATTATAATAATGACGAGATAGATGCTGTAATAGAGTTAAGAGATGGAGAATGGTGCGCCTTTGAGATTAAGCTGGGAGCAAACAAAATAGACGAAGCAGCTAATAATCTACTAAAGATACAGAAAAAGTTAGAAGCAGATACCAAAGCTAAGGCTCCCAAATCACTCTGCGTAATATGCGGCCTTACCAACGCTGCCTATCAAAGAAAAGATGGAGTCTTTGTAGTACCTATTACAGCATTGAAGAATTAAACCTAAGGATGATCAGGTGCCCGGCAGCTCAGTTATTGAGTTATTCAGTAAATGGAGCTTTGCACTTAGGCAGAAACTGCTTCGCAGAAGCGAAAGATTGCAAGCACTGCAGGACTGAAAAAACCTAGTATTTTTTTGCCAGACTGGTAATAGTGAACACGACTACCAAAACTAGAAATACCACAAAAGTCATAGCTGCATCCTTTCCACAGTAAAACACTCTAGTGAACGGATCTATAACCAATATAGCATTTTCACTTCCATATTTCTAAACATCAGCCGGAATCTATTGCCGGGAAAATCAGTGTCAGCCGCTCTTTCCTTCCGCTAGGCATAAAAACTGTCCGGACAAGCTGCTGGCCTCCCGGGCTTGTCTTACTGAACAATCCGTAACATAAGGACGAGATCGTCCCTTCCTCTTGCTTTCAAAACAAATAGCATTTAAAAAGTAAAGAGAAGTATTTCCAAATGCAGACATCAGTCCGGACCCTATGACAATTTTTACGCCAGTTTTTGGCAAGGAGGTTTACATGAAAAAGAAAATATTGGTTTTAGGCGGTACAGGCCTATTAGGTTATCACACGACTTTAGAGCTTTTAAAACACGATTACGATGTCGTCTCCGTTTCCCTGCCTCCCATGCCCACAGAGGATCTCTTTGCGGGTTTAAATGTGGAAAGTCATCTCTTTGACATCAATGACAAGACGGATGCTGAACTTCTAGAGCTTCTGCAAGGTATTTATGGAGTTATGTATGCTATCGGGGCCGATGAAAGAATTGTTCCCGATGCTCCCGCTTTCTCTTTCTTCTATGAGGCCAATGTCCGCCCCACCCAAAGACTGGCCAGACTGGCCCGGCAAAGTGGGGTCCAACGCTTTGTGGTCTATGGTTCCTACTTCTCCGAGTTCGCTCAAAGATGGCCGGAAACCCAGCTGGCGGACCAGGCTTATCCGAAAACACGCCTTCTCCAGGAAGAGATTGCCTTTGCTGAGGGCGAAGGAGCCATGGTGGTCAACAGCCTGCGCCTGCCCTACATCTTCGGCACCATTCCCGGACGCCTGCCCCTGTGGAAGATGTTTACCGATCAGATCAAGGGACAGGAGGTCTTCCCGGCCCTGCAAGGTGGGACTACCATGGTGACAGTCAAGCAGGTGGCCCAGGCAGCCCGGGGGGCCATGGAAAGAGGGGAACACCGCAAGACCTATACCCTGGGCGGTATCAATATGAAATACCAGACCTTTTACCAGATGATGGCTGAGGCCCTGGGTCAAAGCGCCACCACCCAGATTCCTGTGCTTCCTCTGGAGACCCTGATGCCTGTCTATGAAAACCTGGACCGCGAGGCCAAAGAACATGGCAAAGAACATGGTATCCATCTGGCCAAGGGAGCCGAGATGAACAACAGGGATCTTTATATCGATCCCCGGCCTGTTATGGAAGCCCTGGGCTATGAAGCAGACGATGTAGAGGCCGCCATCAAGGAAACCCTGGCCTATATTCTCGAAAACGAGTAATCAAGGGCAGATCACATATCATTATATAGCCCCCAAAAGCCAGATCGTTTTAGTCTGACTTTTGGGGGTTAATTTTAATGTCCGCTTTCTTTCTGCGTCTGCTAGCAGGCTAATCATTGCGAGAGTGACAAAAAACTCAACTTGCGGAGTCAGCATAGCATCGCTGCTAACCTTCTTTTACATAAGGAATTCCGAGCTTTGCCGGAGTATTGAAAGATCTTCTCGCTACAGTAAGAATTATCGTCAGCAGGTATGGAAGGGCAATGAACAGTTCAGTGGGGAAAAAGGCGTTTGTACCCAAGGTTTGAAAATAGATGCCTAAAGCTTCAGCAAAGCCAAAGACCAATGATCCAACCACCGCACCGCTCGGTTTCCAATTGCCTAAGAAACAAATCGCAAAAGCAATCCAGCCACGCCCGCCAATAATGTTATCAGTGAACATTCCCAGATAGCCAATCGAATAGAAAGCACCTGAAATACCACCCAGAAGTCCCGCTGTTAGGACTACCGTGTAGCGCACTTTGCTTACGTTAATGCCTGCAACATCAACAGCTTCCGGATTTTCTCCGGTTGAACGAACGGTCAATCCAAAAGAAGTATTATAGAAGACATATATTGCCACTATGATTAGCAAATAGGAAAAATATGTAATCATATTCTGCTTGAAAAGGATATCGCCGATTCCCGGAATACTGCCTAAAACAGGAATCCTGATTTTCTGTAAGGGTTCTACTGTCAGAGGGGTGGTTGGAATGCCAAAAAACACACGCTGAAGGAAGGCACATAACCCGGCAACAAGAATATTCAATGCGGTTCCGGTAACTACCTGATGTTGCCTCAAATTAATTGTAATCAACGCGTAAATTGCTGCAATGATGAGACCACAAATCATAGCAATTAAAATGCCGTAAAGTGCCTGACCACTCAAATAATAACCAACAAATCCACCCCAGGCCCCGATCAAAAAAATACCTTCTATGGCTGTCACCATCATTCCGGAACGTTCTGCATATACTTCAGCGATTGAACCTATCATCAAAGGTGTACTTAGAGTTATGACTCTACTTAACAAACTAATCAGCATCTTCCATCGCCTCCATCAATTTTTTCTTATTCCTGTGTACAGCAATTTTTTCTCTTATGAAGTAGGAAACAATCACAAATAGCATTACTAAGCCCTGCATTATTTGAATGAAACTCGCAGGTATATTTAGACCGGACATCCGCCCCATAATATTCCCCATTACCTCAATTCCACCAAACAATAAGGAAGAAAAAATAATACCAATGGGGTGTGCATTTGCAAGAATTGCAATACCTAAGCCGGCTGCGCCGAGTGTTGGATTAAAGTTCTGAATCAGCATGTACTGAACGCCATTTACTTCGGTAAAGCCTGCAATACCCGCCAGACCACCACTAATTAAGAAAGTAAGAATTGTGATTTTCCGGATGCTTATACCTGACATTTTTGCCGCATTACTGTTCAATCCGACAGCTCTGATTCTAAAGCCAAGACTGGTTTTGTATAGCAAAATGTAGACACAAACTGCAACGAGAACAGAAAGAATGATTCCTGCATGTAATCTTGTTCCTTCCCATATTCTGGGAATTCTTATAGAGGCGTCAATTGCATCAGTTTGCGGATACTCACCTTTGCTTTCCTTGAGGAAAGTACGCAGTAAGTAGTTCATCACAGCCTGAACAACGTATGTTGACATCATACTCACAAGGAATTCATTTGCTCCAAATCTGGCTTTTAAAAAACCAATCAGAGTACCGATTAAAGCTCCACCAACAAAAGCAGACAGAAGAGTAATAATCAATACTATTGCTGGCGGTAAGAAATTCTGCAGTGCCAGACTAACTGAAATAGCAACGATCGCACCAGCGTAAAATTGTCCCTGAGCACCAATGTTAAAAAGATTAGCTTTGTACGTAAACGCAAATGCGAGAGCAGTGAATATCAGAGGGGTTGATTTAACAAAAATGTCACCGATATTATATTTATCCGAAAACATAATTGCTACTGCCTCGGCGAATACATTAAGAGGGTTCAGGCCCAGCAATAGTAACATTAACGCACTTGTCAAAAACCCGGCAACTATAGCGAAAAAAGTAGTAAATATCAAATCCCCAGTATTACTTTTCATGTGCTGCTACCTCATCTCCAGAATAACCAGCCATCAGCAAACCAATCTTTTCAGTGTTAAGCTCATCTGGCCGGTATATTCCCATAATCTGACCCTTATACATGACAGCTATTCGATGACTTAAAGAGAAAATCTCAGAAAGTTCTGTTGATACCATTACAATACATTTCCCTTGCATGCACTGATCCACAATTATTGCATGTATATTATTTACTGCACCCACATCCAAACCTCTGGTGGGTTGATTTAGAATAAGTAATGAGCTGCCGATATGAACTTCGCGTCCAACAATCAGCTTTTGCTGATTACCGCCGGACAAATGACCGATTTTTTGATCCGATCCTGGAGTTTTGATATCGAATTCATTGATAATATTGTCTGAATACGCTTTCAGTTTCTTTTCCCCAATAAAGGGACCTTTTGACCATGCTTTGTCGTAGCTGCTGCGTAAGAGAACATTCTCAGCTAAATTCATATCCGACACCATTGCATCATCATGGCGGTTTACTGGCACATACCCAACACCTGTTTCAATCCGGTCTCTTGTGCTAAAGTTGCTAATGTCAGTATTGTTAAGTTCGATTAAACCCGAATCGATCTTAATAGACCCATATAGAGCTTCGCATAATTCCTGCTGACCGTTACCACTGACACCGGCAATACCCAAAACCTCACCCTTGCCAACATCAAAGCTGAGATCATCTAAGATCTTGATATTATTTTTAGTATAATTTAGCTTACTAACTCGCAAACCGATTTCTGTATTTGCTTCTACTTTCCTGGTGCCTGATTTTACTTCCACTAATTGATGGCCAATCATTAGATTTGACAATTTTGCTTCGCTGACACCTTCACACGGGAACTCGGCTACCACTTCTCCGTTTCTCATGACTGCTATGCGATCGGCTACCTGCATAACTTCCTTCATCTTATGTGTTATAAAAATAACAGCATTACCCTGATCGACGAAACTTCTGACAAACTCCATCAATTTGTCTATTTCCTGTGGTGTAAGAACTGCAGTTGGTTCATCCATGATAAGTAGATTTGCACTTAGAAAAAGGGCCTTGAGAATTTCTACTTTTTGTTGTTCACCGATATCTAAATCTCTTACATATGCATGAATGTCGATATCCATATCAAATTTATCGACAATCTTCTGAACTTTCTCTTCACAATCTGTGTAGTTAATCCGTCCATGAACTGTTCCCAGTATTATGTTGTCCAGAACTGTGTGAGCAGGTATGAGAGAAAAATGCTGTTGAATCATCGAAATGCCAAGGTTCATAGCATCTTTTGGGCTTTGGATTTTTACTGTTTCGCCATCTTTTAAAATCTCACCTTCGTCTGATTTATATAATCCATAAAGGATCTTCATCAGAGTGCTTTTACCTGCACCATTTTCTCCTAGGAGCGCCAGCACTTCTCCTCGATGAATCTCTAAATCAACATTTCGATTTGCGACTACGCGCGCGAACAGTTTAGTAATATTAGTCATTTCGAAATATGGCGTTTTCTTCATGGCTTTACCTCCATAAAAAGGATGGTGGCACTATGAAAGTGCCACCATCCTTGACTTTACAACCAGAATGACCTATCACTCAAACAGCTCAGTCAGATCAACTGAACCTGTTCTGTATTCTTCAATTGCATTATTTACTGCATCTTTAATTTCCTGATCAATATGTTCAGTATACACAGGTACGAAGATACCCTCATTGATACCTGCCTCATGAACCTGATTGCCACTTAGATCGCCGTCAAAATATTCTTGCAGTGCCCAAGTGTAGAAAATTTTGAAATCAAACAATACAGAAGATGTGACTGTGTCAGGGTCGACCTTTGTCTGATCGTCTGAGAAACCTACAACTTTTGCGTTGTTTTCAGATGCGCCCTCGATGACTCCCAATCCTACCTGGTTCGCATAAACAAACAGTGTATCAGCACCGTTGTCTAGCATTTGCTCGGCCATTTGCTTACCAAGGGCAATATCATCCCAGGAGTTCGCATAAGCGCGATTCGCAATAGCGCCAGAAATGCCTCTCTCAGTGGCGATAGCAACAGCAGTCTTCTCATAAACATCCAGAAGATCTTCCATAGGTTTATTGGGGAAACCACCGATTGTGGCAAATTGACCATTTTCACTAATGTTACCTGCAATAACGCCTGCCAGATAACTTGCCTCATATTCTCTTGGGAAAATTGGTGCTACGTTGTCATGATCAGCTTGAGTACCGTTTACAACACAGAAAGTAGAATCCGGGTAACTAGGAGCAACGTTATTCGCAGCTTCATCAAACTGAGAACCAGCTGCCATGATCATATCATAGCCACGTTCACCATATTCGCGGAAAGTTGACTCGAAGTCTGAAGCTTGGACATTTTCGACATACTCCATGTTGGTTCCCAGAGTCTCATTACACTCGACTAAACCGGCATAGTTAGTAGCATTCCAGCTTTGGTCATTGATAGGACCGGGCAGAATTAATATTATCTTGTAATCACCGGGTTCTTTTTTACCTGATTGTTCTGCTTCTGTTGACCCTGTTTGTACTGGATCTGACGTTTCAGGTTTTTCTGTAGGGCCACATCCAACAACAACAACTAATAACGTTACTACAATCATTAAGGTTAGTATTGTCTTCAGTTTTTTCATAGTTTTCCTCCATCTTTGTTTGTGAATATCTCATTCACAAAAATCATGCTAAGCTAATTTTAAAAGGTATAGATTAATTTGAATTTAATTATTTTGTACATAAGTTGAGTAATATTGCGATATTTTATGTGCATACACATGAGATGCAATGTTCAGGAGCAATAGTTGTGAAAATTAAAACAAAGATTATCGTCACATTCATACTCGTTTTTTCATTGGGGATATTGGCAATCGCTTATGTTTCCTTTTCAAGGGCGAAAAGTATTGCTGTTAATAGCAGATTGAAGAGTATCTCTGAGATGGTGAATTTAATAGACATCAATATTAATAGTACCAACAAGCTTATTGGTCAAACTTTGAAAGCATCCTCTGATTCATATACTATCAGGCATTTGATCTCCCAACTTGAAGGCAATCAATCCGGGGATATCAAAGATATTGAACTTTTATCTGAAAGTAAGGATTATCTGCATCAGGTTTTTCAGGAGCTTGGAAACTCCAGCAAGCTACAATTAGTCAGTGAAGAACTGGTACTTGAAGTTTCTAAAGCTCAGACAAATTCGGACCAGGTCAGCGGCAGCGAATTAGAATATACCAGCATGAACTTGTCGGGATTACATCAAACATTTTATAGAGAAGTCTTAACAAGAACAGCTGTAAATGATGAAACAGTATTTTTTGGCAGATACCCTGAAGATCCCAATGATGAGAACTTGCATAGTCGTTATATTGTTGCAGCATGCAATGTAGGGAGCAATGAATCAACTTCTCGTGCGATCCTGGCATTAATTCCGGCAGAACGTTACTACAGCATACTTCCGATCAGTATGGGCTTGCTTCAAGATCAGACAATATTCATTTTAGATAGAAACAATACACTTATTAGCTCTGATAAAACACCCTTGCCCAGGCTTCTGGATGAAGTAAGCAAAATAAACCATCCTGAAGAAATAGTTTCTACACTTGATTTTGAAGATACTGAGTATCATGTCACGTATCGATATAATGGATTAACCGGATGGAAAATATATTCTGTGATGAACTCAGATCGTATCTTCCCACAAGCAGATACTTTGAAAAATTTCATCACTTCAGTGGCTGTGGTAATTCTTTTAGTTACAATATTGCTGTTTGCTTTTTTAACAAATCAGTTGACTAAACCATTAAAGTCACTGGTGCAAGCAATGCAGGAAGCACAAGCAGGTAATTATGATATTAAGCTGAATACGAAGAGAAGGGATGAAATTGGCGAACTGAATTCAGCATTTAATTACATGACAAGTGAAACGGATCGTCTGGTACATCAGGTGTATGAGAATGAGCTTAGAATGAAAAATTCTGAGCTAAAGGAATTACAAGCTCAAATTAACCCTCATTTTATCTACAACATTCTGGAATCAATAAATTGGATTCTCATAGATAAAGGTGATTATGAGACAAGTGAGATTATCAGATCATTAGCCGGTATGCTTAGATACTCAACACAAAACCATAACGATCAGGTGCCACTCAAAGAAGAAGTGAATTTTGTAGATTCCTACTTAAGAATTCAAAAATATCGTCTCGAAGATAAACTTGAATACTCTATTTCTATCCCGGAATATCTCTCAGAGTATCCTGTCCCAAAGCTGATCTTGCAACCTTTAGTAGAAAATGCAGTCGTTCATGGAGTTATTCCTTCCGGCAAAAAGTGTAAAATATGCATTACAGCGTTCATGGACGAAGAGCTATCGATCATTATTAGCGATGATGGCGTTGGAATTAACCAGGATTGGATTGACAATATTAATTCCACACAAAACATTGAAGATCCAACAGCGCATACTGGAATGATAAATGTACATCGCCGGTTAGCTTTGAAATTTGGTGAAGAATATGGGATCACTGCTGATAGGTCAAAAGAGGGTGGAACTAAGATAACTGTGTCGTTGCCATTGCCCGAGTGAGAAACGTTAAATGAACATTTTGATAGTAGATGATGAACCCAAAATTATAAATGGGATGCACAACTTGATAGAAGAGCATTTTCAATACTTGCACCATGTCTACAGTGTTGATGATTCAGCGGAAGCTTTGAAACTTATTGATAAATTCGAGTTTGATCTGGCTTTCATTGATTTAATGATGCCAGGATATACAGGTTTTGACCTGATTGAAGCTCTGCGCAGCAAAGATCTGCATACCTACATAGTAATTTTAAGTGGTTACAGTTACTTTTCTTACGCGCAACAAGCTATTGATCTCGGCGTACAAAAATACTTGACGAAACCAACTGATCCAGACGAAATAATATCTATTGTTGAAGAGGTAGAAAAAAATAATCCTGAAACGACTACTTTTTGTCAATACTATAAAGGTAAGAATCCAATTATCCTGAGCTGTCTCAACTATATTTCAAGAAATTACATGCATAAGATCACCCTTGAAGATATCGCTAATAATCTTTTTACCTCATCCACCTATATATCCCAATTATTTAAAAAAGAAACCGGCAAAAACATATCTGACTTTATTATTGATTTCCGATTGGATAAAGCGAAGTACTACCTACAAGAGACAGATACGCAGATTTCTGCCATTTCCGAGCTGATCGGTTATCAGGATGCCGGTTATTTTAGCAGCTCATTTAAAAAGAAATACGGAATCACCCCACTGGAGTATCGCAATCGCAATACAAAACAGGAAGCGGAGCTAGAGTGACCCCCAAAAGTTGGACCAAAAAATCTAACTTTTGGGGGTCTTTATATGTCACAGGAAAGAAGAAAACACAGCAATGAATTTAAGTTGCAAGTAGTAAAAGAATACGAGGAAGGAAAGGGTGGTTACAAATACTTAGCGAAGAAATGTAAATGATAGCCTCAAAATGCTCAGTTTTGATTAAATAAGGATGTACAAAAAAGATATGTAAGTGCTAACCTTCCTCGAGGAGGTTAGGGATGCACTACAGATTAAATTTTGATACAGAGGTCGAGATAAGCTGTCTCGAAGACTTAGCAAAACTGAAGACATTAATGGAGGCCTTAAAGATGAAGCCAAACATAAGCAAAATAGCGCGAGATCTTGACTGCGATCGCAGGACAGCTAAGCGCTATTATGAAGGAGACACGCCTACAGGCAAAAGAAATAAGCCGTCATATTTAGATCCACATTATGATAAGATACTTGAATTGTTATCTCCTGAAAGTATCCAAGTATTTTATTACAAGGCTAGTTTGTGGCGGTATTTAAGAAGAGAAGGTATTTTAGACTGCCCTGAGTCCACCTTGCGCCGTTACATTTCCGATCGGCCGGAGCTGCAGGCATACTTTGACCGACAAAAACCAAATCGCACATATGGACCCTCTGCTACCGTTCGCTTCGAGACGGGCCCCGGCGAGCAGGCACAGCTCGACTGGAAAGAAGACATAAAGTATGTCACTAACACTGGCGAGGAAATAGTTGTAAATGTACTGGTCCTAGTATTGGGCTATTCCAGACTAAAGCTATACGCTCTTACTACTAGCCGCATTCAAAGCGTACTGATTTCGTATCTGGTAGAGTTTTTCGAGATTATTGGCGGCGTTCCGGAAGTATTACTAATAGACAATTTAAGCACAGCCATGGATCAGTCCCGAAGCTTATATCGTGAAGGTATTGTTAACGAGCGCTTCTACCAGTTCAGCAAAGACTTTGGTTTTAAAGTACAAGCCTGCCTGAAAGGCAGAGCTCAAACCAAAGGCAAAGTTGAAAGTGTAATGAAGCTCTTGGACGATATTCATGCCTACCAGGGCCAGTTGGATTATGCCGGTCTGCAGAATCTTGTTAAAAAGCTAAATAACGAAGTTAATTTCAATGTGAGCCAGGGCACAGGCAAGGTTCCTCTGGCACTTTTCAAGCAAGAAAAAGGATCATTACTAGCGCTGCCCAGCAAGAAGTTAATGACCCTTTACAAGATCCCCCAAGAACACGTAAAAGTTAGCAAAGATGCTCTTATTAGTTACAAGGGCAACAAGTACTCCGTCCCTGTTAACTATCTTGGCAAAACTCTCTTTTACGAAGAAATTGATGGAGAATTGCTTCTCTATGATAACACGGAGCTGATAGCTCGTCACAAGGTGAGCTCTCAGAAACTAAATTACCTGACTGAGCATTACCTCCATCAACTAAGCCTGACACAACCCTATGCTGAGGATATAGAGACACGTGCCTTGGCTAATTTGAAGAAGATTGGAGATTTCTACAATGCCCAGTAATGAAGCAGACACCTACCAGGCCCTGATTGAGGACCTTATGTATTTGAAATTAGATAAGTTGGCAGAAGAGCTGCCTCAGATAATGGACAAGGTGAACCGGCGTGAACTTAATACTCTGGAAGCCTTGTATCTCTTGATTAACAAGCAGGCCGGTCAAAAGAAGTTAAGTTCCATTAGGAATAAAATTAAGACAGCGGGATTCCCTCATCTGAAGGAGCTAAAAGATTTTGATTTTGCTTTCCAAGCTATGGTTAACAAGAGTCAGATATATGATTTAGCTACTTTAGAGTTCACCGATAGAGCAGAAAATATTGTCTTCCTGGGCTCTCCGGGTGTAGGCAAGACTC
>ENA-UOOK01001502-UOOK01001502.1-fermentation-metagenome-genome-assembly--contig:-NODE-1502-length-30594-cov-71.419005_pt1 | contig 30594 bp, 22 predicted proteins | sample MGYA00245777_ERZ724023 | MGnify/ENA primary metagenome ERZ724023 (study PRJEB28704, sample SAMN03018312) | fermentation metagenome | biome: anthropogenic terrestrial biome; feature: soil...
ATCTATGACACTTTTTCCTTATCTTAATGTTTTATAATAGAACGCAACTTGGTATTATATAAATTAGTTATCCTACTTTCATTGTTTCAACACACAAAATAATAAATCATATTTTATCATCAATAGTTAGTTATTGCAAAAAAAAGGCAAACCAAAACAAAAATAAAACAATAAAATTTGTCAGTTTTTTAGAATGCGACACTTTTAACTCAACGGACAAACTCTTGAATAAAAATTCTTCCCACAGTAATTCTTTCTTCTATAGGCACGTTATGAGTTACTTCTTGAGAGTTTATATATATTTCTTTTTTATAAACAAGTCCGATATTTTTGGCATATATTTCATAAGCCAAATCTTTATGAATTAGCGACACACTAGAGTCTTGCATAACCGTAAGACATGAATCAAACTGAACAGAACCAATATTAAATTTATGGTCAAATCTTAAAATTTCGTATTCTTGAACTTTTTGGTTGTTTAATAAATTTCCATTCCAAGACAGATTTTCTTTTATTGGAAAACGAATTTTTATTTTTCTTTGATTTTCTTCGACTTTCACAGCATATTTATTTGTGAGTTTTGCCGACCACACCGAATTGATAATCCAACTATAATTTTCATCTTTTCTAGTATATCTTTCTATTCGCCAAGCCGTATCGTTTTCGTTATCAATAAAAGGCGATTCTACAATTTCGTTCAAATAATAAATGCTTGTATCATAAACATTTGAAGGCTTATCAATATTAATTTCTGTAACTTTATAAATAATACTATTCCCTTCAATTAATGGAAAATATTCTTGCCCTAATGGAAATTTTCGAGGTTTAATATTTTCTTTATTGCAAGCAACCAAACCAAGACTTAATATTAATAATATGAAAATTCGTGTTTTCAATTTAAAGCAAAATTAATTAATTTTTGCAATAATTCCACCACAAACGAGGTCATTATTTTCATAAATAACTGCCGATTGCCCTGGAGTAACCGCAGATACGGGTTGTTTGAAATTAATTTTAATCATTTCGCCTTCCATTATGAAACTACAATCTTCGCCTTCGTTATTATATCTAATTTTACAATTACCTTGCATTTCGCCCTTTATTTCTTCATATTTCATTAAGTTTACATCTTTTATCCAAACTGTTGTTTGCAAAAGTTCTTCTCGTTTTCCAAGAGTAATTGTGTTTGTTTTAGCATCAATATTTGTAACATAAACTGGATATCCCATAGCAATTTCCAAACCTTTTCTCTGTCCAATAGTATAAAATGGGAATCCTTTATGTTTACCCAAAATATTTCCATTAGTATCTATAAAATTCCCTTGACCTGGATTATCATTAATTTCTGGGATTCTTTCTCGCAAGAATTGTCTATAGTCATTGTCTGGAATAAAACAAATTTCTTGGCTTTCTTTCTTATTTGCTATTTTCTCGCATTGATGTTTATGTGCAATTTCTCTAACCTCTGATTTTAATAAACTACCTAAAGGAAAAATTGTTTGAGCAAGATTTTCTTGGCTAAGAGTCCACAAAAAATAAGTTTGGTCTTTATTTGTATCTTTGGCTTTACGCAAAAAATATCTACCATTTTCATTTACAATTTGAGCGTAATGTCCTGTTGCATAATATTCGCAATTTAAATTTTTCATTAAATCTAACATTTTGCCCCATTTTACTGTTTTATTGCATAGTACACAAGGGTTTGGCGTAAAGCCTGCCATATATTCTGATATAAAATTAGTTATCACAATTTTATCGAAATATTCTCTTATATCGAGTATTTGGTGAGGAAAACCAAGTTTTTTTGCCAAATTTTCGGCTTCTACAAATGAATCAAAATTATCTGCACAAGATTTTAAAATATTATCGTAAGCATGAAAAGTAACCCCCTGAACATCAAAACCTTGCTCTTTTAGCAACAAAGCTACTACAGAAGAATCTGTCCCTCCACTCATAGCTAATAATATTTTTTTCTTTGTTGCCATTTTTTGAAACAACAATTACGATTTATTAATGTTTACAAGTTAAAAATAAGATTTTTAATGGGCAATAACCTTAAACTCAACTCGTCTATTCATTTGTCTGCCTTCGTCAGTTTCGTTTGTAGCTATAGGTTTTTCGAATGCGTAACCTTCATAAGTTAATCTATTTTTATCAACACCTTTTTCTATAAGATAATCAACAACAGATTGAGCTCTTTCTCTCGATAATTTTTTATTATATTCAAGCGAGCCTCTATCATCGGTATGTCCAGAAATTTCAATTTTTAATTTTGGTTGGTCATTCAAAATAGCTAAAACTCTATTTAGTTCAGCAAACGATTCAGGACGCAAAGTTGCTCTATCGTAATCAAAGAAAATATTTTTTAGAACTACTGTAATTCCGACTTCTATTCTTTGCAAATTTACATCAATAACTGCTTCATTATATTCGGCGGTATCAGCAATATTAAAGTTTTCTGAATGGAATAAATATCCTTCTTTACTAACATTTAGTCCGTAATTTTTACCAGAAGGCAAATTAATTAGATACCCACCTGTTTGTGAGTTGGTTATAAATTCAGCAATAACTTCATCTATACTATTATCTATAATTTCGATTTTAGCCTCTAAAGGGAAAGTGGTTGTAGCATCTCTAACTACTCCTTTTACAAGTGTAACTAGAACCTTATCTTCTTCTTTTTGAGTTTCTTTATCAACATGATATTTTAGTTCGTACAAATCTAGCAATCCATAACCTTCGGGACGTACCGAAGCATAATAAGCTGTTGTTCCGCTTGCAGTTGTTACATAAAATGCATCATCTAATGGTGTATTAATAGGATAACCAAGATTTACTGGTGTTGTCCATTCTCCATCTGCATTTTTAACAGTTTTAAAAATATCTAAACCTCCCATCGAGTTATGACCTTTAGAACAAAAATACATTGTTCTACCATCTGGGTGAAGGAAAAAATCGACTTCATCATATGGAGTGTTTACTACTGGACCGAGATTTACTGGTGATGACCAATTCCCATTTTTATCTAAGGTAGCGTAAAATATATCTCTTCCTCCAATCGAAGTAGCAGGGTTGTCCGAAATAAAATACAAAGTTTTGTTATCATAAGAAATTCCAGCCATAGATTCGTGATACTTAGTATTTACATTACCTTTTAATGGTGTTGGTTTTGACCATCTACTTCCTTTAAGTTTAGTTTCGTAAATATCTCCACCATTAGTATCCATATAAATATACATAGTTTGTCCGTCTGGAGAAATACCAACAACGGCATCATGTAGTTTGGTATTTAAAGGCGAACCTACAGATCTTGCTTTTGTCCAGCCATCTTCAGTTTTATTACTTTCATATATATCTTCAAAAAACATTCCATCTGGTGCTACTTGTCCTCCTGTAGAGCCTTTTCGGCGAGAAGTAAAATACAGTTTTGACCCGTCTGCAACTACCATAGGTCCATATTCACGATATTCTGTATTTATATTTTCTCCCAAGTTTATGATTTCTACTTTGACAGTATCTTTTACCAATTCTTTTCCATTTCTACATTCGGCAATATGCTTTCCAACAGCTTCTAACTCTACTTTATCTTTTACATCTTGTAAATAACTAGAATACAATGAAATGGCTTTATCAAAATCATAATTAAAATGATAGCCTCGAGCAAGATAAAACTCAATTTTTTTATCTACTTTAGGATTTAATTCATATGCTTTTTTAAAATATTCTAAACAATCGTACTTTTGAGAAGAATTATAATAACAATATCCTATTTTAAAATTCAAATCTGAATTGTTTGGATTAAATTCATTTGCTTTAAGATATAATTTAAGTCCCTCTTCTATTTTATTTTCTGAATACACATAAATATCAGCATTTTTTATTTGAGACCTTGCTACTTTTAATTGTTCTTTTTTATTAGGAAAGTTTGCTGGTGTAAACTTTACATCAACTTGAGAATAGGATAAAACACTAATTACACAAAAAATTAATATTACTAATATTTGTCTCATTATTAACGATTTATTTTATAGATATAACTTTAAATTCAACTCTTCTATTTTCTTGACGTCCTTCTTCGGTATCGTTAGTTGCAATAGGTTGTAAATACGCATATCCTTTATAAGTTAGTCTTGGTTTGCTAATTCCTTTGTCAACTAAATAATCAACTACAGATTTTGCTCTAGCTTCTGATAGGTCGGTATTGAATTTTAGACTTCCGTGATTATCTGTATGTCCACCTATTTCTATGGTCATACTTGGATATGAATTAAGCAATGCTACTAATCGGTCTAATTCAGGGAAAGAAGTTGGACGCAAAGTTTCTTTTCCATAATCGAAGAAAATATTTTTAAGTACTATTTTCGAGCCTATTCCGACTTTACTCAAAACAATATCTTTAGTAACTTCTTGATAATCTGTAGCATCGGGAATATTAATATTTTCGCTATAGAACAAATAGTCTTGTGCTTTAACTGCTATACCATAATCTTTTCCTGAAGGCAAGCTTACTAGATATTTACCTGTTGCTGCATTAGAAGAAATTGTAGAAATAAGTTCATTTTTCTCATTATCAACAATTTCTATACTTGCCTCGACTGGTGCAGTAGAGATAGCATCTGTAATTGTTCCTTTCATAATTGTTAGTCTTACTTTTTTAACTTCTACTACTTCTTGTTTTACTTTTTGTGAGATTGTTGCATTAGAGCTAGCTATTAAAATGTCTTCTGCTCCCATAACCATCATTTTTTCAGGACCTAGAAAAGTAATTTTATAAATATCTTGCAATCCATATCCTCCTTCACGCGAGCTTGAATAGTAAGCATAGCGAGCATTTCCTGCAACAGTAAAGAAAACATCGTCTTCGGGTGTGTTAACTGGGTATCCTATATTCACTGGCTCTGTCCATTTGCCCATATCATCTTTTTCGCTATAATAAATATCATAGCCTCCCATTCCTCCTTCGCGTTTAGAAGAAAAGTACAGAGTTCTACCATCGGGATGTGAAAACACTCCTTCTTCGTCATATTTTGAATTTATTGGTGCTCCAATATTTTTAGAAGGTCCCCAATTTCCATTAGGTTGCAATTCGCTTACATAAATATCTTTACCTCCATAAGAGGAATTTCCAAAATCATCTTTTGGTTTATCACTAACAAAATAAAGTCTTTTTCCATCATAAGAGATAGAAGCAGAAGTTTCATGATATTTAGTATTAATATTTTTGTTTAATTCTTTTGGTTTTGACCAAGTGTTTCCTCTTAATTTACTTTCAAAAATGGTTCCATCTGGCACTCCCTTGTAAGTGTATAAAGTTTGTCCATCTGGCGACAAACCAACTGTTGCATCATGCCCGTCGGTATTCAAATCTCTCATATTTACTGCTTGCGACCAACCTTTTTCATCATTATAAGAAACATATAAATCTTCATAATATATCATGTCGTTTGGGTCTAATTCTCCACCAGTACTACCTTCCCTTCTAGAAGTAAAAATTAAAACTGATTGATCGGCAGTAATTACAGGTCCATAATCAGGATATTTTGAATTAATGGCAAGTCCGAGGTTATCAATAAAAACTCTAATTGGATTTTTGATTAATTTTTTACCTGATTCACATTCTTCAATTCTTTTGTCAACATCATATTCTGGTCCATCTTTTTTCTTAGATTTTTTTGAAACAACACCAGAATATTCATGTTTAAAACTCCTATAACTAGTTAAAGCTTGGTCAAAATCATAATTATATTGATAAGCCATACCCAATAAATAACAAACATCAACTGCTACATTTGGTTTTGCTTTATAAGCTTTTTCTAAAAAAGGCAAAGCTCTTGTTTTTTCTGTTGAATATAAATAACAAGCACCTATTTTATAATTTAATTCTGGAGAATGTGGATTATATTGATTTGCTTTTAAATACTCTGGCAAAGCTGCTCGATAAGCTCCTGATTGTCCTAAGCTATAATAATATTCTGCAACTTTTAGAGCCTTCATAGCTTCCTTATAACCATCTTTAGAATGCTTAAATTCTTTTTTATTAATTTCTACTTCTACTTGAGAGTATGTTTGAACTCCTATCGCAAAAAGTATTGAAAATATAATTAAAAATTTACTCGTTTTCATTTTTCTAAATTTTAAAATTAAAATTGACTAATATTCTTTGCATACTGAACAATATTCTTTTGCCACTTCAAGCCCAAGATCTCTAGCTTTTTTCCAATCAGCACATGCATCTTCCATTTGCCTTAACATTTCATAAGCGCTACCTCTATGAATATAAGCATAAGCATAAGAAGGATCAAAAAAGATAGCTTTATTATATGCTTCTATCGCAGATTTATAATCTTTATCTTTATAGTAACATAAGCCCATATTATTATATGCATAAACATAATCTTTTTTTAGCTTTAACACATTATTAAAACATTCTATTGCTTCTTGATATTTTCCTTGATCGTATAAAGTAATTCCTTTATTATTGATAGCTAAAAAATAATCTCTATCAATTCTTAATGCGTGGTCAAATGCTTCAATAGCTCCAGCATAATCTTTATTCAAACGCTTTACACTTCCCAAATTATTATATAACAGAGGATTGTATGCGTCTAACTCAATAGCTTTACTATAATCAGAAATAGCTGCATCATAGTTTTCCAACATTCTATTTGCAGAAGCTCTGTCATTGTATGAAAACACGTGCTTAGCATCAATTTTTATTGCCTCATTATAAAATTCTATTGCTTCAGAATATTTTTCTTGATTAAATTTAATCACACCAAGGAAATAATAAAGGTTTACATCTTTATGATTTAATGACTTAGCTTTTAGAAAGTTTTTTTCAGCATCTTCTAATTTGTCTAAATAATATTGAGAATATGCTAATAAATAAGCTGCTTCTCCGCTGTTTTGTTTTTTCGCAAAGAATTTTTCAAAATCAGATTCTGCACTTTTAAAATTAGATACTTGCACATAACTAGAACCTCTACCTTTATATGCGTCAATTAAATTAGGATTCATCTGTAAAGCTTTTGAATAACTTTGTATAGCTGCCTGATACTGACCTTGTTGATATAATTGTACTGCGTCATTAAATGCAACATTTGCTTCTTGGTCATCAGCAAGGACCAAAGTGCTTGTAGTATCAGATATGGCTGTGCGATCACTATCATATCCTATTTTGATAGGAATAATAATTTGCGAAGTATCAATTTCTTGAGCCAATGCAAAAAATGGAATAATAGAAATAACAAAAATTAAAATTTGTTTCTTCATAACTCAACAAAATTACAGTTTATACTTTAAAATTATAGCAAATATATAAAAATTTTCTTGTATATAAAAAATTAATCAGCGTTTATTCCATGACAGTGTTTATATTTTTTACCACTTCCACATGGACAAGGCTCATTTCGTCCTACTTTTTTCTCCACTCTTACTGGGTCTGCAACAGATTTTCCTTTACTTGGGTCGTGATAACCAGGATCTTCACGTCCTGTTTTCATTTTACTCATATCTAGCTTAGATCTTACTCGAGCCTCCCTAACCTCATCAGCTTCTTGAACAGGTATAAAACCTCTCATCAAACTATAAACTACTGATTTATTAACCTTATCTAGCATTGCTTTAAACAATTCGAAAGATTCTAACTTATAAATCAATAATGGGTCTTTTTGTTCGTAAGAAGCCGACTGTACCGATTGTCTTAAATCGTCCATTTCTCTCAAATGTTCTTTCCAATATTCGTCAATAGTTTTTAAAACAATGGTTTTATCGTAAGCGTTAACAATTTCTTCGCCTTTATTATTGTATGTTTTTTCCAAATTTACAATAACTGGATATTCTTTTTTGCCGTCCGAAATTGGCACTAAGATATTGTTATATATTGATTGTTTATTTTCAAAAACTGTTTTAATAATAGGATAAGCTTGATCGGCTATAGCTTGAGCTTTACGTTTGTGATTTTCTCTTGCTTTTCCATAGATATAATCTATAAAGTCATCGTATTTAAGGTTTTCATATTCCTGTTCGCTTAAATCAAGTTCTATTGAAAGCTTTCTAAATAGTTCTAATTTAACTTCTTCGTATTCATAATTTTCAAAATACTCATCAGCCAAACTTACGCACACATCATATATCATATTAGCAATATCTGCTCCAAGTCTTTCGCCGTCTAATGCATTTCTACGTCTTTTATAAATAACTGTACGTTGCGAGTTCATCACATCGTCGTATTCCAAAAGTCTTTTACGTATTCCGAAGTTATTTTCTTCTACTTTTTTCTGAGCTCTTTCTATTGACTTAGAAATCATTGAATGTTGAATTACTTCTCCTTCTTTCAATCCCATTCTATCCATCATTCTAGCGATTCTTCCCGAGCCGAACAAACGCATCAAGTCATCTTCTAAAGACACAAAGAATTGCGAAGAACCTGGGTCTCCCTGACGACCAGCACGTCCTCTCAACTGACGGTCAACACGACGAGACTCATGTCGTTCTGTACCGATAATTGCCAAACCTCCTGCTTCTTTAACTTTATCGCTTAGTTTAATGTCGGTTCCACGACCAGCCATATTTGTTGCAATAGTAACATTTGAAGAATAACCAGCTTCTGCAACTATATCAGCCTCGCGTTTATGAAGTTTAGCATTTAAAACATTATGCTTTATCCCTTTTCGAGTAAGAATTTTGCTTAAAAGTTCAGATATTTCTACAGAAGTTGTCCCTACAAGAACTGGACGTCCTTCTTTTATTATTCCTTCAATTTCGTCAATTACTGCTCCATATTTTTCGCGATTTGTTTTATAAACCAAATCTTCTCTATCAAAACGAATAATTGGTCTATTTGTTGGAATTACTACAACATCTAACTTATAAATATCCCAGAACTCTCCAGCTTCGGTTTCGGCAGTACCAGTCATTCCCGAAAGTTTGTGATACATTCTAAAGTAATTCTGCAAAGTAATTGTTGCATAAGTTTGAGTTGCTGCTTCAATTTTAACGTTTTCTTTAGCTTCTATTGCTTGGTGCAAGCCGTCTGAATAACGTCTTCCTTCCATTATACGTCCTGTTTGTTCGTCAACAATCTTAACTTTATTGTCTATCACAACATATTCAACATCTTTTTCAAATAAAGTATAAGCTTTTAAAAGTTGACTTACAGTATGGATACGCTCTGATTTTATAGAAAAATCGCTAATAATTGCGTCTTTTTTGTTTAATCTTTCGTTTTCTGGCAATGTACTTTTTGATAATTCTGATAATTCTGTTGCTATATCGGGCAAAACAAAAAAGTTAGGATCAGAAGTTGCATGTGCCAATAGGTCAAAACCCTTGTCGGTAGGTTCTATAGAGTTTTGCTTTTCATCAATTACAAAATACAAATCTTCGGTAACTAAATGCATTTGTCTGTTATTGTCTGCCATGTAAAAGTTTTCGGTTTTTTGCAAAAGGGTTTTCATTCCTTGCTCACTCAAAAACTTAATTAATGGTTTATGTTTTGGTAAAGCTTTAAATGCTTGAAGCAATTTGAAACCTCCATCTTTTTCATTGTCGGCAGCTATAAGTTTTTTAGCTTCGTTAAAGATTTCGTTAAATAAATCACGTTGAGCATTTACTAATTTTTGCACATGAGGTTTAAGTTCGTCAAATAATTGGTCTTCGCCTTTTGGTGTTGGTCCCGAAATAATAAGCGGAGTACGTGCATCATCAATCAAAACAGAGTCAACCTCGTCAACTATTGCATAATTGTGTCTGCGTTGCACCAAATCTGATGGGTTTAAAGCCATATTATCACGCAAATAGTCGAAACCAAATTCATTATTAGTTCCAAAAGTAATATCTGCCATATATGCAATTCTACGAGCTTCAGAATTTGGTTCGTGCTTGTCGATACAATCAACCGACAAACCGTGGAACATATAAATCGGTCCCATCCACTCGGAGTCACGTTTTGCAAGATAATCGTTAACTGTAACTACATGCACACCTCGTCCTGTAAGTGCATTTAAAAACACTGGAAGAGTTGCTACCAAAGTTTTACCTTCTCCAGTTGCCATTTCGGCGATTTTTCCAGAGTGAAGCACTACTCCTCCAATAATTTGTACATCGTAATGCACCATATCCCAAGTAACTGTATTTCCACCAGCTACCCAAGAATTAAACCACACTGCTTTATCGCCTTTAATTTCAACGAAATCGTTGTGAGTTGCTAAATTTTTATCGAATTCGCTTGCAGTAACTACAACTTCTTTATTTTCTTTAAATCTACGTGCAGTTTCTTTAACTATTGCAAAAGCTTCGGGTAAAATTTCGTTTAAATAACTTTCAAGGTCTTTATCTATTTTTTCCTCTATTTTATCAATTTCGTTAAAAATTTCTTCTCTTTCCCAAATATCTAAAGACTCTGCTTTTGCTTTAAGCTCTGTAATTTCGTCTTGCTCAGGTTTTATATGTTCGGCTATTTTCTTTTTTAAATTTTCCGACCTTGCACGTAATTCATCATTAGAATCTTTAGTTATTTCAGGCTCTATAGCCAATACTTTGTCCAAAAATGGTTGAATTGCTTTTAAATCTTTTTCTGATTTAGAGCCAAATAACTTTAAGATAAAACTACCAAATCCCATATTTTTCTTTATATATTTTTTATAATTAATTTAACTTACAAAGTTACATTAATTTATTAGAGCTACAATAAAATATGTGAAATAATTGTGTTTTTAATAACAACAAATTTTAAACCCTTTTATTAGAAATGAACACAGCAAGTTTAAAATTATTTTTCTAAATACTTTGTGTATATATCATAATTTACCACTATATCGTTATTTTTAGAAGTTAATTACTTTTCTCGTATTTTTATTATTTTAATAACTTTCAACTCTTCCATTGGAAAATTGTTTGAACCTGGTGGATAAGGTTCAATATTTCCATTTTTACAATTACAGGTTTCATCTAAGAATTTTATTGTTGCAACATATTCTCTATTCCACCATTCCTTTTTATTTAAAATTGAGTCGGGAAGCTCATATTTTGATTTTAACGAACTTTCCCCATTCACTATTTCTATAGTCGTACCACACCATTCCCCACATATAAAATCCCCCGAACCATTGCTAAACCTAATTGTAACCTCTTTTTCTAATCGTTCCTTTTGACAAGAAAAAAATAACAATAGAAATATTACTGACAATAATTTTATTCTTTTCATAGTTTTATTTTTTTATAATTTTTTGAACTAACATATGTTTGTCTTCAATAAGCAGTACAATAAAATAAATATTACTTTGTAATTCTGACAAATTAAATTCTTTGTGAAAAAAACTTTGTGAAATTGTATGAATCCCTAAATCTTTAACCGTACTGCCAACATAATTCAAAACTTTTATATTAACACTTTCTTTATCTTCAATATTAAAACTTACTTGTATAGTATTATCCACAGGATTAGGATATACAAAAAAATCTTGAAATATATTTTTAGAATCACTTGTTAAGTATTGTGGTTCATCAGTTGCAACGCCAAAATTAGAGTTTTCTCCATCTAGTTGCCCACAATTGTTTATATCAACTATTTCAGCAACAAAATTACTTCCAGCTTCTGCTGTAAAACCTGCCCCTAATATAATTTCACCTCCTGATCTAAATGAATAGTTTTGACCACTTTGAATAGTTACCATTCCCAATGTTTCAATTTTATTCTTTGCAATTATATCACCCCCTAAAGAATTGCTAATGTCGCTACTTTGAACTATTAAATTATTTACAGGTTGCAAAAAAGCCATAGCATTGGGTATTTTTTCGTTTAACATTCTTGCATTGTTATGAGAATTTGTTGTACCCATTGGTACTCCTCCAAAATTAATATTTGGATTAGACCAAAATAACAATCTAGGACAACCGCCAGTACAATCATAAGCCATAATAGTTCGCCAATCGTTATTTGGGCTTTTATATCCGTGCGCAAATGGATAGGCAGATGATACACCAGTATGAATTGGATCACTTGTATGATGCTGACAACCTATTAAATGAGCAATTTCATGAGCAAAAGAGTAGTAGCCTGTTGCACAATCATAATTTACCAAACAAAAAGCATTTTCTGCTGAAACTTTAATCCCTTTAGCTATTCCACATAAACTTTGATCGTCATAAAACAAAACGCAAATGTCTGCTTGATGCTTCTCTCTTAAATTATGCACCTCATCCATATATCCGTCTGATGTACATGAAAAACGCACTAAATCATTATCTGCTCCACTATATGAAAGACTTGACTCGACATAATTAGTTTCTCCGACATATACCAACTCAACATCTTGATTTACATTGCTATTTATAAAAGACAATTTCATTTCATCAACCGCTAGTTGAATAGTATTAAAATATTTGAGACAGCATTTTTAGCAGCTGGAGTATATAGCACCAACAATCTTAATCGACAAGTAAAAGGTTCATCAGAAATCATTTTATAAAAACTTTCGCTTGCATCATTTTGTGGATAATAATCAATATCTTTAAATTCTTCTTTTTTCATTGAATGATTTCCGTATTCTTCTTTAGGGTATTTACTTTGATCTATTTTTGTCATAAAATATTTATTATCAATTGTTTCTATTCTAAAAAGATCTGTTTTATGGGCTACGATTCCTTGAATATCATTGTCTGATACAGTAATAATAACTGATGTCGTATTATCTAAATTAGTCCCAAACCAAGAATAATTTTTTAAGTTTCTAATATCAAGTTTTACTTGTCGAATTTCTTCATCTATCCCCCAAAACATGATTTTTCCTTGTTTTTTATTTAATACATCCAAATTTATATTTACAGGGCAATAATCTATGACTGCCATTCGATTATTAAATGTTTCGATTTTTATATTTGATTTATATTCAGATATTTCAATTAAATTTTGCCCAACAACAACTATACAATTTATCAAAATTAAAACAGTTGTGATTATTTTTTTTCATTCATTTTTTGCATCTTACTATTCAATTATTATTTCAAACTACTATGAGACTTATGCCATATTATTTAATTTCTAAATATTTTTTGAAAAATTAAAATTTCATTCCATTTTATCTTTTTTCTATACAAGTTATTTTGTAAATTGAACATAAACCGGAAGCATCGTCAAACCATACCAGTTTCTTTTATTTTTATCTCTTTTAAACATACACCAACATTGGGTGTTTCTTGTAATCTAAACTCTTTTGGTATATAGCCGTCAATAAAATACTCATTATCATTTGCATAAACAATAGCTTCAGCTGTTCTAATTCTTCCGCGCACAGTATTTTTTTACCATTTTCAAAATAAACAAATTTGCCCTCAATTCCACAATCACAGCTTTCTAACTTTGTACAACTTCCAAGACCTAATAGTATAATAGAGAACAATAGTAAAATTAACGTTTTTGTCATATGCAAAAATATTTAAGGTTAAACCCCTCATCTATATCGAAACTTATTATAATTTATTATTGCAAATATAAACTATTTTTAACAAAATAGCAAATCAAAAAATAACTAAAATGCCCACTACTCTAACAACAACCAATTTAGCGAAAAACTTGTAAAAACATTATCTGTATAATTATCTTTTTCGAAAAACAATCCTATATCTCCATTTTGCAAAACACATAGCGAAGAATATGCAGCAGAACCCGCATAAATAGTTTTAGATTTTGACCAAGTTGCTCCATTGTCAAGACTGTATTTTACAGATAAATTTTCTCTTTTATTTTTCGATTCCAAATTTGAAAAAATTAATATGCTTTTACTTTCTCCTTCTATTTCGTAAGAATAATTTAAAATACTTGCATTGCAACTTGGGTCAATTAGAACAGAATCAGGTTTTGAAGTCCAAGTTTTTCCATAATCATCAGATAGGTGAACATATCTATAGCCCAAACCATTAACTCTACTGTTTATCATCAAAGTGCCATCAACTAATTCAATAATTTTTGATTCGTCTGCTGGTTTTATTGCATTATCAATAAAATACCAAGTCTCACCATGATTATCAGAGCCAAAAACACATAATCCATTTTCGAGATTTACCAAAGTGTGTAAAAGTTTTCCCGAACTTGTTTGAATTCCTTCTCCTGAAGTTATGAATTTAAAATTATTATACCATTCTGATTTTGAAATTTGCTCAGTAATATCAATATGTTTAGACCAAGTTTTTCCATTATCCGCACTTTTAATATAATGCAAATAATAAACTTCTTTTTCTAATTTTAAATTCATATAATTGTAAAATAAAAAAATCTCGCCTGTAATTTTATCAACAATTATCGAAGGGTCTGAAGCAGATTCGCCAAGAGGAAAATCAACAATCACTTCAATTTCTGACCAAGTTTTTCCATTATCTTCGCTTCTGCGAATAGCGATATTAATATCTTCGTTATAACGCAAATCTCCACAGGACACAACTCTTTCGTCAATTGCTGCAATTAAATCGCCATTTGGAGCTTTTGCAAGAGCAGGAATACGATAACAAGAAACACCTTCTTTTAAATTTGTGTTAAACAAGGATTGAAACTCTATTTGAGCGTAAGATTTCCCAAATAAAAAAAGAAGAATTACAACTAAAAAAACTTTCATTTTTACAAATAAATTATTCATCTTTTTCCCAGTCAAAAACAAACCTTGAGAAAGTTTGAAATAGATAAAAACTGAGAAAGTAATAGGCAATTTTTAACAAATATTATTGTTTTACAATCCCTAAGGAACGACTAATTATTTTTCAGTTATATCATTTAAAAACCAGCTAAATTGCTCTTCAAGAGTGCGTGCTTCAATTTTAATAATTGTATCAACAGACTTAGCTTTAAGGTTTATAATTGAAGTGTTTGACAAAATATTTCCTTCAATTTCAGGGGAACTATCAAAGAATATAATTCCTTTATGTTGCCTGAAAGGAGCGATATTTAATCCACTTCCATCAGATGTAACCAAAATCACTGATGATGAATCATTTATATTATCTAATACTAATGATGCAAACATTTTATTACACGACATACAATGGTTTTGAGTAATAACTAATATTCTCTTTTGCTTGTCGGTTAACTCAAAATTATGTTTCGTTTTAAAATACTCGTCAAGAAGCTGATAAGTAGTTTTTTGTTCACTTACATTAGGTGAATGATTACAACTTTGTGTAAATACAAGCAATGCTAATGCAAAACTAAAATAAATTAAAAATCGTATAAGTTTTTCCATCTTGAGTGTTGGTTTTTTGAAACGCTAATCCTTTTTGAGTCATCATTCCAGAATATTGATCATATTCTTTTGCATCGAATAAAAACTCGTCAACAAAAACAAAATCATCATTTAATACAATTACAGAGAAAAAAGACAAATATTTGCTTTTATTTAGATTTGCGGGTAATAAATCTTGATGTTTAAGAATTATATAAAAATAGGAATTATCATAAAATACTCTTAGTATTTTACCTGTTTTCTCCATTGTTTTTTCTGACTCTCTCATTTGTTCCATCACTTTTCCCTTTGTTAAAGTTATAGCAGGATGTCCTATGTTTGTGTATTTTGAGTTTAAAACAATCTTTTTCTCAATTTCAAAGTTGTCTGAATTAATAATAAAAAGGCTATTTGAGAACATTGAGTAAAAAATAAGTTTATCATTTATGTATGTATAGGTAGGACCTTCTGCAAAATTAGAATTTTCTACACAAATTTGATGATAAATATCGTTTAACCCAAATTCAAAAGATAATGTGTCGCTAAAATAATTTGAAAGCTTTAAAAAATATGGTGAATTATAAAAATATTTATAAAAAGCTAAATTATAGTCGTCAATACAATTCATATTAATGCTGTCTATTTTAACAAGGTTGTTAAACCTAGGAAATACTCGATAATATAGAGCTTCCCGGTTACAACAAAATGAAGTTTGAGGAGGTGCCATAAATTCATGTTTTCCTTGAATTTCTTCAGGAAGGATGCTATCAATATTCAAATAAAACCATATTTCGCTATTACTATTTATAGCAATTAACTCATTAGTATAAAACGATGAAAACAAGATTGTATCCATTGAAACAATAGTTATTAATAGTGCTTCTCCAAATTGTTCCACAACTTCCTGTATGTCAACAGCATTTATAAAACTTCCTTTTTCATCAAATATTTCAATTCGATGGTCAGTCGGTTTATTGCAAAAATAAAAATATTCTTTAGAACTAACTAAATCAATGAAACTTCCAGCATCAGCAGGAGCAAATGCCATTTTGGTTTTAAAATGTATATCTTCAACAGCTTTTAAACGCAAATCATTTTTTTTCTCCAAACCACATGAAGTTAACATAAAAACTAATAGGGCTATAATAATGAGTAGGTTTTTCATCTTATTATTAATTATTAAAAAACAGTATTTTGACATTAACATTAGATTAAATACAAGTTTAAACAAATGTTTTGATTTATCAAAATACTGTTTTTATATTGTTTACATTAATACCTCGGCCATTTCATTGGATAAACGCCTATATCTGAACCACTAGCATCAACAAACCTTAAATAAGAAAAGCCGCTATCAAAATTATCAGCAGATTCCAGACTATATATCCCAGCTAAAAATCCATTTAGGTGTTGCTCATCTACAGAATAATACCTAATTAACATTCCTTTATTTTTATAAATCAATTGTTCTGTTTGTTTACGATTTCCTTCGTTAATTGATTTAAAAATTTGATCTACAGTACGCGCATGTTCAGCATAAATATAAATATCCACAGGAAAACAATTATACGCAGGCGGGCAACAAAAAGCAAAACCAAATATATTATGGAATGTTCTCCATGGTCCAAGTTCACCACCCAAATCCTTTTGAACCAGTACTTCCGATTCGTCATTAAATGTGTTTTGAGGAGTATTTACCTCTTCCTTAGCACAGCTTAAAACAAAACTTGTAAACAAGCCAATCAATACAATAAATTTTAAATTTTTCATAATATTTAAATGTTTTAGCTAATAATAAAACAAAACTATACAAAAAACCAATTGGTCAATAGCAAATATCGTGAAATTATATATATATATATATATCTTTATACCTAAGCACCAAAATTTGCCATTAAGTTAAGACAAAACCTTATTGATTTTACAATTGTGTCATAAGTTTAGCATAAAAACATCAACAAAAATCCTTTTTTATCACACAAATAACAAAACAAAGGAAATAGTTTTATAATTCTAAAATTTAGTATAAAGTAATATTCTTGTTTACAAAAGCTGAATAAACTTTGAGGTTTTTTGGTTTTGCAGTGTTTACTGACGTTAACATTGCCTCGAATTTATTAACAGAAATAGGACTTGATTTTTGTTTTGCAATGTAAAGTCAAAATTCTACTGCAAATTTAAGGTTGATTTTTAAAACTGGAGATTGCTGGTTTGCGAATAAATTAGGAGTTCTGAGCCTGTGGATATAATGCAGCAAACACTGTCTTATATTACCCTCGTCTAAACTCACTACTAATTATTGCAGCAGCAACTGAGATATTGAGAGATTCAGCATGTTGTTCTGTGGTATGGTATGGCGGGATAAAAATCTTTTCATCCAAAAACTTAGTGATTTCGTCAGAAATTCCACTTCCTTCGTTGCCCATAATGAATAGTGCATCTTTAGATAATTTAGTTTTGTAAATACTTTCGCCTTCGAGAAAAGTTCCATACGTTTTTTGGGCAGTAGTAAGTTTGTAATTTTCTATAAATTCAGGCAAATCAACATAATGAATTTTAACTCTTAAAAATGCACCCATGCTTGCTTGTATAACTTTAGGATTATAAGAATTTTTTGAGCAAATAAGATTTTCTATTCCAAACCAATCGCAAATACGCAGCATAGTTCCAAGATTACCCGGATCTTGAATATCATCAACCGCCATTGTAAGTTTTGATTTCAAATCTTCAATATCGAGTTTATAATCAGGTATTTCCATTATCCGCACTTTTAATATAATGCAAATAATAAACTTCTTTTTCTAATTTTAAATTCATATAATTGTAAAATAAAAAAATCTCGCCTGTAATTTTATCAACAATTATCGAAGGGTCTGAAGCAGATTCGCCAAGAGGAAAATCAACAATCACTTCAATTTCTGACCAAGTTTTTCCATTATCTTCGCTTCTGCGAATAGCGATATTAATATCTTCGTTATAACGCAAATCTCCACAGGACACAACTCTTTCGTCAATTGCTGCAATTAAATCGCCATTTGGAGCTTTTGCAAGAGCAGGAATACGATAACAAGAAACACCTTCTTTTAAATTTGTGTTAAACAAGGATTGAAACTCTATTTGAGCGTAAGATTTCCCAAATAAAAAAAGAAGAATTACAACTAAAAAAACTTTCATTTTTACAAATAAATTATTCATCTTTTTCCCAGTCAGAAAGTATGCCATTAATTTCGTCAGTTGTTTTTCTCAAGCGTGATTTACATTCTTTAATCAAAAAAGTTGCTCTTTTAACTTTTTTTGACAAAACATCTAAATCTAACTCGTCTGTTTCGATTTCGGCTAAAATTTCTTCGAGTTCGTTCATTGCTTTTGTGTATGAAAATTCTTTTTCGCTCATAGTTTTAAATTTTTGATTTTATTCCCATTCTATTGTTGCAGGCGGTTTTGATGATATGTCATACACCACTCTATTAACGCCTCTTACTTTATTAATAATATCGTTTGAAACTTTTGCTAAAAATTCGTAAGGCAAATGAACCCAGTCGGCAGTCATTCCGTCTATTGAGTTTACAGAGCGAAGTGCTACTACATTTTCATAAGTTCTTTCGTCACCCATTACTCCAACAGACTGCACAGGCAGTAGAATCGCTCCTGCTTGCCAAACTTTATCATAAAGTCCCCATTCTTTTAAACTTGAAATAAAAATATCATCAACATTTTGAATAATTTTTACTTTTTCTTCTGTTACTTCTCCCAAAATTCTAATTGCCAAACCAGGTCCAGGAAAAGGATGACGACCTAACAAGCTATCAGAAATTCCCAAATCTTTTCCAACAATTCTAACCTCATCTTTAAATAACAGGCGAAGTGGTTCAACAATTTTCAATTTCATATAATCAGGCAAACCACCAACATTATGATGAGATTTTATTGTAACAGAAGGACCTTTTACAGAAACTGACTCAATAACATCAGGATAAATTGTACCTTGACCCAACCAAACCACATCTTCTATTTTATGAGCTTCTTCATCAAATACTTCGATAAATAATTTGCCTATGATTTTGCGTTTTTGTTCAGGGTCTTTTACTCCAGCCAATTCCTTATAAAATCTTTGTTTTGCATCAACGCCAATCACGTTAAGTCCCATGCCTTTGTACGATTCCAACACTTTTTCAAATTCATTTTTACGTAACAAACCGTTATCAACAAAAACGCATGTAAGTTGAGAACCTATTGCCTTGTTTAGCAAAACTCCAGTAACCGTACTATCAACCCCGCCCGACAAGCCAAGCACAACTTTATCTTTACCTATTTTTTGTTTTAATTCAGAAATTGTTTCATCAATAAACGAAGCCGAAGTCCAGTCTTTTTTACAGCCACAAATATCCACAACAAAATTTTCTAAAATTTTATTTCCTTCTAAAGAATGAGAAGTTTCGGCATGAAATTGAATTCCCCAAGTTGCCTCATCAGCAATTTTATATGCAGCAACTTTCACATCATTTGTAGAAGCAATTATTTTGTAATTATCTGGAACTTTCACAATAGTATCGCCATGCGACATCCAAACCTGAGAATGTTGGTCAACGCCTTTAAAAAGTTTATCGCTTGAGTCAACAAATTTTAGATTTGCTCTTCCATATTCGCGAGTGTTTGAATAAGCAACTTCGCCACCATAAAAATGAGATAAATATTGAGCGCCGTAACAAATTCCCAAAAGAGGCAATTTCCCTTTAATATTTTTCAAATCAGGAATTAAAGCATCTTTATCTCTCACCGAATACGGACTTCCGCTTAAAATCACACCTTTAATTGTAGAATCGAGTTCTGGAATTTTATTATAAGGATAAATTTCGCAATAAACGCTTAAATCTCTAAGTCTGCGGGCTATCAACTGAGTATATTGCGAGCCAAAATCTAAAATTAAAATTTTCTCTGCCATTTTCGTTATTTTTCGTAATGCAAATATGATGTTTTTTTTTGAATATTAGAAATTCAAAAAGTTTTTCTTACTTTTGTTAAATTAATATTTTAATTTTTATGAATTTAAAAGACATAAAATACGATTGCAGACATTTTGACGGTGCTATTCCTTGTGTGCCAAACAAAAAACATGGCGTTGATTGCTTAAACTGCAAATATTATGATAAAATCGGTAAGAAAATTTTAATTATTAAACTCGGAGCCATGGGCGATGTTATTCGCACTACGCCTTTAGTTGTTAAATATCGCGAACTTTATCCCGATTGTCATATTACTTGGTTAACGCTTTCCCCAGAAGTTTTGCCAAAAGATAAAATTGACAAAATTTTAAAATGGAATGAAAGTTCAATTTTTATAATTCAAAATAAAAAATACGACATTGCAATAAACCTTGATAAAGAAGACGAGGCTTGTATTTTATTGCAAAAAGTAGAAGCTAAAGAAAAATATGGTTTTATTTGGAAAGACAATCATATAGATGCAGCCACACAAGCAGCTGAACATAAATTAATTACAGGATTTTTTGACCATTATTCACAAAAAAACAAAAAACACTATTTAGACGAAATTTTTGAAATCTGCCATTTGCAGTTTAATGACGAGCCTTATTTATTAAATTACAACAAAAATTTAGCTGAACAATGGCAAGCAAAAATCAAAGAAAAAAGCAAAGGAAAAACTATTGTAGGTTTAAATACTGGTGTTGGAAATCGTTGGGCAACACGACTTTTACCTGAAGAACATTGGATTTCTTTGATAAACCTACTTTTGAAAAATGATTTTTATCCAATTATTTTGGGCGGTCCTCAAGAAAACGAAAAAAATAGCAGATTTGCAGACAAAACTGGTGCATATTATCCTGGCACTTTTTCTTTAGAAGAATTTTTTGCTATAAGCTCTGCCTGCGAAATTATTGTTACACAAGTTTCGATGATGATGCACATTGCAACTGCTTTGCAAAAGAAGATGGTTTTAATGAATAATATTTTCAATAAACATGAATTTTATCTTTACAATAGAGGAGTAATTGTAGAGCCAGAATCTGGCTGCGATTGCTTTTATGGCAATAAATGCAAAAGAGAAACTTCGTGTATGTACGATGTAAAACCTGAAACTTTATTGAAAGAAATTTTAAAACTTAAAAAAATATAATGCGAATAGCTTATTTATCAACCTTTTATCCATTTAGAGGCGGAATTGCACAGTTTAATGCTTCGCTTTTTAGAGAATTCGAAAAAGCAGGTCATACTACTCAGGCTTTTACATTTACCACACAATATCCACAATTTTTATTTCCTGGCGAAACACAATTTGTACAAGAAAATGATATTGTTGACAAAATTGACTCTCAAAGAATTTTAAGTACTGCAAATCCATTCACTTGGTGTTCGGCTGCAAAAAAAATCCGAAAAACAAATCCAGATTTACTTATAATGAAATATTGGATGTCGTATTTTGGTCCGTCTTTAGGTTTTGTTGCTGGAAAAATGAATAAAGACACTAAAGTTCTTACAATTTTAGATAATGTTATTCCTCACGAAAAAAAGTTTTTTGATTCTGCTTTCACAAGATATTTTTTGAAAAAAAACCATGCTTTTATTGCAATGTCTGAAAAAGTAAAAAACGACTTGCTAACATTTTTACCAGAAGCAAAATGTGAATTATTGCCACATCCGCTTTATAATCATTTTGGAGATATTCAAGACAAAACAAAAGCTAAAGAAACATTAGGAATAGAACCAAATAAAAAGACTTTATTATTTTTCGGTTTTATTCGTGATTATAAAGGTTTGGATATTTTAATAGAAAGTTTTGGAGAACTTGATAAGTCATATCAGTTGCTTATTGCTGGCGAAGTTTATGGAAATTTTTCAAAATACGATGAATTAATCAATAAAAATCCAAACAAAGAAAATATCCATAAGCATATAAAATATATTTCAGACAATGAAGTAAGTACATATTTTTCAGCCAGCGACATTTGTGTTTTACCATATAAATCGGCTACCCAAAGCGGAATAACAGGAATTTCATTTCATTTTGAAACACCAATGATAGCAACAGATGTTGGAGGATTGGCAGAAATTATTTCTCATGAAAAAACTGGATTAATTTGCGAACTTCCAAATGCAAACTGCTTAGCTAAAAGCATTAAATCATATTTTGAAGATTATAAGCAAGAAGGCTTTGTTGAAAACATTAAAAAACTTAAACAAGAATTAAGCTGGGAAGTCTTTGCAGATAAGATTTTAGAGTTTTGTAAAACTTTTTAAAATAAATTATACATTTGTCAAAAATTTATAATATGAACAACCACAATTTTAAATTCGTTTATAATTTTGCAGCAAAATTAAGCAGTTTCTTAACCATTCTTTTTGCAATTGTTTTACTAACTAGTTGCGAAGAAGAAAAGAGAAATGAGTACATTATTATTAAAAATGGCGATGGTGTTGTTGTTACTGGCGATACAGTTACAGTAGCGATAAACACTGTTCATCAAACATTAATTGAAGTCGTTTCTCATAGTACAACACCTCGTTATTTAAGGCAATTAGACTTTGGTAATGTTGAAGAATTAAAAGGCACAAACGATTTTGAAATAATATCGCATGGCAGTAATTCTGAGAAAGCTGTTATTACAACTAGCTTTTCCGACACCATAGTAAATGTTGGTTCCATTGTCAAGATAACTGTAAGAGTAGATACAAAGATGGTTGAGTCTGTATTTTATAAGGTAATTTGATAAATAGGCACTTTATAATTACAAATCCTTATCCTTTAAAAATAAAATACACCGCCAATACTAAAAACACAAAGCCTATGATATGATTAGGTTTTATCTGTGTTTGAAAAGCGAAGTAAGAGAAAACCACAAAAACTACAAGCGTAATAACTTCTTGCAATACTTTGAGTTGTACCAATGAGAATGGTCCACCATTATTAACAAATCCTATTCTATTTGCCGGAACTTGAAAACAATACTCAAAAAAAGCAATTCCCCAGCTAAAGGCAATTATTCCAAATAACGACAGTTTGCTAAACCACGAATATTCTGAAAGTTTTAAATGTCCGTACCAGGCAAAAGTCATAAAGATATTAGAGCAAATAAGCAAACCGATAGTAAGTAAGGCTTTCATAAAAAATGTGTTTTTAAAAATAGGCACAAAAGTAGCTATTTTCTACTAACTTAACAATCTTAAAATTTATAATATAAAAATCCTCATTCAGAATATTGTTCTGTTAGGCTTAAGAACAAACTTTCTGAATGAGGAATTAAAATACCTAAGTAATTACAGCAAAATATCTTTAATAAATTAAACTTACAGTACCTGTATAAGGTTTGGTTCCATTATACAATTCTATTACATATAGATATGTACCCGCTGGCATTGGTTTAGAATTACGATATGTACCGTCCCATTCTTCGTCTGGATAACCCATCCAAACTTCTTGTCCCCATCTATTGAAAACAAATATTCTAGCACCTGGGAACATCTTTATATTTTCTATTATCCAAGTATCATTTATTCCATCACCATTAGGTGTAAATGCATTTGGTATTTTTAAGCATTCAATATCTGATTCTGCTAAGAATATTTCTTCAAACTCAATTCTACAATCATTTGCATCTGTAACAGTTACATTGAAATTGCCTGCACCTAAACCACTAAGCAATGCAATGTCAGCAGTAAAATAATTATTTGAATATAAATAAGGTTCTACTCCTCCTGTTACAGTAATTTCAATATAGCCATCTCTTGCTCCATTGCAACTTGGACTTTCAAAAATATAAGAACCTTCCAAAGGTGCAGGGCTAGTAATCATAACTAAAGCTGAGTCTAAACATGAATTTCTATCTCTAACATAAGCCACATAATTTCCTGTACCTAAAGGAGAGTGCAATTGTCCGATAAGAACAGAATCTTCAATAGCTAATTCATAAGAATATGGTTGAGTACCTCCAGTAGCATTAATCTTTATTCCTCCATCATTGTTACCATAGCAAAGGATATCTTTAACAACTAAATCAATCTTTAATTTATCAGGCTGTGTAATTTCATAAGTTTCTATTTCTTGACAACCAACACTGTCATATAAGGTTAATGAATATGAACCTGCTTGTAAGCCAGATATGCTAGTTGATGGTTGAGCATTAGACCATAAGTAAGTATATGGTGGAGTACCTCCAACTACTTGAGTTGAAATTTCTCCATCTGCAAGACCAAAGCAACTTACATTTTGAATATCTGCATGTGCTACAATTTGTGTAGGTCCAACCAAAACATAACTAGTACCACCAACACAACCCCATGCGTCAGTAATTATAACATTGTAAAAACCTATACCAAGATCTGTAATAGTAGAATTTGTTGCTCCTGTGTTCCACTCAAAATTTAATGGATATTTTCCATTGCTACTAACCGCTTGTAAAGCTCCTTCTTGATTTCCAAAACATTTAATAGAGTTCAATTCATTTATTTCTGCATTTATACTTCCATAAATACCAACATCAATACTTTGTGTTTTAGTACACATATGTGTGTCTCTCACTGTAATACTATAGTTTCCAGGAACTAAATTTTGAATATTATCTTGAGTAGTACTAGTTGACCACATATATTGGTAATCTGGACTACCTCCAACAACAGTAGCAACAATGCTACCACCATAAGAACCACAAACTGCAGGACTAACTTCTAAGGAAATATTTAATTCTGGAGACTGAGTTATCACAGCACTAACCACTGCCTGACAATCATTAGCATCTTTTACTGTAAGTGTATAAACTCCTGCACTTAAATTTGTAATTGCAGATGTTATTTGTCCTCCATGGCTCCAAGAATAATAATATGGATATGTACCTCCTGTAACTACTGCGTTTGCACTTCCGGTACTTTCTCCATAGCATAACACATCACTTGTATTTACAGTTACCAATAAAACTTCAGGTTCTACTATTGTTACAGATTTTTGAGCCATACAATTATTATTATCTGTAACATTTACAGTCCAAGTTCCTGCTGGCAACTGATTAGTTGTAGTTCCATAACTAAAACTAGGATTATTCCATTGGAAAACATAAGGCTCTGTACCACCAGTTGCACTAGCAGTTGCCTGTCCATCTGCTAAACCATTACATGAAACATTTTTGTCAACAACTGCTTTTAACATAAGCTGACTTGGTTCTGTTATTGTTATGTTAGCGGTAGCTAAACAACCATTAGCATCTTCAACAACATAACTGTATGTGCCTGAACTAATATTATTTATTGCTCCTATTCCAAAATAAGGAACTGTTCCTCCTGAAGCTGTTACATTTACAGTAGTTGTTCCGCCATAACATAAAATATCTCCTGCATTTGCATTAGCTAATAACAATGGAGGTTCGCTTATAGAAATATTTGTAGTCGCTGTACAATTATTTGCATCTGTAACAATATAAGCGTATGTACCTGAACTAATATTATTCATAACACCTGTTCCTGAATAAGGAAGTGTGCCTCCTGTAGCTGTTACAGTAACGGCAGTTGTTCCACCATTACATAAAATATTACCTGCACTTGAACTTGCTACTAATAATGGCGGCTCACTTATTGTAATATTTGTAACTGCTGAACAATTATTCAAATCTGTAACAGTAAAGCTATAAGTACCTGCACTAATATTAGTTATTACACCTGCACCAAAATAAGGTGCTGTTCCACCCGAAGCTATTACATTTACTGCAGTTGTACCACCATTACACAAAACATTATTTGCTGTTGAACTCACCACTAATAAACTTGGTTGACTTATTGTACCATTTGTAACTGAGGCACAACCGTTTGCATCAGTCACTGTATAAGAATAGTTACCAGCATTTACAACATACTCTCCAATGCCTGAATAAGTTCCTGTACCACCTGTTGCACTTACTGTTACTGTTGATGTTTCACCGTAACATAATATTGGGGTAAAAGTAGAACTTGCTACTAATTGTGATGGCTGTGTAATTGTTATACTTGTTTCTGCTGTACAACCTTTAGCATCAGTTACAGTATAAGAATAAGTACCAACTGGTAATGTAAAGTTTCCAGTTCCTGTATATGGACTTGTTCCGCCTGTTGCTGAAACGGTAACTGTTGATGTTTCGCCATTACACAAAATAGCTGTAGCACTTGAACTTGCTTGTAATAATGGAGGTTCTGTTATGGTAATGTTTGTAACTGCTGAACAATTATTTGCATCGGTAATAGTAAAACTATGAGTTCCTGCACTTATATTAGTCATTGCTCCTGTTCCAGAATAAGGAAGCATGCCGCCTGAAGCTGTTACAATTACAGTAGTTGTTCCACCATAACATAAAATCTCATTAGCTACAGAACTTGCAACTAATAAGTTTGGCTGACTTATCGTAACACTTGTTTCAGAAGTACAACCATTTGCATCTGTTACTGTATAAGAATATGTGCCGGCATTTACTATATAAGTTCCCGTACCTGAATAAATGCCTGTACCACCTGTTGCTGTTACTGTTACTGTTGATGTTCCACCATTACACAATATAGGAGTATAAGCAGAACTTGCAATCAATTGCGTTGGTTGAGTAATTGTTATGCTTGTTTCGGCAGTACAACCTTTAGCATCAGTTACAGTAAAAGAATAAGTGCCAGCAGGTCTTGTAAAGTTTCCTGTGCCTGTGTATGGAGCTGTTCCTCCTGTTGCAGAAACGGTTACTGTTGATGTCTCTCCATTACACAAGATGGCTGTTGCACTTGAACTTGCTTGCAATAATGGAGGTTCGGTTATGGTAATGTTTGTAACTGCCGAACAATTATTAGCATCAGTAACTGTAAAACTATGAGTACCTGCACTTATATTAGTCATTATACCTGTTCCAGAATAAGCTCCTGTACCACCTGAAGCTGTTACATTTACAGTAGTTGTCCCACCATAACATAACACATTATCTCCTGTTGAATTAGCTACCAATAAACTTGGTTGACTTATTGTAACACTTGTTGCTGATGTACAACCATTTGCATCTGTTACTGTATAAGAATGAGTACCAGCACTTACTGTATAAGTTCCTGTACCTGTATATGCACCTGTTCCTCCTGTTGCACTAACTGTTACTGTTGAACTTTCACCATAACATAAGATAGGTGTATAAGAAGAACTTGCTACTAATTGTGTTGGTTGAGTAATTGTTATGTTTGTTTCGGCAGTACAACCTTTAGCATCAGTTACAGTAAAAGAATAAGTACCAGCAGATCTTGTAAAGTTTCCTGTGCCTGTGTATGGAAGCGTTCCACCTGAAGCACTAACTGTTACAGTACTATTATCACCATTACACAAGATAGCTGTAGCACTTGAACTTGCTTGTAATAATGCAGGTTCTGTTATTGTTGCAGTTAATATTGTTTGACAAGAATTTATATCTGTTACGCTAATTATATATGTACCTGCCACCAAGTCTGTTATTGTATAATTATTTGAACTTGTTGTTGCATTGCCACTTCCCCAATTTATAGTATAAGCAGGTGAACCATCAGTAATTACTATATTTATGCTTCCATTATTGCCACCATAGCAAGAAACATTGGTATTAACAGTAGCTACAGCAGACATATTACCTTCATCAATAATTATTACTGGTTGAACTATAGAACAAGAATTTGCATCTCTAACAGTTACATCATAAGTGCCAGCAATTAGGTTAGATGCTGTGTTTCCAGAAACACCACCTGCGTTTGCGGGCCAAGAATAAGCGTAAGGTGATGTACCTCCTGAACCTAAAACTGTAGCAGAACCAGGTGTAGAACAAATTTGATTAGTTTGAACTGTAACACTACTTGTTAAAGCTGAAGGTTCATCAATTGTGAATGAAGTTATGTACTCACAAGCATTATTGTCTGTTATTGTTAAACCATAGTTACCTGCACACAAATTGTTAATAACATTAGCCCCCCAAGAATAAGTATAAGGTGGCGTGCCTCCTGTAACAGAAACGCTTGCTGAGCCATCGCAAGTTTGATAACAAGATGCATCATTAGTTGTTAGCGTTGCACTAATTGGATATGGCACATAAACATTTACACTATTGCTTGAAGTCATGCCAGCCTCTGTTACAGTAACACTTACTGAATGACTTCCTGGAGTTCCAAAATTCACAATATAAGGACCTTGACCTGTTCCATCAACTATAGTTCCACTTCCAAAATCCCAGTTGAAAGTAGCAAAACCAGGAATTGCCTCACCAGTAAAAGTAATTATGGTATTATCGCCAAAACACAATATTGGAGAAGCCTCAAGATCTGCAATAGGAACATGGAAAAAAGTAACATTTATTATATCTGAATCAACACAGTTTGGTGCTAAACTAGTTTCTGTCCAAGAAAAGGAATAAGTACCATATGTATCAACTGTAACTGTTGCATTTGGACTATTTATTGGTGAAATAGTTGCATTTCCAGGACCAGAAATAACAGTCCAATAACCTGTGTTTCCAGGGCTCATATTAGCATTAAGATTAGCTGTTACAGCCTCAACAGAAAAGTCTGGACCTAAATTCACTACAGGTGGTTCAACTACAACCACTGTAGTTTCTAATGTAATTGTATCGCAAGGATAAATAACTTTACAAGTATAAGTTGTTGTAGAAGTTGGAGATACATTTATTGTAGTTACATCTTCAACTCCTGTACTCCATACAATATCAACATAAGTCATATCATTTGCAATTACATTAACAGATAAACTTGTTGTTTCGCCAACACAAATTGGACCGCTACCTGTTATACTTGCGTCAATTAAAAATGGAGCAACTAGTGTTATAACATGTTGAGCCATCTCGATATCACAAGGACAACCACTATCAAAACTTAAAACTATTGCAGCATCACCAAGAACTCCTGTATCATAAGCTTCAAATTCAATTGTTACACATTCTTGTCCTGCTGGAATTTGAAAATTTGTAGGTATTGCAGAATAATCTACACCCATTACTGCAGTACCCGAAATAAACAGTTCAACAGGTACTGGTTGACTTAAAGGAATTGCTGTTGTTCTACAGAACTTAACATAATTAGTACAACCTCTCATTACACTTAAACTTGGCGACCAAGCATTATAGCTTTCAACAACAAAAGATTCTCCCGAAGCAAAAGAATTTGCTTTTAAAAACACAGCAGAATCATAACGTTGGTCGCCGACATCAGCTACTGCCATTTTAATATGATAGGTAGCACATGCTGTTACTGGCTTTGAAGCTGTAAAAGTTGTCGTATAAGCATCATATTCTATATTAGCACCTCCTTGATTGTTTACATAATATTGCGAATTTGTAACAGCATTAACATTATTTATACTTACTGGAGTTGATGTACCTGGAATTAAAGCTACATTAACATTATTATAATTTTCTGGACCACCACTAATAAAAAAACCAAACACATCATTATATGATGAATTGTTTGGGGGAGCAAATTCAGGATATTCTTCACTTGCAAAAACATATTGAAACTCAAGCATATTAGAAGCTGGAACGAAATCAAACTCTAAAACCGCTGCATCTCTAGTAGTATAGCCTGGTATCAAAGAGTTTAATTGAGGATCTCCAGCTCCCCCAAATTGTGTACTAGTTGAACCTGATGTATTTGGACCTGGAGCATCAGTTACTCTACCTGAACTTAAAATTACTCCACTAGAAAAATCAAGACCTGGTATTGCATTAGAAAAATAGCCTATTTGAGCAGAATTTCCAGTAAAAGTAATATTAGAAGCCGTTAAACAGCCAGTAATTAACACTTCCTGAACAAGTTCTTGAACAGTATATTGAGTTGTGCTAACATTTAAAACTTTTGGTTGTAAATTCTGGCGTTCCGATGACAAACAAATATCCACCTCACCTGAGCCTAATTCACCCATAATCCAAAAGCGTGCTATAATGTCAACATTTGCCAATCCTTCGTCCCAATAAATCTTCAACTCTCCTTCTGTCGATTTATAAGTATCACATTTTAACTCTACATATTCTCCATTTTGCAAAGTATAAAAAGCTAAACCGAAGAACTTTTCTGTTTCAAATTGAATTTTTAATGTTAAACTTGAATTTTCTGTGATTTTAAATATAAAGTAAGAACTAACACCTGGATACATTCTATCACATTTTAAGTCTGGTAGATCAGAACCAAAATCATGATTATACCTATAAGTTTCAAAAATGCATTCAGTATTAACATACATTTCTGTTGCATTGTTAAAATCATTGCTAAGCTGAGTTTGAGCAAAGCCTAACGAAGCAACAAACAAAAAGCCTAAAGTAACAATAATTGTTTTCATAATCATAATTTTTTAAAGGTTAAATGTAAAGTTTCACCACGTTGTTAATGAATTTATCCCCCTGCTTTTGCTCATGGAG
>ENA-UOOK01001503-UOOK01001503.1-fermentation-metagenome-genome-assembly--contig:-NODE-1503-length-30590-cov-9.688816_pt1 | contig 30590 bp, 21 predicted proteins | sample MGYA00245777_ERZ724023 | MGnify/ENA primary metagenome ERZ724023 (study PRJEB28704, sample SAMN03018312) | fermentation metagenome | biome: anthropogenic terrestrial biome; feature: soil; material...
CTACTTAATTCGGTGCTGTACTCCAAAGGGCACTTCACATATACTTCCAATAAGCATCCTTTCAGCCTTGAGATGCTCTCTCTGTAAATTCGTTATATGCTACTTTCCTTTTTCGCCGTATTTCCTACTAATTTAGTTGGGTATATTTTCTTTTATTATATTATACTACTTAATAAAATGCAACACTTTTCTAAAAATATTTTAGCATAACTATCTTTATTTTTCAATTTTCAACCAATCCGTATTTCACCTTTATTCTGTCAAGCTTTTCAAGCATCGGCTCCCCTGCAATAAGAAGAAAAAACACTGTTGCTGCTCCGTGTATTAAATCAAAGGGTACTCCTATTACCCATGATGTAACGATGGCAGACCATGTAACCTTGTATTGGAAAGTCAACACCGAAGCCGGATTCATAATTCCTCCGTAAACGAAAAATACCACAACTCCCCCAAACACTGCAAGTGATAATCTGTCCCTCCTAAGCAGACCTTTCCGGAACAATACTCCCGACAAAAATCCTATAATTCCCATAGCAAACATCTGCCATAGGGTTAATGGTCCTTGACCGAAAAATATATTTGAAACAAGCATAGTCATAGCCCCCACAAGGAATCCGCTCTCCCCCCCGAAGGCTACTCCCGAAATAATTACCATTGCAGCAACAGGCTTAAACTGAGGCAGCATGAAGAACGCTCCGCGCCCCGCAACACCTATAGCGCAAAGCACCGCAATAACAACCAATTCCCTTGCCTGAGGCTTTCTTCCCTCAAAAATCATGGCAAAAGGAATCATAGTTTCTAAAATAATCATGAGTGATATGAAATAATACTTTCTATCCTTTAAATAAAATACTCCTATAAAAATAGTGAGAGGAATAAGGAGGAGTATTAAAAATGCTGCCACCGCGGTTCGTTTTGAAAGACGTCTCCTGTCAACGGGAACTTGAATAACAGACCGGAGAGGAGATTTTCCTTTTTGAAATACAGACAAAAAAAATACTATAGCAGAAAAAGTAAATAATAAAATTAAAGTAATATATTGCCGATGTTCTTCAGAATAATTGAAGCTGATTAAATCCGTATTTCCCGTAAACCCTGCCCATGCATATTGGGATACTGCCGGAAAAATTTTAAAGGCGGACACCCCAAGCACAATCAAGGATATTATTGCTGTTACCACCCTTAAAGTTTCGGAGAAAATAGATTTGTCAGTCTCTTCTTCATCTGCTTCATCATAATCCGGTTCTTCCCGGTAATCTTCCTCCTCGGGCAAGGTCGGAACATTACCTCCGCATGCAACTATAATATCCTCTGACGTAATTGCTTCCGGCAGCAGGTTCCTTGCCATTCGATTTGCAGCCGTGGTGTAGAAGCTGTTTCCGGAAAAAAACTCCACAGGCGTACCCTCCGTAACGATTCCCCCGTCAAAAAACAAGGCGCAGCGATGTGCATATTGGGCACAGAACTCAATATCGTGGCTTACCATAATAACCGTGACGCCTCGGGAAAGAAGCCTCTTCAATATAGCTGCAAATATTTGCTTGAATTCGGCATCCATACCCTTGGTAGGCTCATCCAAAAGCAGGATTTCAGGCTCCAACAAAAGCACCTTTGCCAATGCCGCCCGCTGCTGCTCTCCTCCTGACAGATCATAGGGATGCCTTTCCATTAAATGAGTCAACCCGCATAATCGGGACGCTCTCTGTACCCGTTTTTTCTGTTCATATTTAGAAAGCTTTCTGTTTTTCAGCATTTCATATAAATCTAATTCCACGGTCTTTTTAACAAATAGAGACTGGGGATTCTGAGGCAGTACTCCAAGCATACCGTTAAACTTTTCATTGTGGGACATATCAGAAGCTTCTTTTCCCTTAAGAAATACCTTCCCTCTGTAAGGACGGTTTATTCCTGACACAAGGGACAATGTGGTGGTTTTACCCGTACCGTTTCCCCCTAAAATTACTAAAAGCTCACCGGGATACGCAGAAAAAGATGCCCCTTTTACCACATCGGGCAATTCCCTCTCATACTTAAACCATGTTTCCTTCAACTGAACAGATGGACTTATACCCTGCCTGTCAATAGAAGCTTTATTGCTTTTTTCGATTTTATCGTGATTTAAGGAATTATTTTCAGCATAAGAATCCAACCACACTCTGCCGTCTCTCACAGTAACGGGACAATCCAAATCATTGGGGACTTTTGCATAAACACGCATTGGAACAGGCATTGCAAGAAACATCTTGTGATTGTTCCTGTCAAGGGTTTGTCCCACATCCTTAGGAGTGCCGTCAGCAATAATTTTTCCTTCATCCATTACAAGAACTCTGTCCCCTAAAGGCATAGCTTCTTCTAAACGATGCTCCGTCAATATTACCGTGGTGCCTAATTCCCTGTTAATCTTACCAACGGTAGCAAGAAAATCCGAAGCCGCTATTGGATCTAACTGGCTGGTAGGTTCGTCAAGGATAAGAACAGAAGGCTGCATTGCCATAATTGAAGCTAAATTCAGAAGCTGCTTCTGACCTCCTGAAAGCTCCGAAACATTTTTGTAAAACCAGCTTTGTATTCCAAAAAATGATGCCATTTCCGCAACGCGAAGCCTTATGGAAGGAGTGTCATACCCTAAGCTTTCCAATCCGAAAGCAAGCTCATGCCATACTTTGTCCGTAACGATTTGATTTTCCGGGCTTTGCATAACAAACCCGATACGTGACGATTGCTCACGTTGAGCTATATCATCAAGGAGCCTTCCCTCAAAATAAATATAACCCCTTTTATCTCCGTGAGGTGCAAGGACAGTTTTAAGCTGCCTTAAAAGAGTTGTTTTCCCGCAACCGGAAGGTCCGCATAATACAACAAACTGCCCCTTAGGTATATTCAGTGAAATATCCTCGAGAGCAAGCTTTTCCTGCTGAGGATATGAAAACATTAAATTTTTGATTGAGTAACTTTCCATTGGTGCTCCTCCACTCTGTCAACAATTACCGGAACAAGACAAAGCCCTGCGTAGGCAAGCCATATGCTTGCACTTAAAATTCCCGAAGTCTTCCCCTTCATGGTAGGAAAATATCTCCACTTCAATCCTCCCGAAATTCCTCCCGCCAAAACAAATATACCCAAAATAAATATTACACACAATGCCTTTTTATCTCTTCCATCCATCCTGTAAATTGAAAATGCCGTCCGCCCGGTTAATCCATAACCTCTGCTTTTCATGCTGTCTGCAGTTTCAATGGCATTTTCCAAGGACCAGGTAATCATTATGGACAAAATCGTTGTGCCGTGACGTGCCCTTTCAATAATGCCTCCGTTGGAAACGTCCCTGCCTATACATCTTTGTGCCTGTGACACTTCCTTAATTCGCGCCTTAAACTTCGGCACAAAACGAAGGGACATAGAAAGTATCAGGGACATTGCGGGTATTATCCTTCCGAACAAATAAACAAATTTATCGGAAGTCATAACTTCATTGTAGCAAGAAAACCAGCACACTACCGCCGTCAACATGGCAGAAGCTGCAATGCCATAGGTAATTGACTCAAGGGTAAGAGGGTTTCCCGTATGGAGATATGTCAATATGGTGGCTCCCTCATGATTAAAGGCAGGATTAATTACAGCCGTAACCAACATCATGGGAAGCAGAAATACAAAATTAAACTTCACCGCCCTCCTTCCCTTCAGGGATATGGAATATATAAAAGCACCCATCAATGAAATTCCCAAGCAAACCGGGTGCATGAATATCATTGAAAAAGCAAATATAAAAGCAAAGTAAGAAAAATTCACCAAGGGATGATAAGAAGAAAACGCATCATTCATATTATTCTCCCACAGCATAAAAGCCGCCCACATCAACACCCAAATCACAGGTGTAAACCCATTCCACTATATCTCCTTCTTTAAGCCCGTATCTTGAGCAGCCGTAATTAGGAAACCAGTTGTTTACCTTGTACATCCACCCGGAAAGCTCACCGCAGTCAAATTCATACAGGTTGTTTATTCCCTCAATGTAGACGGAATTGTATATGGGAACGCTGGAAAATTCCATGTGTATCCTTGCCTTTTTCATTTCACGCTGTAAGACATTGAACACACTTTCCCCTTCATAAAATATAACTTCCGTCACGGGGAAAATTACTCCGTCCTCGGGGACAAGCTCCACTTTTTCCTTATCCAACCAATCTATGTTGTCCAAGATGGTATCGCAGTAAACGGAAATAGTACAGGTATATTCCACATCAGAATTTTCAATATTTTGAGGCTCTACGGGAACAGGCTTACCTTCAAGAACAGGGTCAGTCAAATACTTATCCTTGCCTGTTACAGCATCAATAGCCATTCCCTGCGACTTAGAATAATCCTCTGAGCCCTTTTCCACACCCGGAGAGGATGTTCCCCCTGCCATTTCCTTCGCAAGCTCTATTTTTTTGGAAGCGGAAAGCCCTCCTTCATTCTTGTCATCCTCAACATCCGGAACATTCTCTACATTTTTATCAGTCACTGCATCCTTTGGCGTCTGGATCACGCTCCAGCCCTGCAATCCGAGGGCTCCCCCTCCGCACCAAAATGCCGCTGCAAGAACGACTATTATAAATAGAGCAGCAATTACCTTGTTTTTTGTAAATTTAAATTTCAATGTGTTCCCTCCATTTAAATTTCACCACTTAAACCTCTATATCTTATAAAAGATTTGCCAAGCCGAGCATTTTAAAGAGCATCACATAATCAGTTAACTGTGCCAAAATATCCTTCATATGCAAGCTGCTGCCGGATACGGGACCTGTTATTGTACCCTCTGCTTTAAGAGAATCTCTCATGCTATACAAGCTGTTTTTCCCGTCTCTCAGGCGCTGCGCCGCAACTAAAGCGTAAAATCCCTGCTCTGATGCCATTTGGTTGAATCCATTTCCATTTGTAGTATGTAAAAATCCGTTACCCTTTGTATAATAAGTCATAAGATTATCCAAGGCGGTATTTTCGTTTTTAATAAACCTTGCATCATCAAGAGGAATACCAAGCTCAGCCAATGCAACAATTATCTGCACGCAGCTTTCGAAATTTTCCGCACCCCAGCTTGAGAATCCCCCCGTTTCGTTCTGAATCTCAGACATACACTCTAAAGCTTCTTCAGTAGCCTTTTTCACATCTTCCCTATACTGATACTTTGCAAATGCCTGCAATACCATCCCCGTTATATCCGGGTCTGATACACCATCATAGGATGATGTGGCAGAAGTACCACCTAATAAGGACCATCCCCCATCCTTCAACTGACATTCAAGAATTCTATCTATGTACATATCACGAGTTGCCTGATTTTCCGCTTCGAAATTCTGCGGCATGGGATAATTCCCTGAATCAAGAGCTATAAGTGCCCATATAGGACCATTCAGTCCCTGCCATATGGTTTTGTCATAATCACCAAGAACTGTCAGAAGATTGTAACCTGCCACATCGGAGGGGTCTTTACCTATTGAAGTAAGTGCGACTATCAGCCGTGAATACTCGGTATATTTCTTGCCATGAAGATTTCCGTCCAATGATTCCACATAGCTTTCAACCGTAGAATAATATTTTTGATAATACTCATCCGGAACTTCATATCCTGAACGGGCAAGACCTAAAACAGCCCATTCCCCACTTACGGAACCCACCTGGGGATTTGCAACCGCCTTGTACATATATTCCGCCGTGTTATTAATTGCGTCATCAAGAACTGAATCCTCTACCGCAAACACAGGTGCAATACAATTTATGAGCATAATTAGTGCCACAAACGACGCTAAATATGTTTCCCTAATTTTTCTCATTGTTATTCATACCTCCAAATTTTTAAACACATACCCTAACTCAGCCTCATCGCTTCCACCGCTTTCCCGTATCATATCAGAGTTCGTATATTGTACTATCAGAACAACTGTCAATTACGATTAACCGAAGCTTAGACTATTAAAGTCAAATATCTGTAAATCACGGCAGCAGCTTCTGCCCTTGTTATTGGTTGTGCTCCCCTGAAAGTATTATCTTCATAACCTTTCATCAAGTTTGCCTTTACTGCATATTTAACGCCGCTTTCAGCCCATTCAGGAATATCTTTAGCATCTTGGAGCTCCAAATCATAGTTTTCCAAAACTTCCTGACTATCTGCAATTCTTTTTAAAACCACTGCAATTTCATTTCTGCTTATAACATCATTTGGCCTGAATTTGCCGTCAGAATCTCCTGATATAATTTTATTTTCAGAAGCACATTCTACAAAATCAGCAAACCATTCTGATTCGTACACATCATTGAACACATTCCCGGATGCTTTTTTAGTTTCAAGATTTAGAGCCTTAACGATTATTTTTATAAATTCAGCTCGGATCATAAATCTATGAGGCTCAAATCCACTGCCTGTACCGTCAATTATTCCATTCCCTGCAAGAATTTCAATGGCATCCCTTGCCCATGACATACTTTCATCAATATCATCAAAACTGATTCTTTTTTCAGTATCAATAGTTATGACATCAGTAATTGGTTCTGCTGTTGTCTTTTTATTCTCACCTGAAACTGTCCCGGCATCTGGGTCTTTTGTATAATCTTTTGTAAAGTAAATCAAGATGTTATCACCGTTTTTAACGATATAAAAATCCATTCCCACTGTAGGCAGTTGTGAGTTTACCTTGTATAACCAACCGGAATTCATCATTCCATCATGTTTCTCAGACAGTGTAAAGCCATTTGGTGTAGTGATTGATTCCAAATAACCATCCTGAGCACCTTTCTGTGTATAACCTGTACCTTCAAGAGCTTTTATAATTACCTCAGATACAGTTGCACCCTTTGCTATATTGGCTACAGCTTTTTTATTTACCCATGTTTCTTCCTTATTGCTGTCATTTAATCCTTTCAATGTAAAGTATACCGTAATTGTATCATGTGGTTCAGGTGAAGAAGAAGTAACTTTTACCGTACATAGAGGAGGTACAAGGTCGGTAGCATTAATAGCACCTTCTCTTGTAGCGCTTACTGTATATGTTCCTGCGGTTGTGAAAGTAAGGGTAGCCTTTCCATCCAAGTCAGTAACTGACTGCATTCCTGTTACATTGCCGCCTTCATCATACGCATAAACTGTAGCACCTGCTATAGGAGCATATGCACCGCTGCTACCCATGACATCCCAAGGATTTATTCCTGTCAGCTTAAAAGTAATTGACACTCCTTCCTTAATATTAGCAGTAGTTTTATCAAACATAGTAAAATAAAATGTATCGTACCAGTCTATATAAAACATTACGAGACTATCGCCTTCCACAACTTGTGTTTCACTAAGCATTGTTATGGGTATTTCACCGTTTACAGCATACATCCAACCTGTAGTTTCTCCGCCGTTGACGCCTAAAACGGAGCTCACATATCCGGATAGTACCGTTAAATCCGTGTCAGGGTTTCTCCCGTTTGCAACCAATGCTGCCTTCAGTGCATCAAGATGGGTTCCACTTAATTCTACTGTAGTTTCAGGCATAAGAGTTGTACCGTTATAGAGATTTTCTACGCGAACAGTTATGCTTTTCGGAGCATTAGGGTCAGGAGGAGTGATACCCGGATCGCTTTCGCCGGTGAGGGCTGTGCCGTCACCTGTTTGTGGTCCAAAAGAGTAGATGTTATACTGTTTATTTCCTAAATCAACAAATTTTTTGTAAGCAACCAAGGCTCGGAATCCTTGCTCAGTGCTCAAATTACTTACAGCAGCTCCATCGTCCCATCCAAATTCATTTGAACTTGTTTTGAATGCAAGAAGTCCATCAACAAGACTGTTTCCGTTTTTGGCAAAGTCTCCTTCCAGAGCACTTGGGTCTTTGCCAAGTGCAGTAAGTGCAACTATGACCATTGATGTTGAATTTGAATTTCCGTAATGTCCTAAGCTGCTTTGCTCTGCAGAAAGATATTTAAGGGCTCCGTCAACTGCAACCTTAACATCAATATCATTATAATATGGTGCAAGTGCTGAAATAGCCATAGCTGTTGTATCGATATCCGGGGCATCTCCCCAAATTATCCATGCATATTGTCCTTCAGCAGGCTCCATTTTATTATTCAGCAAGAAATTTATGCATGATTGTCTTGTAAATGTTCCAATATCATCATATTCGCCACTGTCAAGGGCAAGCAAACCAAATATGGCCTCCATTATTTGGGACGGTGTTTTAATCACAAGCTTGTCTATAAAATTCAAATAAATACTTTCGCTGCCACTATACACATTTGAAGCATCCACACCTAATGACGTAAGTGTTATAATTGAGCGCTGTATATCTGTTACACTGCCATCATTATAAATATCGCGTGCGTTTTCGACAATAGTCTTACCCGCAACATCACCTGCACGGTCAAATGCCGACATATCCATAGCTGCCCAGTGGTTTGATGTGTTTTTATAGCTTTCTGCAATGGAGTTAAGCACTTCTAAAACTTCAGTATCCGTTGCTGCAGCAACTGAACGTGTTATGTTTATGGTATATGTATCTGTTTTCACAGAATCTAAGACTTTGGTTTTTATCGTTACCGTCTTAGTCTCACCGAAATTTATAATTACCTCGAAGGAAAGTGTTCCTCTTCTACTATGCTCACCGGAAGTAATAAGTGCAGCTGCCTCTTCTGTTTTAATATCTATCTTTACTTTGTCGCTTAACGGCGAAGCAGTAACATCATATGACTTTATTGCTCCGTCAAAAACGAAATTCAGAGATGGAGATAATGAAATTTCAGCCACATTTGCAGATTCTGACACCTTGCGTACCACAAGGGGTATTTCCACTGTTTGAGGCTCTATATATTCAGCAAGACGAAATGGAGTCAATGTAGCGGTCAATATGACATCCTTATCTGCCACCGCAGGTCTTGTCACGGTACCGTATGAAGCAACTGTGCTTGGGTCGCTGGTTTCCCATTCAATTTTAATCCCCTTCTCACCTGAATTTGAAGTAGCCCAAGTTATTTCACCGGGATACCCAAGCCCGCGGTAAACCATTTGCAAACTTGAAGTAACCGCATCCGAAGAAATATTTTCTTTTTTAATTACGTCGAATATTAAATTATTTTTAACTGCATCCAGTTCATCATTAACAGCATCAATTTCAGTCTGTGTCACTGCCTTAACCGTTACGGTAAATTCTTTGCTTTCTTCATACCCGCCTTTTGATGCTTTTACAGTGAGCTTGACAGTTTCATCAGCTTCACCTACTGCCGGCCGTGTAACCTTTCCACGCAACCAATTTACAGAAATTACATCAGGTTTATCTGATGACCAATAACCTTCGGAAAGGTAATCAGTTGTTTTATCACCATATTGACGGGGATCTGCCAAACTAATATCATATGACACATTATCCGGATCAAGTGCTTCGCCGCCTATAATCTTTAGTTCATCAAGAGTGATTGTCTCAAGTGCAGCCTTTACAGAAACCTTGCCTGCATCAGCTTCTTCCTGAGAATAGGGCAATATTGTCAATTCATAAGTCTTAACAGGAGTGTTTTCAGGATAGTCACCATACTTGTAGGTGTTAGGCATTAATCCATTTTTAACTGAAAGAGTGAGTGTAACCTCAATAGGTTCCCCGCCAAGATTTGGCTTGCTAATAATTTTGCCACTGTCAGACATATAAGGGCTGCCATTTGTGGACCATGACAAGCTGAGTGCATAAGTGTCAAGGTTTGAAGGCAGTGATGCCAAGTTAGAAGTTACAGCATTTATGTCCGTGTTTGTTCCTTTTATTTTATCCCAAGAACAATCTGTTTCAATTAATTTTTGGAGTCTCTCTTCCGGAGTTTTTGTCTCTATTGGATTTGTGATAAGGGGAACAAGTTCATCCCATGTAGGTCTTCCGCCGCCACTTTGCTGAGGCAAGTAAATTATGATAGAATCATTGTCTTCTAATGTTGCTGTTGTAAAATTAGTTATGTTGCTATACGAACCGCCGCTTAATTTCCTGGCGCTCCAGTTCCCGTATCCATTTGCATTACGCGAATATCCAAGAAACTTTGCAGGACGGTTGTTGGTTAGTGAACCATCAAAATCATTGTCCACAGCTTTGACCACATCTATGGCAGAAGGAGTGGTGCTCTCATTGGAAACCGTCAATAATGTGTCTGTAGAATCAGGATACAGGATTTGCCATCCATCATATGTATCTAATGCCACTATTACGTTGACATTCACCGTATTGTCTGTAACAGAATCCTTTTCTTGCAGGGACTCTGTTACAGTAATCATGCTATTTTCAACAGCTAATGTATTACTTGCAGGTAAAAGTGAAAATACCATCAGAACAACAAGTAAAAGAGAAAGATATTTACTGAATAATCTGTTTTTCATGTTAACCTCCTAATTAATTTAATCTTAAAATTTTCATTAAAAAAGCATCTGCCGGTATTTCGGCAAATGCTCATTCTCATGCAATTTATTTGTATCTATATGTTCTTACCTGGAAACATATGAGAGCAATTGACGGCAAGTATCCTGACTTTGCTTCACAGCTCTCTTCGCCTTCCCATCCTAAGGACAGTGGCTAACACTCATGCGTGTTCTGAAGTTTGCTAAGCTTACACAGTGACCGGTTCGTGCAGGATTCTCACCTGACTTCCTTGCAATTTCAATATTTATTTATTAATATAAATTATATTACCATAATAGAAGGAGTTATTCAAGCATTATTTTTTAATCCCGTCTTTAGAAGTTGGTACATAAATTTATATCAGCATTACACCCTTTCCCTGAGATTTTAATGTATTGGCATCTTTTGTTTTTTAAATAAATATAAACCTTAAAACAAAGAGTGCCGATAATATCCACATAACCAAAGATACTTCTTTGAATTTACCGGTTATAGCTTTCAATATAACATATGATACCATTCCAAATACGATTCCTTCCGCGATACTGTATGCAAAAGGCATCATAACAATTGTCAAAAATGCAGGTATTGCTTCTGTATAATCATTGAAGTTTATTTTTGTTATAGGGCTCATCATAAACAAACCTACAATAACCAAAGCAGGTGCAGTTGCAGCTGATGGAACCAATGTGAACAATGGAGCGAAAAACAGTGCAACTCCAAACATTGCTGCAGTGGTAAGTGATGTCAGTCCTGTTCTTCCGCCTTCAGCAACGCCTGAAGCACTTTCAACATATGTTGTAACAGTACTTGTTCCTAAACATGCGCCAACAACCGTACCAACAGCATCAGACATTAAAGCAGCTCCAACTCTTGGCAATTTCCCCTCTTTGTCCAACATATTTGCCTTTGTGGCAACGCCTGCTAATGTTCCGACAGTATCGAATATATCTACAAAAAGGAATGTGAAAACTACTACCAACATTTCAAATGAAAATATTTGATCAAAGCCTACAAATTTAAATGCAACGTCCTTAAGTGAAGGAGGCATGCTTACAATTGTATTGAAATTATCAGGCAGTATTGTAACTCCCATTGGAATTCCAATAATAGTTGTTGCAATTATTCCTATTAGCAATGCACCTTTTACATTTTTAGCCAATAATAATCCTGTGATGATAATTCCTATAATAGCCAGCAATGGAGCACCTGATGTTAATTCTCCCAAAGCAACAAGCGTACCGTCACCTGCTTTTACTATTTCTGCACCGGATAGACCTATAAAAGCTATAAATAAACCTATACCGACTGAAACGGCATTTTTCAAATTTAAAGGTATGGATTCAAATATTGCTTCTCTTGCTTTTATAAAGGATAGTAAGATAAATATAATTCCCTCAATTAATACTGCAGTTAGAGCAAATTCCCATGACTTCCCCATATGTCCCAATACAACCGTAAATGCAAAGAATGCATTAAGTCCCATACCGGGTGCCAAGGCAAACGGATAGTTGGCATAGAGAGCCATCATAAATGTTGCAATAAGTGAAGATAAGGCTGTAGCAGTAAATATACCGCCAAAGTCCATTCCGGTTGATGATAGTATGACAGGATTTACAACCAAAATATAAGCCATTGTCATAAAGGTCGTAATACCTGCTAAAACTTCTGTTTTAACATTAGTTTTATTTTCTTCAAGCTTAAAAAATTGTTTCAAAATATTATTCCTCCTATTTATAATTTTATCATTAGATTATGACAAAAAATAAAGACAGCCCGTCAAGGTAGGAGTGAAACCTACCCGACTGGGCTTTTATCCCTTCGGTGTAATACTGTAGTATCTGTACCGCTCGGTCCAGCAAGTAATCTTCGGAACCCTATGTACACTTTCACTCATAACCAAATGATTTAGGTCATTTTGTAAAAACCTCATCTGTATTATGAGATTTATATGAGCCATATTTACTTTTACTAATTGATGATAACAATATGTTTCAAATATGTCAATAGGAAAATGATGTATAACCCCGAACGCTGTATATAGTATATATTTTAGTTAACAAGTACTATATGTTGCAGTAACATGTATTTACATATAAATATTGTTGATATGATGAAGAGGAAGAAGGCGTAAATCCTGCACAGAGCCGCTGCGATATGGAATTAAAAGTTCTAAGTCCGATTACCTTATTATATTGAAAACACATGGAATTCCCGGATCTGGAAAAAATGTTGAATGTTCACGCAATCGCACTTTTAGGACTTTCTGTACAAAATCAAAAGTCTGGGACTTACGGTAAAATTGGATACGAATGGATTGCTGCTTGGTAAATTAAGAAAATTGATAAGTAAGACCCTTAAAAAATGATTTAAAAAGCCCATTCGCATAAATTGGACGAGCCTAAAAATGTTGTTTTGGTTCTTTCAATTAATTAATCATGTAAAGAATAGTTCCAATGGCAATGGGAAGACCTGTCATGAACAGTATGCAATCGCAGGATGTCCATTATTACAGAATGGTACAGAATTCCCAACAAAGGGTAGTCCTGATGATGTCTTTTGAAAATAAAAATCATTTTTAGGGGGAAATAAAATCAATAAATTCATCATTATAAAACAAAGCTGCTCTTTCATCCAGTAATTTTACAGAAAAAGGAGTTTTTAATTCCGATGCATATTTTAAGAGTTTTAAATTGTTCCATGATAAAATACCTGTAAGGTACTTCAGATGAAAACCCATATCTGTTAACTGTACAATTGTACTATCTGATAGAATCATACAATTACACGTCAATGGATTTATATCAAGGCGGTTTATTTTAGCAAAGTGATTATAAACCTTTTTTGAGACTTTTACTCCCTTGCTGACAACTAAACATTTTAGTTCAATTGAATCAATTTTCTCTCCAAGTAAATTGTAATAATTAATATTAATCACCTGCTTCCTTATCATAGGTTCTTAAATAATTAACTTTAGTAATATATTTTATCCGGCTATAAGTAAATTTTTTATTTTTTTTATAACTGCATCTGTGATTTGTGATATCAATGCTTTGTTGCTGCTTAATTCCGTGTAAAATGCGGCTTTATCATTATCTCCTGTCAAAGTCCCATCTAATAGACCATCAGTGATTTTAGACGATACTTTATCTAAAACTGCTGCTTCATATGCATTTGGGCTGCTGTCCCGTATGTTTATCATAAGAGAATTATCGGAACTTAAATCATCAACAATATTGCTAATCTCTTTGTCAGCATTAGCATATTTTAAATTAAACTTCTCCACTATTTCATGAATTAAAGAAAAGTTTTTTTCATTTACTGCAACTTCTGTTGATATTTTACTTAGTTCTATATCCTCTTCATTTAATAAAACTGAAACATTTTCTTCAGCAAGCTGTGTAGAAAATTCTATCAGCTCAACAAATTCTTCGGGGTCTGCAATAAGAGTATCCCCTTTTTCGTACAATACATTATAAAGAACATCGAAAACCACAGCTAATTTTTTCATGTCTTCATTCCATGTGTTGTATACAGCAGATATATAATAAAAGAGCTTGCCGAACTTCTTAAGTTCTGCCGTAAACAGCTTCTTTGTTCTTGAATCAAGTTTTTTATATCTTTCTTCAACTTTTGCTATTTCAGATGTCAATTCACCGGAGCTTGACTCTTTATCAATTATCCTGTCATATAGCTTATGGATTTGATTTTGGGTAACTACAAAATGGTCAAGAATTTTATCCCTTTTTTTATAAAGAATATTCGGGTCTGTTTCATTTTCTGTAGGAAGATATATTTCACCACCATAATACTCTGCAAAATAATCTCTTATATCAGCTATTTTATTTACAAAATCCAAAACAAAGGTACGTTTGTTTTTTGCAGGTCTGTTAAGTCTTGAAATAGTTTGAACAGCTTTAACAGCACTGCCTAATTTTTTATCCATATACATAATGCATAATTTATTTTCATCAAAACCGGTCTGAAGTTTATCTGCAACAATTATTATTCTTAAATCATCATTATTAGCAATTATAGCTTTAAGGTCGTAAGGTACCCCTCTTTCTTTGTATTCTTTGTTCATATCTTCTTCTGTATATTTACTACCACTAAGCTCTATAGTTCCGGTAAATGCCACACAGGCACGAAAGTTTAAGCCATGTTTTTTTATATATTCATCAACCGCTAATTTATAAAGAACCGCATGTTTTCTCGAAGGAGAAACAATCATAGCCTTCGCCTTGCCCAAGAGCCAGGAAGTTCTATAATTTATAAAATCATTCATAATAATTTGAATTTTTTTATTTATTACCTCTTCAGAAATTGATATATAGTTAAAAATAGCATTCTGGGTTTTGCTGTCTTCATATTCAACTCCATCTTCCTTGATTGCTTTCACCTTATATTGCTCATAATATTTTGTATAGCAAAGAAGGGGATTGACAATAAATTTCTCTTCTATTGCCTGTTTCATTGAATATTTGTCAAAATACGACTTACCTTTTTCTGTTCTTGTTCCAAAAAGCTCTACGGTTTCTTTTTTAGGTGTAGCGGTAAAAGCAAAGTAACTTACATTTTTTGTAGCTTCGATTAATCCTTTATTCTTCAATACCTGATTCTGACCGTCTTCAAGCTCTTCATAGGCATTATCAATTTCAACAGCCTCCTTAAGAGATTTTCCGGTAAGGGTTTCCGATGCCTTTGACATGGATTTTGCCCCTGTTGAGGAATGAGCCTCATCTATAATTATCGCATATTTTCTGTTATCCTGTCGTTTTATTTCATTTAGGATAGGTCTGAATTTTTGCAGGGTTGTAACAATTATATAGCCGCCGTCATTCAGCCTTTTGAGCAATTCTTTTGAAGTTGAGTCTATGTGCTGTGCTACACCCTTCTTACCATCCAAGGTTAATAATTCTGCACCTAATTGGCCGTCAATAACAGTTCTGTCGCTTATAATTATTACCGTGTTGATATCCCGGTTATTGATAAGCCTTTTTGCCAGCCATGCAATAGTCTTTGTTTTGCCGCTGCCTGCACTATGCCAAATCAAATACCTGCCGCCTAGGCCGTTTTTTATAACGTCTTCTTCTGCACGAAGTACTGCACGAAGCTGATGATAACGAGGAAAAATCATATATCCTTCATCATCGATAAACATAAACTCTCGTATAATGCGAAGAAGCATATCTTTCTGCAATACTTCTTCCCACAAATAATAGGTGGAATGTTTACCTTCAAGAACAGGGTTTCCTGCACCTTCATTATCTCCTTGATTAAATGGAAGAAATATAGTATTGTTTTTATCCAATCTTGTTGTCAAAAATGCAACTAATTCGTCTGCCGCAAAATATACCAGGGTGCGCTTATTGAATGAAAAACACAAGTGTTCAGGATCACGGGTATCTTTAAATTGCTTTGTACCTTCAAAAGCTGCCTTTTGGCCTGCTGTCTGTTTTTTAAGTTCAATCATGGCAATGGGAATACCATTAATAAAGAGGGCAAGATCTACCCGGAAGCTGTTTTCTTTATCTTCATAAGCAAATTCCCGTCTGACGGAAAAAATATTTTTATTATATAAATATAAGTTATCAGACATTTCTTTAAGTCCTGTCTTGAAATAAACAAGATTAAATTTTGTGTTGCTTGCATAATCCTCAACCCACTCTGACAAGGATCTTAACAAGCCTCGATTTTCAATTTTATCGCACAGAAGCTCTATGTACTTATCTTTATATCCGCTGCCGTAGGTATCTTTAAGCTTTTGAAGCTCTTTTGGCTGGGATGACTCTAAAAATGCAAAGAGTTTAGCCCTATCGAGAGCATGCTTGTAATCATAATCCGATTTTTTGCTTTCAACATAACCATGAGTTATCAAATAATTAAAAATTTCATCCCTGAATGGATTCTCTTTTAAGTTTTCTTCTGCCATAAAATTCACTCCCCTATCAGCTATTATATGTTTCATACAATTTCTGTTTTTCCCGTAACCGCTTCATAGATAATACTTTGGCGGTATTCTTTTAATTTTTCTATAGTTTTTTCGTTGGCTGAAATCACAGCATCTATATCTGCACATTTTTTATCCAAAAATTTAACAATTTCTAGTTGCTCCGTTAATGTAGCAGGTACAGGATATATAAAATTATAAAATTGCTCTTGATATAAATGAATTATTGTACTATTTCCATTTTGACTTTTTCTAAACCATGTCCAAAATATATCTGATAACAGTATATAATAAAGATATTTGTTTATATAATTTATGTTACCATTATTCTTAATTACAAAAACTCCGCTATTCAATGACACTTTATCAGGACAATTCACAGCTAAAGCTACTTTACCTATAGTCCCATCTTTTGTTATTAATAAATCATTTTCTGATATATGTATATCAGGTGCTTCGTCAAATCTTTCATCAGTAATATGTACACAAGAATCCCAATCGATAATACCATTAGAAAAATTTGTCCCTGTAATAAGAAATGGTCCTTCAGTAATGAATTCATTAGCCTTTAAACCTTGCCAACCTATTCTCCCTTTTAGAATTGAACTATGTTTTAATCGTACGATACTCCAACTTTGGGGGATAAGTCCAATCCACTCAATACCACTATCTTTCATAGGGGCATTTTTATCAAGACCTTTGGTTACAGCTTCATAAATAATACTTTGGCGATATTCTTTTAACTTCTCGTTAGTTGTTTCTTTTGATTTTATTACAAAATCAATATCATTGCATTTTTTGTCTAGAAAATTTATTATTTGCTGCTGTATATATTTATTGATTATAGGAATTTCAATATTGCCTACTTGGGTTCCAGTAATAAGTGGCTGAGCTGATCGATTTGCGATTCTATTCAAATCATATGCTTTTAATATATAGTATAAATATTTATTATTAATAATATCTTCCGAAGCTATTACTGTTAATGCATTATCTGTTACCCAACTTTCCTTATCAACTAAATGAACATTCCCGCATAAAGCTCCAACCCGACCAATTACTAAACAGTTTTTAATATTTACTTTATTGCAATATCCATTAATACCATTTCCTCCTATCACTGGATATTCACCTTCATCGTCATAATCGTTATTAGGTATAAAGTTTCCACTATTAATTATACAAAAATATTTAAGTTTTGCTGAATTCCAACTTATTGGCATCTCTCTAATCCATTCTATGTCGCTGTCCTTCATCTTAGGCATCTTTAAACACCGCCTTTAGGACACCGTCTACGCTACGCTCATTCTCAATTATTTCCTTCATTAAATCTTGGCTCTTTTTAGGCGGTATATATTTATAAAAATATCTTGTAAAGGGTATTTCATATCCTATTTTATCCTTGCTTCTGTCAGCAAAGGCATCCGGAAGATAAGGGGTTACCTCTTCCTTGATATATTCTCCTATATCCTTTTTTAAAGGTATTTGCTCGGTATCTCTCTTTGATGAATCGACTTCTACCTTACCTTTTTTGATTATCTTTTCTCCCTTTTCATCATATAGGGGTCTTTCAATGGTTACTTTAGTATATCCGAAGTCCTCCGGGTCAAAAATCTTGCTGTATTCCGAATCAGCCTTATCAAAGTCTTTATACAACTGGACTATTTTTTCTCTGTTTTCATCATCTATAAATTTTCTTTTGTTGCCAAGTGACTTAGGTTTTTGAGGAATATAGAAGTCTATGGCATTTATAAGCTGAATCTTGTTATTTCTTCGTAAGTTAGATTTTTTGGATAAAATCCAAACATAGGTAAATATGCCTGTATTGTAAAACATTTGGTCAGGCAGTGCAACTATTGCTTCCAACAAGTTGTAATCTATTACATAACGCCTGATTTCACTTTCACCGCTGCCTGCATCACCGCTAAAGAGGGGGGAGCCGTTTAGAATAATTGCAATTCTGGCATTATCATCTGCCTTTGCAAGAAGATTCTGCAAAAATAAAAGCTGTCCGTCACTTACTCTGGGAGTTCCTGCCACAAAGCGGTTGTCAGGTTTTTTTAGCTCCTCCTCTACCCTTGATTTTTCGGTTTTCCACTCTACTCCAAAGGGAGGATTTGTTATTAGAAGATCAAATTTTTCTCCGGGAAACTTATCCTCTGTAAGAGTATTGCCTTCCCTTATATTTTTAACATCTTCGCCAAGCATAAGCATTTCTGCACAGCATACAGCATATGCCTCAGGGTTTACATCCTGACCATAAAGCTTAACCCTGTCATTACTGTAATTAATCATTATATCTTTTAATTTTCTTTTAAGGGTAGTAAGCATACCTCCTGTACCACAGCAGCCATCATATACGCGAATTATTTTCCCTTCTTTTTTTAAATCATCTACATTTTCACTCATCATAAGCTCTGCACACAGCTCAATAACCTCTCGCGGAGTATAGTGATCACCTGCCTCTGCATTTGCCTTGTAAGTTCTGATTATTTCTTCAAATATATAACCCATGGCCATGGGACTGGTTGTTTCCGGATGAAAATCAACCTCAGAAAAGGCCTTAACCACTTCAAAGAGAATTCCTTTCTTTATCATAAATTCAACCTCTTCTCGAAACTTAAGGTCTTTTAATATTTCTTGCACACTGTGTGAATAGGCTCGTATAAATTCTAAGAAATTAGCATTTATGTTATCGCTGTCTCCAACTAACTGTTCTAATGTTACGCACTTTCTATTATAAAAAGGAACACCGAATTGTTGTAATACAGCTTTTTCTATTTCAATATCCTTTACTTGTTTGTTTTTACTGAATAATTCAAGAAGTTTGGAGATTCTTTCATTTTTATCAGCTAATACACAGTCAAATCGTCGTATAATTGCCATTGGTATTATTACGTTACCGTACTTTTCAGGGGTGTAAGGACCTCTTGTTTTATTTGCAATATTCTTAACTAAATTAACTTTCTCATTGACATCTGCTGTCAGCACATTATTGTTCATTTGTATTTTCTCCTTCAAATAATTCAAGTAACTTTATATTTTTATAAATATTGTCTCTTCCAACCTTATCCATTGTCAAAAGTCCTTTTTCAACAAATTGATTTAAATATGTTGAGGCTGTTTGCCTATGAACGCCTATTTCAACCAAATCCGCTATTCTCACGTAAACCTTCTCAAAAATAAGCTCTACAACATCTGCCATTACTTGCTTTTGACCTTTTAAATCATTAAGAAATTCATCGCTTTTATATTCATGAAGCATGACTCTGATTTTTTCAACAATCTGGAGAGTTCTCTCTGCAGTTAATTTAAAAGAATTAAGCATATACTCTACAATTTCCGTATAGCTTTGACTTATTGTGCACTCATTTAACAAGCTGTAATATTCATTTTTATTTTCTATTATGTAGGAACTTGCATACAAAATGGGAAATGATAAATAGTTTTTCTGACATAGGAATAAGATGTTTAGAATTCTTCCTGTCCTTCCATTTCCGTCCCTGAAAGGATGAATGCTTTCAAACTGGTAATGTGCCAAGGCAATTTTAATTAGAGGATGTACCATGTAGGTTTCGTCATCATAAACATAATCAAGCATATCTATCAATAGTCTTTGAAGTAAATCTTTACCGTGAGGCGGAGTATATATTGTTTCAATTTCGCCATTTGTTTTTTTATTCGCAATTATTGTTAAATCACTTTGAAAGTTAGATAAATTAGTTCTAATATTGGGAGCTTTTTTATTTACAGGCTTATTTATCTCTTCAATGTCGCTAAGAGATAAAATGCCTTTCTTTTTCAAGTTATTAAAGCCTATAAAGAGAGCTTCTTTATAATTTGAAACTTCCTTTGCTTCAGAAGTATAGCTGTTAAAAACCGCACCCATATATAAATCATCATTCGTTGTAACAATATTTTCAACATTGCTACTGACTTTAGCCTCCTGCAATGCCAAAGTATCCAATAAAACATTAGGGGATGGCAGTGTGCTTACGGCATAATTTAATAATTCAACAGCTACTCGAGTGTCCTCGGCAAGTTTTTGCATACTATTTGTTTCTTCAATTTGTATTGATGATATCAAGGGCAAATCATTATAGGGTTTTTCTTTATCAAACATAATAAACCTCTAGTTTTTATTTTATATTGCTATTATAGTATAGTATTTAATTTAATGCAATAAAATATATGTCGTAAATATATAAATATTTCGACATATACAATAAATGTGTATAAATTATTTTCACTCTATCTATACTTTTTGAATTATTTCACCATTTAAAGAGTCGTTCCAAATATCTCTCTCCATACATACATTCAGACACACCATTTTGACGACCCAAAAATTATATTTTTTATTTGCTCCGACAATGCTTATTATCATGAAAAATTCTTGTTTTTATATACTGATTGTCCGTCAACATATGTTTCTATAACTTTAGTATTTAAAATTTCTTCATCATCGGCTAAATTGTATAAATCTTTGTCTAACAGAATAAAGTCTGCAAGCTTTCCGGCAGTTATAGAGCCCTTTAAGTTGTCTTCCTCTGATGCATAAGCTCCCTCAATTGTATATGCCTTTAATGCCTCATCCATAGTAAGTTTTTCATTTAGCAAATAAACCGTCTTTTCCTCTCCCGTAATATTTTTTCTTGTCACCGCCGTATAAATATTTGGCATGGTGTCAAATCTTTCAACGGGGCAGTCTGTTCCGAAAGAAGTATGGATGCCTTTATCAATCATTGTTTTCCAAGCATAAGATGTTTCAGCCAACGCATTTCCTACCCTGTCATATACAATTTTCATATCATAATCAATGAATATGGGTTGAATAAAAGTTATTACATTTAATTCCTTCATACGGTTTAGAAGCTCTTCATCAGTTATTTGGCAATGAACAATTCCATGTCTGAGATTATGAACAGGGTACTTTTTCTGTGCATTTTCTATGGCATTTAGAGACATTTCCATCCCTCTGTCTCCTATTGCGTGTATAGCCGCAGGACAATTATTCCTATGAGATATTAAAACAAGTTCATTTATTTCATCCTGAGTATATATTTCAATTCCTTTTGTATCAGGAGCATCATTATAAGGATTCCTGAGGGCTGCAGTTCTTGCACCAAGTGAGCCATCTGAAAAAATTTTAATGCAGTTTACTCGATATCTATTGTTACCATATCCATTGTTATATCCTTTTTCAAAAAATTCTTTTAACAGCTCAGGGTCTGAAATCATACACTGTTCACCTATGCGAAGTTTCAGTCTTTCCTCTTCATCTAATTCTTTGAATGCCTGAAATAATAACTCATAGTCCCTGTCCGTGGTATATGCTATATCATCTGTCTGAATTGAAGTTATGCCCTGTGCCAAAGCAAAATTTTGGGCTTCATCTATTATGTTTTTTAATGTTTCTAAATTAATGTTGGAAATTTGTGTCTTTACAATGTACAATAAATCTTCTTTGATAACGCCGTTTGGCTCTCCATCAGGCAGTGTTTCAATTAGCTCACCGTATTTTTTTGCTGTTTCCCTATTTAAACCTAAGAGCTTCAGTGCCTCAGAATTTAAAACTCCTATATGCATGCAAGCACGCACAATAATCGCAGGTACAATACCGGTAACACTATCTAAATCAAATCTATTTGGAAATCTTTTTTCACCTGTAAAATAATCTTGATTCCATCCTTCGCCTTCAAGCCAGGAAATGTCATTATCTTCTCTTTTATTAAGCTTTTCCTTAATGCGCTCCTTGATTTCTTCAATGCTTCTTACACCTGTTAAATTTACATTTTGCAAACCCTTAGAATAGTATAAAAAGTGCATATGTGAATCATTAAAACCCGGCATTACGAAATAACCCTTTAAATCCACCTCATCAAAGCTTTGAGCTTTTAAATAATCTCTTGCACCGGACTGGGTTCCTACATAAACAAATTTATTGCCTTCTACTACAAATGCATCTGCGTTCGATGTTTCATCCATTGTATGGATGTTTCCGTTTATAAATAATGTTTTCATCATTCCTCCTGACTGAAAGACTGCTCGGTTCTTTCAATTATTTCATCCTGCAAAGATTTTTCAAGATTATTGAAATGGTCCGAATATCCGGCCACCCTGACTATTAGCTCATTGTATTCCTCGGGATGTTTTTGTGCATCCAAAAGAATTTTTTTATCAATTACATTAAATTGAATGTGATGACCCATCAATTCAAAATATGACCTTATAAGTGAAGATACATTTTCTATTCCTTCCTCGCCTGCTATGGATGAGGGTGAAAATTTTTGATTTAACAGCGTTCCTCCCGTGGAGGTATGGTCCATTTTGGAGCAGGATTTTATAACTGCGGTAGGTCCGTTTACATCGGCTGATTTTTCAGGGGATATACCGTCTGATACCGGTTTTTCAGCTAACCTTCCGTTTGGGGAAGCACCCATGACTGAGCCAAAATATACGTGGCAAGTGGTTGGAAGCATATCAATTTGATATGTTCCGCCGCACACAGTCTTTCTTCCTCTTATTAACTCTCTTACTAAAGTGAATATATCCAGCATTATATCATCGGCATAATCATCATCATTGCCGTATTTTGGTGTGTGATTTAATACCAGATTTTTTATATCAGCATATCCTTCAAAATTTGATTCCAATGCTTTTAATATTTCTCCCATTGAAAATCTATTATTATCATATATATTGTATTTAATTGAAGATAAGCAATCGGTAATTGTAGCTATTCCTACAACTTGAATATATCTCGTATTATATTTTGAGCCCCCTGCATTGTAATCACGTCCGCTTTCCCTGCACCCGTCGGTTATCACAGACATGAATGTTGAGGGCATATGCTCGGCAAATATTCTTTCTATTACATTATTTCCTCTTATTTTTACTTCTATAATATAATTAAGCTGTTTTACAAATGCATCGAAAAGCTTTTCATAAGAGCTGAGCTCTTTAGGGTTGCCTGTTTTTATCCCAATTTGTTTGTTTGTATATTTGTCAAATCCGTTATTCAGTGTAAGCTCCAATATCTTGGGTACATTCAAATAACCTGTTAAAACATAGGCTTCTCTCCCGTGGCAGCCTGTTTCAACACATCCGCTGGCTCCTCCAAATCGAGCATCTTCCAATGTCTTTCCTGCATTTAATAACTCCTGTATCAGTTCCTCCGTATTGTAAAATGCCGGCTGCCCCCAGCCCTTTCTTGAAATCTCTACAGCCCTTTTTAAAAATTCATCAGGTGTTTTTTTACTTATCTGTACATTGGAGCTTGGCTGAAGAAGCTTCATTTCATCCATTGTATCAAGTATCATGTATGATATTTCATTTACACCGTTTTCTCCCGTATAGGGGTTTATACCTCCGGTGTTTATATTTGCAAAGTCCGTGTAAGTTCCGCTTTCTTTCAAGGTTATTCCTACCTTGGGCGGAGCAGGCTGGTTGTTGAATTTTATCCAAAAGCATTCCAACAACTCTCTTGCCTTATGGTAATCAATTTTTCCCTCTTCCTTTTCCTTTTTATAGAAAGGATATATATATTGGTCAAGCCTGCCGGGTGAAAATGAATCCCATGTATTAAGCTCAGTAGTTATTCCAACATGAACAAACCAATACATCTGCAAGGCTTGAGCAAAAGTTTCCGGTTTGTGAGCAGGCACTATGTCACAGTTTTCTGCAATCCACAATAATTCTTCTTTTCTTATGGGGTTTTCTTCTTTTAAGGCTAACTCTCTTGCATATTCAGCATATCTTTTGCCGTAAATAATTATTGCATCACATGAAATAGACATTCCTTCAAGCTGTGCTTTTTTGTCATATGCATCCGGGTCATTTATGAAATCCAGCTTTTCTATTTCTTCTTCTATTTCTTTTTTGAAATCAAGGAATCCTTTTTCGTAAATTTTACCGTCTGCAACTGTATGTCCGGGAGCTCTTTGCTCCATAAATTCAGTGTACATCCCTGCAGCATAACAGTCTTTCCATTCCTGTGTCATTGCTTCCAAAATTTTATGTCTTATAGAGCGCTTTTCCCAATATGGAATAATTTTTTCATGCTGCTGAATTTTATCTTCTTCCTTAACTTTAAAGCTTATATATTTTCTGTCATTCATTACAGTCATATCTTCGACAGTGTGACAGCAAAGCTCCGGGAATGTGGGAGCAACCTGAGGTCCTTCGCTCTTTTCTCCTACTATAAGTTCATCATCGCCGATATACAGCTTCCTTTTTTCCATTAAATTTTTAAAATTTAACGCTCTTAATACGGGAGTTTCCATTGTGCCATAATATTTCTCATAAAATTCTGTCTCTATTAAAGCTCTCTCCAAACTAACCGATGGTTGTATGGTTGTGCTTATTTCTCTTAACATCTTGGTTCTTTCAGTATATCCGCGCATATCAGCCTCCTATTTTAACTTTATATCCTTCTTTTTCAAATATTCCTTTAAATTCCTCAAGCTTCTCATCTGCAGGTCTTTTCATATATTCATAATACTCACGACCTAATTTTTCATATTTATGCATTGCTATATCATGGTAAGGCAGCAAATTAATCTTCTTAATATTTGTTTTCTTAATTAACCTTAATATTCCTAAAATATTATCTTCATCAGCATTAATCCCTTCAATCAATGGCAGCCTCAAATTTATATTATTGTGAATTTCTGACAGTTTGATTAAATTGTCAATAATATTTATATTTGAAACTCCTGTATAAAGTATATGCTTCTCATCATCCATGGTCTTAAGGTCATATAAAAATAAGTCTGTGTATCTTGATACCCTTTCTAAAACCTTAAAGTCCACGCAGCCGCAAGTGTCAACTGCAGTATGAATATTTTCTTTCTTCAATTTCATCAGCAATTCTTCAACAAACTCTGCATATATCAGCGGCTCTCCTCCCGACAATGTTGCACCGCCCTTGGAATTTTTATAAAATACTCTGTCTTTCAGGACTTCTTCCATAACTTCATCCACTGTATATTCTTTCCCGGCAATTTGTCTTGCAGAGTTTATGCAACAAACAGTGCAATCTCCGCAAAAGGTACACTTGTCCATATTCATTTTAAGAAAATTGTTATTTATTTCTATAGCATTATTTTGACATGTCTTAACACAATTTCCGCATAATGTGCATTTGTTTTTATTGTACAAAATCTCTTTTTTAAAATTTTGGCTTTCCGGATTGTGGCACCATATGCACTTTAATTGACATCCTTTAAAGAATACTGTTGTTCTGATTCCGGGTCCGTCATGGATAGAAAATTTTTGTATGTTGAATATATTAGCTTTCATTCATTTCCTCTCTTTGTCATCACCGTTTGTAAGCTCATTAATGAAGCTGTATGTTATTTTAGCAGTCAAGCCCCATATTATATAATTGTAGTATTTGTAAAAATAAACCGGATATCTAATATTCCCCCAATTGTAATCCTCTCCGTTATTAACCATATGATAAGGAAAATCCTTGTCGGCTTTCGGATAATAATTCATATAATATTTTTCAGGCTGGTTTTCTAAAAAGAATGACAAGGGAACAAAGAAAACTTCCGAAACTTCATCAACGCAGTATTCTATTTCATTCGCGTAAACATCCTTAATCAACCCTAAAAAGGTAAATACAAAAGCGCCGCTTTTGCTTGAAACATAATTCAGTTCTGCTATTATTTCAATATTTGCCTTGTTTAATAACAGCTCCTCTGAAGTTTCCCTTATTGCAGCCTCCTTTGGGCTTTCACCTTCTTCAATTCTTCCTCCCGGAAATGAAATTTCTCCCGGCTGTGTAATGGAATTTGATCTGACCTCGTAAATAAAGTTTAATTCTCCGTCAATTTCAATCATGGGAACCAATACTGCAAAGCTTACATCAAAGTCAATTGGTTTTGGTTTTATATTTTTAAGCTTATTTTTTATGTTTTCTATATTCATTTATATTATCATCCTTATTATTCCGAACATAATAAATATCAGTCCGGATATTGTTTTTATTATATAAGAAGGAAGAAATTTAGTCAATGATGTTCCTATAATAATTCCTGCCAAGCCAATTGATAACATTGCTGTTACGGAGCCTGCCAATACAACCGAAGGATAGTGTGCGTCCATGGACAATGTCATGCAGGTAAGCTGGGTTTTATCTCCCATTTCTCCAAGAAAAAAAGTAAGAGCAGTTGTAATAACAGGACCTAAACTATATTGCTTTTTACTTTCACCTTCGTCTTCAAATACAATAGTAATAATACCGAATATTATAAAAATTACTCCCGCAAATAACTGAAGAAGGTATTCGTCTGTTAAATTAGATATACAGCTGCCTATTAGTACTGCAGACCCGTGATTTAAAAAAACTCCAAGAAGTATCCCTAAAAGCACTTGAATTACTGTATATTTGGCAGCTAAGGTCATGAGCATCAACTGTGTTTTATCTCCCATTTCAGCAATAAAGACCAAGATGAAGGTCTCCAAAAATTCTTTATGCATTTTTCCTCCCTGAATATTTTAAAATATACTCTCTTTCATTTATCCAAGTTATATACTATGATTAGAGTGTCGAAACACACATTTGTTTCAATAAAATAAGTTTATGTACCTAGAAAATTTAACACAAATAAATTTTTAATGATGATTATGGTGATTATCAAGATTTTAAAGCAAATTATCACATGTATCCTTGCTTACTTTTAACATAATTCGGGTTTTAGGGTATATGAATCTAAACTGTTTTCAAAATTTAACAGTTTTTGGAAATTAAGTGCTGCTATCTTGAATCCGAAGAACAACTTGGTTTTCAGTTTCCCTCTAACAGGCATTTTATCAACATGATATCTTCTTCTAATTATAGATGGTAGCGACTCAACACCGTTTCGGAATCTTGCATGTTCTTTGAATTCTTTGCTTTCCATGTACCTTTGTTGTTTTGCACGTTCAGTGCTTTTCCATGAAATAACAAGTGCGGTTTTATTTTTATTAAACGTTGGCTTGCATTGGTCTTTATACGGACATTGGTTACACTTATCTCTATTGAGTGTTATTCTGCATTGTTCGGTTTGTTGATTATATTTATTAGTTATTGGGGTTTGACCTCCGGCACACTTTAGTACCCTTTTTCCATCTTCACTAAATATAAAATCGGCATAAATTTCAGCAGTTTTTCTTCCCTGCATGTTAGTGGTTACTAAGTTTACATGGTTTTCTTTCGCGAGTTCAATATTTTCCGTACCGCCATATGCGCCGTCTGTGACAAGAGTGATTTCATCTCTTTCAGTTCCTTCGATGCTGTTAATGGATTCTTTCAAGAATGCACTGTCACTGTGAATATTTTGTTCATAAGAATATCCGGTTATGATGCTTCCGTTTTCATCAACAGTTTCTACTAAGTTTGCAACATATCCACGGTGTCCTTTACCAGACTTAAATCTATAAGTAGCATCAGGGTCTGATGGATTTTGCAATATGCTTGAATTAAGAGTTTCATCATCTTTGGATTTCAACTGAAGATTACCTTCAGTATCTTCTGTAGCTTGTTCGTTGATTACTCTAATAAGCAGCTGATATTCACTTGATTCATCATATGCTCCATTACACTTATGTAAAAGCAATGACGCATCCTCAAGGACAGTTTTTATTTTATCATCAGTATTTTCGCTACGCATATGATAGATAACTTTATTCTGATCATCTGCTTCGCAGTAATGTTCCAGTCCTTCCGGTATGATATCTTCATTCTTTTGCATAAGCTTTACCATGTTTGCTGTACAGGTGTATATCAATTCCAGACGAGATAGTTTTTTAATGTTAGAAGCAACCATCATGCTGTCCATACGTTTAAGGTTTTTACGAATTCCCATGATTTCCGCTATCTGAGATGACAGACCGGTAATGCAGTTCTTAATTAAATCTATTCCTGTTTCTGTTTCATAGGTAATGCATCTCTCTCTAAATCGGCTGAGTGTCCTATCACTTAAGGGTTGTTCTTCAAAACTAGTAGTATGCAAGGCATATTGATATCTAACATCAAACATGACAGATTCCAAAAGTTCGTCATCGGTGTTTCCGAGAACTTCTTTTAAAATTAGTGCTCCAACTATGATATTAACAGGAGTGTTTGGTCTTGATGCTTTATCACTGTATAGTACAGAGAATGGTTCTTCATCTATATTAGGAAATATATTATTTGCAAAAAGCTTTGCCCATGATTTTTCAAGGAATCTTTTTTCTCTTTCTGTAAGATTAAAAACACTGTCATTAAAATTTATTTGGTTGCCACTGTTAAAAGCGAAAGACATTACGGTACCCTCAATTAGTTATATTTTATACTTCAATTATACCATGAAGTACCGCATTTTTCAAGCTTTTTTCGAGTTTTGTGTTAAATTTTCAAGGTACAAATTTCATATTTATTGATTGCTTTTGACACCTTAATCATACTATAATATTAAAAAGGACGAATAAACAGAACAACAATAATCATTCACGGAGGTAATATGGATAAAAATATATTGATAACCACCGCTCCCTTTGGAAACGGCCATAAAATGGTTGCAACTGCAATAAAAAACGCATTTATTAAAAAGGGTTATAACAATGTGGTTGTTGTAGATTTGTTTACGGAAACACATCCGAAAATCACTGAAGCTATAAAAAAGGCATATATCAGGAGCTATGATTTTGGAAAAGCTTATTCAAAGCTTTATTTTGGTTCGGAAAAACTTACAGATAAGAAGGCTGTTGAATTATACAGAAATTTCGGATTTAGAAAATTAAAAGATATTTCTGAAGTATTTAAGCCTGATGTTATAATTAATACTTTCCCCATTTTGGCATCTTTAAAGCTTAAGAATGACCAAGGCGAAAATATCCCTGTGTTCAATATAATAACCGACTATTATGTTCATAAACTTTGGATAAGCAAAGAAATTGACAAGTTTTATATTGCAACCTATGAATTGCAGGAAGAATTCAAAAAGATGAATATCCCGCCGGAAAAAATCGTTGTATCGGGAATCCCCATAAGAGATGCTTTTGAAGAAACCGACAATATATCAAAACTCCATGCCAAATATAATATTAATAGACGAAAGAGAATAGTTCTTATAAATTCAGGTGCCTTTGGTGTATTTAAGGATATAAAAAAAGTATGCACTGAGCTGTGCAAAAATAAAAATATTCAGGTAGCAGTGGTTTGCGGTAACAATATATTTCAAAAAACAAAATTGGAATCATTGAGACTTAGAAATCTGAAAGTGTTCGGATTTATTGAAGATATTCATGAACTATACAAAATTGCATGCTGCATGATTACAAAGCCGGGCGGAATTACACTGACTGAAGCATTGTCAGTACAGCTTCCTCTTATTATAATAAAGCCGGTGCCCGGTCAAGAAAAGGAAAATGCAATATATTTTGAAAAAAAAGGTGCAGCAATCATAGCCTATAATTCTTATCAAATTGTAAACAGCACTATTGATTTAATAAATAATCCTGAACTTTTGTCTGCCATGCGCAAAAACATGAAAAAAATGCACAATAAGTCTTCATCTGACAAAATTGTTGATGATGTGTTGGGGAGCTTAAAGGAATAGGGACACACCTCTAATATGAGAGATAGTCTCTGCGGGTAGAGGAATGTCCCTAAATTAGTAAAGGCGGTCTTTGGCCGCCCCTACTTTTTTGACATATACTCCCTTAAAACCTTGTACAGGCATTTTTTAAAGTTTTCATCCTGTTCTCTTCTTCTTTTTGATGGTCCCTTTGTTTTTCCTCCCTGTTTTCTTATTCTATCACTTATATATCTTGATTGAAGCAGACTATCTATGTTATTCTTATTAATAAAAAAACCTGCTGTATGAATGATTGCCAAAGCTTTTCCCAAAAGAAGACTTGCAAGTCCGTAATCCTGAGTTATCAATATATCGTCCTGCTTAAATATTTGAACTATTTTATAATCAACGGATTCTCTTCCCTGCTCTACAACAATAACTTCAAAATCACTTACTATATAATGATCAATATCTGAAACAATTATCAAATCCACTCCAAAATCCTTGGCAGCTTTTTCACATATTTCTCTTACCTTCTGGGGGCATGCATCTCCATCTATTATAATTCGCATGAAAAACTCCTTTTTAATTAAGTTATGATATTGTATCTGTATTTGTTAACAATTGCAAACTTTTTTTGTTATGAATTATTTTCGTGTAAATTGCAAGTTTAATTGCCCAACTTTTTTATCAGTTGTACTTGTGTTGCTA
>ENA-UOOK01001504-UOOK01001504.1-fermentation-metagenome-genome-assembly--contig:-NODE-1504-length-30572-cov-4.691418_pt1 | contig 30572 bp, 25 predicted proteins | sample MGYA00245777_ERZ724023 | MGnify/ENA primary metagenome ERZ724023 (study PRJEB28704, sample SAMN03018312) | fermentation metagenome | biome: anthropogenic terrestrial biome; feature: soil; material...
CCCATTTTGATTCAAATTTGGGTAGCACCTGCTCGATCACTTTCTGCTTGAACCTTTCTACCTGCAGTCCCTCCTCAGGTCCGACCACAATCATGCCTTTCTCTTTTAAGCTCTGCAATAGCTCTTGCTCCTCAGCAAGCAGTAATTTTTCACCGTAAGCAATCGCTTCTGTAGTGGCTTGTTCTAAGATTCCTCGGTCTTCTTTCGATAGACCCTGATACACTCGTTCGTTAATGGATAGGGTTAATCCCGCCATAATGTGACCTGTCAACATCAGGTATTTTTGGACCTCATACATTTTCGCCGACCAAATGGAAGGAGTCGGGTTCTCCTGACCATCAACGATCCCTGATTGCAAAGCGCCGAAAAGTTCTTGAAAAGCCACAGGGGTAGCAGTTCCACCCATTGCGTTAATAACTGCCACGTAAATCGGGAATTCTACGGCGCGAATCTTCATTCCCGCTAAATCTTCCGGTCTTTTCACCAATTTATTCTTAGTGGTCAAATGTCGCGTTCCAAGGTATTCCACACCAAGAACCCTAATCCCGCCTTTTTTAATTAAGTCAGCAGCTAATTCTCTTCCGATCGGTCCATCGACGACCTTTTTAAAATGCTCCACATCTCTAAAAACGTAACCAGCATCAAAAATTGCGTAACCGGGAGCAATATCGCTCAAACCCGGAGGGGGGATGACACCCATTTCGATTGTGCCAAACTTAACCCCTTGAAAGATCTCCGCATTGGAACCCAGTTGCCCAGCGGGAAAAACATTAATCTGAATTCGATTGTTCGTACGTTCCGCGACAAGTTCAGCCAGTTTTTCACAAGTCAGATGAATCGGTTGCGTGGTATTATTAACGTGAGCTAATTTTAATACTTTTGGTTTACTCGCCGTCAGCCCTGAATTTAAACCAAACAGAACTACTACGAGCAAAACAAGAACTGCTATCCAAATGTTTTTCTTGAGCATTAATTTTCCCCTCTCTTAGCATTTAATCGGTGTACAAGAATCTCTGATTATCAACTTAGTATCAAGTACCAGCTTCTTAGCTTTTTTCGACCCCCCCTTTTTTCTAGTGACTCTTTGTAAGAGCAGTTCTGCCGCAGCCACTCCCAGTTGATATGTGGGTTGTTCAATCGTGGTTAGAGGCGGTTCGACAATCTGCGCCCATTCAGGGTTATCAAAACCCAGTAAAGAAAGGTCTTGGGGAATTCGCAATTTAAGGTTTTTCAAGACCACCAGCGTCTCCAAAGTCACCCTCCCATTTATGGTGATTAAAGCGGTCGGTGGCTCTGGTCTAGCCAGTAAGCCTTTAACCGCCTTATATAGACCTTCTTTATTAGGCTCGTAAATTTCAAGATACTCATCGCTAGCCTCCAATTGTTCAGCAGCCAACGCTTCAAGATAACCTTCAATTCTTTCATTACGGGAACTTATACTTTTCGGTGGCGGAGACAAGAGCGCAATTTTTTTATGTCCTATTTCCCGTAGATAGTTAACTGCTTCTTTCATCCCTTCTCTGTTATCGACGAGCACTGTATCGACCTCGAGTTCGGGTATACAGCGGTCGATGAGGACCAATGGCATATTTTTTTGGCATAATTCGATTAACCCGTCGATATTACCCTCTGCCGGTTGAATAATAAACCCATCAATCTGTTTAGCATGCAACATCTCCAGATAATCTTGCTGTTTCCCAGGTTGATCATCAGCGTTGCATAATACAATGTTAAAACCTTTGGAAATGCAATAATCTTCTATACCACGGGTAATCTCCGTGGAAAACGGGTTCATAATATTAGCAACAATCACGCCAATGGTTTGAACGCGTTTAAGTTTTAAACTTCTGGCCAGTAAGTTTGGTTTATAATCTAACTCAGCAATTGCGGTCGCCACCCGCATTTTTGTTTCTTCAGTCATACTTTCAAACTGCTGATTTAGGTAACGAGAAGCAGTTGTTTTCGAAACGCCAGCTTTCTTCGCCACATCGCTTATTGTGGCCACTATTTCACCTCCTAACCTTCTTTTGGGATCGGTTTCCGAAACCGGTTCCAAAGTTGTTTAACTAGTTATTCGCCCCTTTTCTCCAAACTCCTCTTTTTTTGAAAAATTTATATAAAAATACCTGCCTTTTCAAGACAAGTTTTAAATCATTACTAGTAATACAAATAAAACGAGCGCCAACCCGTTTATCGGAGGCGCTCGTTCGCTAGTTATTTAAGTTATGTTTCTTATAAAGCAGCTTTGACCATGGCAGTGTAAGATACTTTACCGTCATCCTTAGAATCTTTGTCTGCCTTGCCATAGGCTACCTTAAAGGAAGCATCAACGCCATCAGCTAAAGCATAGGTGGCTTTCGCACCGACTTCATTGGCAATATATGCTTTATACCAGCCCTCAAGCTTTAAGGCATCGAGGGTGTAAGCAACGCCGGCTTTGTAGCTTATTTTCGTCAGAGCATCTTCTTGTGCATCAGTAAGATCTGTATCTCCATCTTTAGCGCTGAGCATATAGTCAAATTTACCATTAATCTCAAAATCGTCGGTAACTTTGTAGGCAGCATCGGCAAAGACTATCATATAGTCATATTTAGGAGAAAACTTACCGGATTTAACATCATGACGAAGTAGATACTTATCATAATCATCATCATCTGTGGCTAGAGTTAAAAATCCTGCATCCTGCATTAAGAAGGAAGCGCTAGCGTCGATCGCATCATCTTTATAAGCGGCGTTAGCAAGAATAGCCTTCGCATCTAATTCCTTAGCTCCCCCAAGCACAGCTTCGTCGGTGTATGCGATTTTCCTCATGGCATACTCGGCACCTAAAGTCAAAGGTTCAATAACATTAGCAGTACCATAAACAGCTAGTGCAGTTTTATCGCCAGTTAAATCAGCTGTAAGAAGCTCCGTCTCTATTTTTGTACCTAATTTTTCGCCTTGGTAGCCAGCGCCTACGGTAAACAGATCTTGTGCAAATTCACCTTTTACCACGTAACCATATTTAGTTCCGGCGTTTAACACGGTATTAATGGTTAAACCTTCGATTGGTCTTAAATCTACGCCAATACCAGCAAATTCACCCAGATCATACTCTCCGCCTAAATCTTTGGCAGCATTACCTTTGATCTTCGTAGCAGCTTTGGCTGTGAAAAGATCACGTTCCAACTGAACCCAGCCGCCACCATCAAAATTAGCATGTTCATCTTTATGAACTCTTACTCTGGTTTTAACACCAGCGGTAACGCCATCACCAAAATCTTTAAGGAAATTAACCTTAATCGCTGCCTCTAGCGAATCCTGAGCAAACCCTGTCTTCTTATCGGTATCTTCAAAAACAGGATTGCCTTCATCGTCATATACATATTTACCATCGGCATCCTTTTTTTGAACTACGTCGGGAGTATTATCTATGTTGTTGCCCCATTTAACAGCAACTTCACCCTCATAAGAAACCTCAACTGCTAAAGCAGCAGTAGCCATACAAAGAACAGTAAGTACGGTAAGCGCCAAAATTAACGCTTTTTTCAATATTAACCCCTCCTAAATTTTTATAATCTGAAATTATTTTTTTCGTAAACACGAGGAAAAACTAAGCTTATCTAACTACCACCTCCCTACTTATCCAGGAAACAAAGCCGATAAGCTCTAGCTTTTGCCAGACCTTCCGGTTGAAGAAAGGAACTAATTTGGTAATCCCTGATAATTATCATTTAATATTCTCCATATAGCAAGTTATTCCTTCTAACATGCACAAATTTTTTTAGGATTCAGAAAATCATGTTTGCCTTTAGGTAGTTAGGATTGAATAGTTTTTCTCAACCATTATGTAGTGCGGCAATAATTTTCTTCATCACCCCCTTGACCTCTGAAAAGCTAAGCTTTTCCCTGTTTCGTATTAGCTTTCCGCTTGGCCATCCTCACAAACCCTAATAACAATATATCTATTCTCTCTAACGCCCACAAATCCTTCTTATCACTAGAAAAAGTTTCAAAGTTTTATGTTTGTTAATTTTCTTTAGGCCGCATCAAGGGGAAAAGAATCACGTCACGGATCGATGGAGAATCGGTCAGCAGCATCACTAAGCGATCAATTCCAAAGCCCATCCCACCGGTGGGCGGCATTCCGTGTTCCAAAGCAACCAGGAAATCTTCATCCCAGACCATGGCTTCTTCATTACCTTTGGCCTTTTCCCGCGCTTGGGCAATAAAACGTTCTCTTTGGTCAAGCGGGTCATTCAGTTCAGTGAAGGCATTAGCCATCTCCCGACCATAGATAAAGAGTTCAAAACGATCGGTGAGTTCGGGGTGATCCGGTTTTCTTTTGGCCAAGGGAGAAATTTCAATCGGATAATCCGTTAAGAAGGTCGGCTGGATTAATTTGGGCTCCACGAAGACGGTAAAGATCTCGTCCAAGACCTGTCCTTTGGTATTCTTCCCTTTCAGGTTGAGCCCCAGACGCTGACCAATGCTAATCGCTTCTTCATCAGTGCCCACTTGCAACCAGTCGATACCGGTCTCTTGTTTAATCGCTACCGGCATGGAGAGACGAGACCAAGGGGGGGTCAGGTCAATCTCTGTACCCTGATAGGTCAGTTTGGTTGTGCCTAAGACTTGTTGGGCCACAGTAGAAAAGAGGTTCTCGGCCAGCTCCATCATATCCGAGAGGTCGCCATAGGACTGATAAAGTTCAAGCATTGTGAATTCAGGGTTATGTTTGGTCGAGATCCCTTCATTGCGAAAACACTTACCAATCTCATAGACCCGCTCCAGTCCACCGACGATTAGACGCTTATGATAAAGTTCTAAAGCAATCCTGAGCGTGAGGTCAAGATCAAGCGTGTTATGATGGGTATTAAAGGGACGGGCATGGCCTCCGCCGGCAATAATGCTTAACACAGGGGTTTCAACTTCGATGAAATTTTTCTCATCTAAGAAACAACGAATCGCCGAGATGATCCGTGTGCGTTTAAGAAAAGTCTCACGAACCTCCTGATTGGTAATCAGGTCAAGATAACGCTGGCGGTAACGAGTATCTACATCTTTTAACCCATGCCACTTCTCGGGGAGAGGACGTAAAGCTTTGGTCAAAAGTTCCCAACGATGAATCTGTACGGTGATCTCGCCCCGGCGGGTTCTAAAGACGCTTCCGGTAACACCGATCAGATCGCCGAGATCAAGTTCGGTAAAACGTTGATATGATTCTTCCCCCAAGAGATCAATCTTGGCATAGAGCTGAATTTCGCCGCTCAGGTCGGATAAATTAGCAAAGCAGGCTTTACCATGTCCACGAACGGTCATTAGTCGACCGGCGATCGTAACCTCCTGTTCTTCCAGAGAACTAAAGTCTTCAATAATCTGCCGGGCGTGGTGTGTCCGGGGAAACCTTCTTCCAAAGGGATCGATCCCGGCGCTTTTTAGTTTTTTCAGTTTGACGAGGCGGTTTTCCATCTCCTCTGTTCTCGCCACATTTTCTAACTCTTTCTGCTCGTCCATGCTTTTACCTCCAATATATGTTTACAATGATCAGTAACGCCGTTTTGTTTTAGGGTCAGGAAGAAGAATAGGCGATTCCCTAAACTATAGTATACGCCAAGGGAGGGGTCGACCCCTCCCTCTTTCTAAAAAAGCAATAGCTGAATTTAAATACGATGCTTACTTGCCGATCGCGTTGATCTGATAACGCAGAACACCGACAGGCACTTTTACTTCGATCTCTTCACCTACTTTTCGTCCGAGAAGGGCTTTACCGACTGGCGACTCGTTGGAGATTCTGCTATTAAAAGGATCAGCTTCCGCCGAACCCACAATTGAATATTCAAATTGTTCCCCTGTTTCTACATCAAGGAGGGTAACTTTGGAGCCCAAACCTACCTCAGTAAGGGTAACCTCTTGGTCGTCAATGATCCGAACATTACGGAGCATCTTTTCGATGGCCAGGATTCGTCCTTCGATGAAACCTTGCTCATTTTTGGCATCCTCATACTCTGAGTTCTCACTGATGTCACCAAACTCTAAAGCTTGTTTGATGCGTTCGGCAACTTCCCGTCGGCGTACAGTCTTTAAGTACTCTATTTCTTTTTCTAATTTATTTAAACCCTCTAGTGTTAAAATTACTTCTTTATCCGCCATTGGCTTATCCCCTTTGATTAGTTTATAGACGATTACCCGGGAGAAAAACCCGTAAAAAAATGGCTTCCTTAATGAACAATTAAGGAAACACCAGTAACTTAGGGAACATTAGTCTCTTGATCAAAAAACCCGAAGCAATTTTTATGTATCAACATTATAACCGAGGGTTAACACGCTGTCAAGAAAAAGAAACGCTATTTTATGGGAAGACGACCGGTAATTTACTAGTGAGCAAATCTCTCTTTTAAAAATTAATAATTCGCGGTTTAATCTCTAATTTTTCCAGGTAATAAAGATAGTCCTCTGCTGTTAATTCTTCCGGCCGACGACCGGAGAAAGCCACGAGTAAGGCCTCCATCACATTGGTCCCAAAAGAGCGCCCCTGAAAATCGGGGGTCGTGGTGATTAAGGTCTTGATCCGACGTTGGGACAAATTTTGAAGGTCCTCTAAGGTTACGGTATTCGTAAGAATGATCTTCCCTTTCAAATCTGATGGCAGATATTTATTAATTAAAATGAAGTCCCCGGCAATCAGATCAGCTTCCTCATAATAACCGGAAAACCTGGGATCTATACTTTCCTGTTTTTTCCCTGTCGGATAAAGCAGTTCAAAGGGGAGTTGCGATAAAATGGGTAATAACATCCGGGCAGCGAAGCGCAAAGCCCGCAGGGAGGTTAAAGGTAAAGGGATCCCTAAAGCAAAAATAAAGTCTCCATATACCATCCGGCAGCCCGCCTCAGTTAAAGCCTCAGCCATGCCAAAGCGATCGACTGCCGCAGTCATCAGCACTTTTTTCTCTTGCAGTTGTAATCCTTGTTCTTGAAGGAAGTGAACTACTCTCCGCTCTAAGGTGTGTTTAAGACCACTCCCGTCCAGGATGGGAGTTTTTTTGACTACCGCCGCCAGTTTCTGAGCATCACGAATCTGATAGCGTCTCTGGCCGGCGACCAGATAAAGATCAATCCCTCCTAATCCCAAGGCGTCAACTTTTCCATCTAATTCCCTAAGTAAACCGGCAGCTTTTTTCCGATCGCCATCCGTGCCAATCCTTTCAATTACTACTTCTTCGCCGAGGATCTCTAGTGTAGCCCGGTGGTTTCGTTTTGAACTGCCCAGACTGATACTTACTATCTGCTTCATAAGCATCTCTCCATCATTTTTTAAAGATATTCGCACTTGGAGTTAGTTTTCCTGCTTTAGAAAAATCCTTCTTGAAGCTAGTCTTGACCCGAGCCAATAAATAAAATAGAGGATGGCGGTGAACGATAGCGGCAACTCTAATTCTTTAATAGTTCATTTTCATACTCCTCGAGTATTTCCAGGACTGCCTGTTGGGTTGGGGCTGTGTTTAGCCGCTGACGGGCGCGGGCGGCTCCGGGAAATCCCTTTAGATACCAGATAAGATGCTTTCGCATCTCCTTTACACCTTGCATCTCCCCTCTAAATCTGAGCTGCGCATTAAAGTGACGGCGGATCAGCGTAAACCTCTCCTCGATAGTGGGCGGAGGCGGCAGAGGCTGACCGGCCAGGGCGGCAACTGTCTCTCGGACCAGCCAGGGGTTGCCGAGCACTCCCCGCCCGAGCATCACGCCATCACAGCCTGTCCCTTCCTGCATCCGGAGAGCGTCAGCAGGGCTAAAAAGATCGCCATTACCGATTACCGGAATGGAGACAGCGGCTTTAACCCTTTTAATTACACTCCAGTCGGCGTGGCCGCTATAGAACTGTTCCCGGTAGCGGGCATGAACAGTCAGCGCAGCGGCCTTGGCTTCCGCACAAAGCACAGCCAGCTGAGGGGCAATCTCTTCTCCGGGCGCCCAACCGGTGCGCATCTTAACTGTGACCGGGCAAGAAACAGCGGCGGTTACCGCTTGAACCAGCCGGGCGGCCCGCGCCGGATCAGTAAGCAAAGCAGCGCCTTCGCCATTTTTTACGACTTTTGGCGCCGGGCAACCCATGTTCAGATCGATAATATCCAATGGATACTCGGCTAGGATTTGAGCAGCGCGAGCCATTGTTTCGGGGTCAGAACCAAAAAGCTGGATACTGACTGGGCGTTCACGCGGATCAGTAGTAAGTAGCTTAAAGGTACGGCGGTTTCCATAGACCAGCGCCTGGGCGCTAACCATCTCACTACAGACCAACCCACATCCTTGCTCTTTAATGAGGAGGCGAAAAGGGAGGTCGGTGACTCCCGCCATCGGAGCTAAGACCACGCGGTTCTTTAAGGTGATATTTCCAATCTGTAACATCAATAATCTCCCATTTCATGATTAGACACAAGGTGAAATTCTTGACTCGATAATGCAATTTAAAATATCATTTAGATATACTCTATAATTACGCATATCTAGCACTTCTTAAAATTGCGTTTTTTAAATCTTCTTTATTAAATCTATCTTCTAGATAAAATTTAAAGTCCATATAATTATCAAAAGTTTTATTCCCCTCTTCAAATTCAATTAAAACATCAATATCACTATTTTCATTTTCCTGGCTTTTAGCATATGAACCGAACAATCCAATTTTCCTTATCCCATATTTTTTTAATTCGCATTTGTTATTTTTGAAAAACTCAATAATATCTTCACCTTTCATAAAATATTAACCCCCTTCTATTAATAACCTAAACAATAGGTTGCTTTTCTTATAATTTTACCATAATCCTTCAGCATTAAAAACTACATAAAACTTCACCTGTCAAATATTTTATTCCTAACATACCCACCATCAGAGAGTCTGTCCGCCTAACTACTTAATAGACGTAAAGGTTATCATTCAATATGAGTAGGGAGCGTCCAATCTCATTTTTCGCATACCTCTTATCTATATATTGAAGGTGAAAAATACGATTAATCTCACTTTTTGCTTACGAAGTAAATTATTTTTTGATGAGAGCAAAATGTGAGACCAGCAACGAATCACGAGAGTATTTTCTGGGTAGTTCATACCTTCCCAAAAATCCGGGTAGAATAAATAGCGCTGATCATCTGGCACTCGTTCGCACAGGCTACTGCCCACACACGCAGAAGAAAAGGATGAAAAGAGGCGAAGGATGAAATCATTTTTAACCACGGAGAGTGAATTCTCTCCTCAGTTTGAATTATTAACTAATCCCGGTGAGATGATCACAGGCATCCACCGCCAGCAGTGGGATTCGTGGGAGGCTTTCCTGCTGCGCGCCCGCGCCGCTTCTCTCTCTCTTTTTACCGGGTTCAATGATCAGTTACTGGTTAATACCTATTTGCAAGAACGCTGGCGCCAGGCCGGACTGGTCCCGTATGAACACCAAGAAGCGACTGTTAAGCGGGTAATCGGCGAACTGCGGGGGCGCGCCATCCTCGCTGATGAGGTTGGACTGGGAAAGACGATTGAAGCGGGGATGATTATTAAAGAGTATACCCTCCGAGGGCTTGCTAAGAAGATCTTAATTCTGACCCCGGCTTCACTCTGTCGGCAATGGGCGGCCGAACTCTCTCAGAAGTTTGCCCTCTACCCGGTACTGGCAAAGGGCGATTTTAACTGGGAACGTTATGAGCTGGTCATTGCCTCCTTGGATCTGGCCAAGCAAGAGAAACATCGGCGGGTGATCGAGGAGCTCTATTATGATCTGTTAGTGGTTGATGAAGCCCATAAACTAAAAAACCCTTCCACCAGGAACTGGCAGTTGGTGAGTAGGATTAGGAAAAAGTTTTTTCTGCTCCTGACCGCCACTCCGTTACAGAATGATTTAAAGGAGCTTTTTAACCTGATCTCGCTGCTCCGACCGGGCCAGTTAGGAAGCTATCGTCATTTTCGTAAGAATTTTATGGAGGATAAACGCACCGCTAAAAATCCGGAAGAATTGCGGTCTTTAATTAGCCGGGTGATGATCAGAAACAAACGGGGTCCACAGATTAATCTTCCTGCCCGTAAAGTGGCAACCATGCCTTTGACACCTTCCCCTAAAGAGATAGAACTATACCAAAAGATCACTAATTTTGTCCGCGCTCAATACCGAAAAAAGGAAAAAGCGGCGGTCAACCCTCTCACTCTTCTTACTTTACAACGGGAAGTCTGTTCCAGTTCATTTGCCGCGGCTACCACCTTATGCAAATTATCCCAAAAAGCCGGGGAGGAAGAGGCCGTTAAGATCCTCTCCCTGATGGAACTGGGCGGCAGTCTCCAAGAGAATACCAAGATGAACCTGGTGGATGAGATCCTGACCCACCTGGGTGAAGAAAAAGTGATTATCTTCACGGAATTCTTAGCGACCCAGCAGTACATCCATGCGCGTCTGAAAAGAAAGGGCATCCCGGCCTTAACCTTTGATGGTTCGATGTCTGCCAGTAAGAAGGATTTTACCTTGGGACGTTTTCGCCGTGATCCTGCTTACCGGGTTTTAATCTGCACGGAATCGGGGGGAGAAGGGGTTAACCTTCAGTTCTGCCGCACGATGATTAATTATGATTTACCTTGGAATCCAATGCGTTTGGAACAACGTATCGGACGCATCCACCGTCTGGGTCAGACCAGGGAGGTTTTTGTCTACAACTTGGTAACCCAAGGCACGATCGAAGAGCACCTGCTTAAACTATTATTAGAGAAGGTCCGCCTTTTTGAGGTGGTCATTGGTAACTTACAAAAGATTATTACTTGTTTCGGAAAAGAAAAATCCTTTGAATCCAGAATCATGGGAGCGCTGGTCGCGGCAGAGACGGAGGCCGAGTTAACTCGGAACCTCGAAATTTTAGGCGCTGAGATCCTGGAAAAGCTGGAGAGCCCCCCGGCGCTAACTATTGATACGCTCTTATAATTACCGGTTGGAGGTGAGCCCCTGTCCATGCTAACACCGGAAGAGGTTAAGCGCTTTATTATTACCACTCTGCAGGTGTCGGGCGCTTCTTATCGCCAGGTAGATGAGGATCTTCTGTTGGCTGAAGTAACTGTCGAAATCCCGCCCCTCTTTTTTGACCCCGCTCGCCTGGAGAAGCATACTTTAAATCTGGTTTTTACTCCTGAAGCGGGAGCCGTTTATCCCGGCTCGGAACTGGTTGTCCCGGGCAGTTACCGTCTGAATTGGTTCCTGGAGGGGATTAAAGAACGGGGCAATTATACGCTGCAACGTTTCTCCTATGAGTTTCAGCCCGCTAAGACCCAACAGGAGATTGAGGAACTGCTTCCCGCGGTTCGGCAAGATTTTTTCCTCCAGGCGCCTTCTTTTCAAATGCGTCCCTACCTTGGGGCTAATTATACCCTCTCCTACCGGACTGACGAACTGCGCGAAGAATTGGTTAGTCCGGGTTTGGATATGGTGAGTGGGGAGGTCATCCCTAATTTCTTTGAACTCCTGGCCGCAGCCCCGGCCATCCCCGGGGCGCCGGAAGAAGGAGTAGAACAACAACGTTATACTTTGGAGCAAGCTTTCGCGCTTCTCCATAATTATTTACAAGAAATAGTACAAGCAAAAGATCCGCTCTGGGTAGAGGAGGCGAGGACACGATATGAGGAGGAACTCTACTGCTTGTACCAGTATTATCAAGAAGATAATAGGGATACCAATGACTTTAAAAGCCGCGCCCATGAACTTTATGATAAATTCCGACCCCGTGTTCTCGCGCGTTTAGTCAATTTAGGTTTGCTTTACCTTCCGGAGGTAATTTACTCTGCTCCCTCCCCAACAGGTAAAGAGAGACCTACGCTCCGCTACTCCCCACTACTTAAGAAGGTCGAAGGGATTGGCTCCAACTCGCCAAAGTGATATAAAATCAAGGCGGCAGTAACCGGTCCGGCAGTCTCGGCCCGGAGAATCCGGGGACCTAACGACACAGGAAGAGCACCCCAAGCGCTCAGCTCTTCAACCTCTTCTTCAGCCAAGCCGCCCTCCGGTCCGATAATAAGGAAGACCTCTGCCGGTTGTTCTCTGCCGGCAAGCGCTGTCCGGAGGGAGAGGGACTTTTCTTCTTCCCAGGCCACAATAACATATTGATGGCTGAGGATCTTCGCCAACCGAGCCCAGGGAGTAATCGGATTGACGGTCGGGATTATTCCGCGTCCGCTTTGTTTAGCCGCTTCGGCCACAATTTTTTGCCAGCGTTCCTGTTTTCTCCGGTAGTGTTTAGGTTCCGGTCTGGCTACTGTTCTCGTAGAAAGAAAAGGAATAAACGCGGAGATCCCGATCTCCGTCCCTTTCTGTAGTACCCAGTCCATCTTCTCTCCTTTAAGAATACTCTGGAGCAGGGTGATCCGCAGCGTTGGTTCGGAGTGGTCTCTTGTTTCCCGGAGAACCTCTCCACAGACAGTAGTAGAGTTAACCTCGGTTAACTCCAGGTAATAGACTACTCCTTGGCCATCGGTGGCGGTAACGACAGCGCCGGGTTTCATCCGTAGCACGGTGGAGAGATGATAGGCTTCTTCTCCGGTAAAGGTAATCAGCTTCTTACCCGTGGTCTCTAGAGAGATATTATCTCGTTCGATAAAGAATTTAGGCATGCTCTTCTCCGTTCTTGGTGGCCAGATAAGCCAGCCAATCTTCGCTTTGTAAGCTTTTTACAATGGTAAAGTTGGCTTTCTCCAGAGCGGCGAGCACTAAATCGGCCTTGCCGCTAATAATCCCGGAAACAAGCAGGGCGCCGCCTGGTTTTAATCTACTGACCGCTGCCGGAATCAGCTGGACGATCACCTCAGCGATGATGTTGGCGATAATTAAATCGGCAGGTTGTTCCAGATTGCTGAGGAGATCTCCTGTGTAAACTTGGACTGCGGCGCTGACTTGGTTCTGAGTGATGTTGCTGGCGGCAATCTCCGTCGCTAGCGGGTCGATATCAACCGCCTTTACCTTCGCCCCCAGTTTAGCGGCAGCAATAGCCAAGATTCCGGAGCCGGTTCCCAGGTCATAGACTAAGGCGCCGGCTGTAACCGTTTCTTGGAGTAATTCCAGGCTCAGCTTGGTGGTAGGATGGCTACCGGTGCCAAAGGCCATCCCCGGATCAAGGTTAATCACAATCTCACCGGGTTCAGCGGTCTGGGGAAGCCAGGAAGGGATAATAATAAACTTCCCCGCTTTCTCCGGATGATAATAGGTTTTCCAAGCCGTAGCCCAATCATCCTCTTGTAGCCGATTTAGGGTAATCTTCCCTGTCCCAACCGGTAGAAAGGCGCGGATCTCGGTAAGCCTGGCTTGTAACTTAGCCATCCGTTCCTCCCAACCTGCCAAGCTTGGCAGGTAACCGGCTACGCGGAAAGAGTCCTGGGTCTCCGCCAACCGGGCAGGAAAAAGCTCGTCCGCTTGCCCCGCCTTCTCCCTTTCATATAAACGGGGATCATGATAGACCACACCCCCACAACCGATTTCAAGCAAGAGTTCACCCACCATCTCTCCGGCTTCAGGGGTAGTCTCAACCATGATCTCCAACCAACAGCGGTCTTGCTCTTGAGCCATCCTAACTATCCTGCGCTTCCGGACCCTCAGGCTCTGGGATCTCCACCCCAATGGCGGAGGCAATAATCTTTTGGATCTCGACAATCATATTGTTCAGGTTCATCTCAGCGACTAAAAACTCCCGTACATAGGGGTTGTAGTTGATGATTTCCACCAGCTTTTTTAAGGCTTCTTCTTTCTCCGGAGGGACTTCTTGTCCGCTCATTCTCGCTCCTTCCAGTTCCCACTGTTTTTTCCGGAAATCCTCCAGCATGACCTTAGCCGCTTCATGCTCATCAATCTTTTTTTTGGCCGTTTCCCAGGCCAGAAACTCCGGGCTCTCCCGGATGGAATTAGCTAATTCTTTCGCCAAAATCTGTGGTTTCATTAGTTAACCTCCTTATTCTCGTCGTCACTTCTTTTTCTCCTCATTTAAGGAATTGCATAATTTAATTATTTAAACCCTGGGAGACGGAAGCTACCTCCTGCATAATCTGCCGGGCGGGGGCGCCTTCGGCCACGACTGGCTGTTCCTCTCTAATCATGATTGGGGTGAGACGGATTTGCTTCAGCCCCTGCCGATCACAAGCCGCCTCGAGGATTAGACCCTGTTTAGTTGCTTCCCAGAGTTGATCAAAGATAAAATTACCTAAGCTATAGGCGATCAACCCTTTGCTTCCAAACTCCAGTCCTTGAATCACATGGGGGTGGTGTCCCAGCACCAGGTCAGCCCCAGCGGCTAACGCTGTCCGCCCTAAGAGCCGCTGTTGTTCTGTCGGATCGCGCTGGTATTCCTTTCCCCAGTGCATCGAGAGAAAAACCAAGTCCGCCTCTTTTTTCATCCTGCTTACATCCTCCCGGATATAATCTTCACGCGCAGGAACTACTCCCGGAAGTTCGGAGGTGGCGGCCCAATGTTGTGGTTCCCGTGTATAAGTAAAACCGGGACCCAGCTCAGTATAAGCTAAAAACCCCACCTTTAAACCATTGAGCGCTAACAGACAACCTTGCCGGGCTTGGTGAAGATTTCTGCCCACCCCCACGTAGAGAAGGCCCTGTTCTTCCAGGCGTTTCATCGTATCGATCAGAGCTGCGGCGCCATAATCCATAATATGATTATTCGCTAACGAGACGATGTCAAAACCGGCGTAGAGCAGACCTTCTAAAAAGCGGGGGTCGGCCCGGAACATATTAAGCTGTCTTCCCTGGTCGCTAACCGGCGATTCCAGATTAGCAAAGGCCAGGGAGGACCGGCGGAAGATCGAAGCCGTTTTTAGGAAGGGGTAGCGGTAATCCCCTTTCCTGATGCTGGTCTTAGCCACCTCCCGATCGAGCATTATATCGCCAGCGGTCGCCAGGATGAGCGGCGCTCTCCCCCATAAAAGCTTAGTGGGGGAAAAGCTCTGCCCGAGACGCCTCCGGAAGCGGAGGGCGAGCCATAGCTTACCACTAAACCAGTCTTTGACCTTTGTCCGGGGGGGCGTTAAGATTAAATCAGTCCATAACGGATAGTTTTCGAGCTCCTGCCGGCTTTGAACCCAGGCCGGGTTAATCCCCTCCAGTGTTAATACTTTAACTTGCGGACGAAGAGCAGGCCAGGTCAGGACCCCCAGCGCTCCACGGTCGCTCGCTACTGCCGCCACCATCTCTTGCTGGGTAGCCACCACTTGGAAGGGGCTGACCGCAAAGGCGGTCAGGCGAGAATAATCCTCCCCGGTATAAGCCACTACTTTAATGGGAAGATTATCACCTCCCAAGGAACGCCAGTTAGTGATGTTACCTGCCAACACCGCTTCCAGTTCGGAGCGGTTCAGCCTTGAAACTGGATTCCAGAAATTAACTACCAGGTTAAGGGGGACGCGACCCAACGCTTTCCCTGGGGCGGCGCCTTGGCCATAGCTTAATTTGTAGGCTGAAGCTGTGTTCGCGCCCCATTGATAATTAAAACGATGATTGGGAAAAAACTCCGCAAAAATCTGCTGCTCCGTCGGGTAACCGGCGATCTCAATCGTAGACCATTGCCCACCAAGAAAACCCACCAGAAAACAAGCGACCAGTAAAAGTAAAGCGCGTTCCGACAAAGGTATGCCTCCATATGATAACAAATTTCGTTAAAAATAATAATATTCCTGTTAGTTGGGAAAAATGAATTTATCCAGAAGGAAATAACAGTAAAAAGAAGAATAAACAACCTGGCGCCGATCGGGGGAGGGTTGTTGATGGATTTATTTACTGTGATTACGGCTGATGTGATTAATTCTCGCCAGCAAGGAGCGGTGGTCGAGGAGAAAAAGAAAGGTCTTAGCGAACTGGTCAGCTTAGAGTTGCTCACTCCTTTCTCTTTTTCACGGGGAGATGAGATTCAGGGGGTTTGCGTTAGCCGCCAAATTTCTCCGGCTCTGCTTCGTCAGCTTCGTTATTTTTGTTTACCATTAAAATTACGGATCGGGATTGGTTGGGGACGGATTACTTCCGGCTTGGGAGTAAAAAGTTCATGGCAGATGGATGGTCCTGCTTTTTACCGGGCGCGGCAGGCTCTGGAGGAAGTAAAAAAAGACTGGCGCCTTCATACTATGCTGGTAAGTGGAGATCAAGCTTTTGACCAAGCGGTTAACGCTCTCTTTACTTTATACGATACGATTCAAAGCCGCTGGACCACCGAGCAATGGGAGGGAGTAATGGTTTATGAAGAAGCCGGAACCTATCAGAAGGCGGCCGATCGCTTAGGGGTAGCCTTTCAAAATGTGGAGAAAAGGTGCCGAGCAGCCCACTGGTGGGTGATCCAAACTGCGGAAGAAGCTCTTCAACAAATGCCCAGCAAGCTTACTAGTGTTCACCCTTTAGTAGGTGAATAGTGTAACTTCATCCGTTATTGGGTGAATATTTGTTCTTCACCCTTTTTGTATAGATATTACCATGAAAGGCGCGCGCGCTACGGGCTTTTTGCGTTGTCTTTTGATTTAATTATCTCAATACTATATTGATAGCCTAATACCAGTCAAACATTATATATTGTATTGGGACCTCTTAAAAAGGATACAACGCCAAAAGCTTGCTTAACTAACATCGGCCATCGGCGAACGTCAGCCGAGTGACGAGTGAGCAGCGCGAGTGATAGATCCATTTTCTGGGGGGAAACGAATGAATCTTTTTCTGTTGGCTTTAACCGCCCATTTAACTGGAGATTTTCTTCTCCAATCCCCGCAAACGGTCTCTGCCAAAAACGCCGGTCAACTGTGGGGTTTTATCCGTCATGCGCTGCTGATTATGGTTCTAACCTTACTCTCCACCCACTTTTATGGTCTGAAGCAGGCGTTGGCTTATGCTCTGTTAGTTGGTCTGACTCACTTGGTGGTTGATGGAGGAAAAGCGCTATGGGAGGATGGTAAAGCCGGTGGCGCCAAGCTGCTTCTCTTCCTTGGCGACCAGATCATTCATCTTTTCCTCCTTGTGTTCTTCTCCCGCTTTTTCCAGTCAGGTGAAGCTGACCCGAGAGTAACCGGCTTCTATCAAAAACTTTTCTCCTGGCCGGTTGTCCCGGCGCTCTCCGGTCCAAATCGGTTGCCGGTAATTAACTTCGAGAAGGTCTTATGGGTAAGTGTTACTTATTTATCCGCAGTCTTTGGAGGAGCGGTTTTAACTACTAAAATCTTATGTTGGTTAACGGATAACCCCCCGGAAGAACGGACTCAGCGTTTGAGTAGCGCCATCGGAGTGATGGAGCGCCTAATCTTAATTACTCTTGTGATCGCCGATGCGGTCTCGGCCATGGGGTTCGTTTTAGCCGCAAAATCTCTCGCCCGTTATAAAGAATTAAATGATCGGGACTTTGCCGAATATTACCTGGTCGGGACCTTAACCAGCTTCTGCCTGGCACTTTTCGCCGGTCTGTGGTTAAAAATGATTTTATGACTCGTGGCTCGTCGTTCTCGCCGGTCGCTCGAAAGTAAACTTGTCGATATTAGCTTCTAAACTCCCATTTCTCACCCCTTTGATTTAACTGGGTTTTTAACCGGCATCCGGTTTTCGGAACTAAATTTAGCTTGAATTTTGCTGGAGAATAAAAGAATAAGGCCAATGAATGGCCTTATGTTTCTAGCTTAGGGTCACGAAGCAACCATTCCCCAAGGGCGCGCAGGAAAGTGGGCAAGTGATCCTGGTACAGGTTTTTATCTTCCGCTTGGAACCAACCCGATGTTTGCAGCCAGTTACTGACATGGTTGGCGAGCACCGATAGTAATTCCTGTTTACTTTCACCCCGGGCCAATTTTAACGCCATCGCTATTATAAAGGTGAAGATTAGGTCTTCTGTGGACTCTTTGCTCTTCGGTTCCGGGCTGCCGGTCACACGCTCTAAGGCGTCAGGAATATTAAGATAACCAGCCCCTTGAATCAGTTTACTATAGCCCCGATCCTCCGCTGTTGAGATTAAGAACTGCTTAATTTGATCAGGCGAAAGGTCTGGGGCCTTTTGCCACAGTAAAGCCGCTGCGCCTGTGACCATCGGTGTCGCCATCGAAGTTCCAGAGTGGGAGATGTAACCGCCACCCGGTTGCAGAGATTTTATATCATGGCCTGGAGCGACTAGATCGGGCTTTGGTAGGCGGTCGATGGTCGGTCCGCGGCTGGAGAAGTCATTAATCGCATCATCGGTCCGGGGTATGGTTCCCTGATCATTGATACTCCCCACCGTTATTACTGAGGGAGAAATCCCCGGAGTGGTAATCGTTCTTTGCTTCGGTCCGGAATTACCCGCCGCCGCACAAACCAAGAGCCCGGCTTTCCAGGCCGCAGCCACCGCTTTACTAGCCGGATCGGTACGATAACCTTCTTCCGGTGGCGCACCTAAAGACAGATTAATGATCTTGATCCGATATTCATCTTTATGGTCAACAACCCATTGGATCCCGGCGATCACGCGAGAAATAGGTCCGCTCCCAACCTCATCTAAAGCTTTAACCCCCACTAATAACGCTTCCGGGGCAATCCCCCCATACCGGCCAGCCGCTTCAAGCCCATTCCCAGCAATAATACCGGCCACATGGGTACCGTGTCCTTCATCATCGTATGGTTCTGTTTTTTGGTTTACAAGATCATGCCAACCAACAATCCTTGAAGTCGGTTGCGTTAGGTCCGGATGGGGATCAATCCCCGTATCAATAAGGGCGACTACTACACCTTTACCTGTAATCCCGGATTGGTGCGCTTGATCAGCCCCAGTGGCGGGAACAGCCACATCCAGGCAAGGGCTAGCCTTTACGTCGGGCCAGACCATTCTGACTTTGACCGCGGGGATTAACTTGATCAGGTCATCAGGAGGTAATTCTACCGCCAGACTATTAATCAATGGAAGCTCGTAAACGATATTTCCACCTGCCTTGAGAATAAGTTCTCTAATGCGGCTGGAGCGGCAAGAACGAAAAGCAGGAAATTCCATAATTACTTGTATTTTTTCTTGAGAGGTAGCGGAGAGGACCTCTTGCGCCAGTTTAGGAGATAATCTGGTAGCAACAGTCCTTTTCCATCGGTTTTGCGAGATCATCTTTACACCCCCGACAGTATAACTTTTCTCTATCAATTTATTGTCAAACTGTCTGAAAGGGAACGGGGGAAGTGAATCTTCTACTTAAAGCCTGTAGGCTCGTTGCTCGTCGCCCATACTCCTTAAAGCCGTTCTTAAAAATTCTTGTCATTCAAGATTTTGGCCATGATAAACCGCCATCATCTCTGTGGAAAAATCACCATTTTGATCATGAATATAAAAAGGTTTTAACACTTTCAGTCCCGGACGACTATTCTTCTTACCTTCAATTAAGAGACGATGGGGCGCCGTTCCTGGTTTAGGATAAACCAGGCAGAGTCTTTTCGGTTCTAAACGTTCCGCTCTCATCAGGGCAAGAAGATCAGTTAATCTTTCCGGCAGATGAACAAAGCCAACTCGCCCCCCGCTGCGACAGAGTCGAGCGGCGGCAGCTATTACCTCTTCTAAGGTGCAAGTCAGCTCAAATTTAGCCCGAGCCAGCACCGGAGATGCAGAGTGAAGATGGGAAGAAGCTTTCCAATAAGGAGGGTTACTGAGCACCCAATCAAACCTTCTATCTACTAACTCCTGAGGGAGAGCGCGTAAATCTCCGGTAATGATCTGGATCTCTGTTTCCAGCTCGTTGAGGACGACATTTTGTCTGGCCAGCGCCGCTACCTCTGGTTGTAGCTCCAAGCCAACCACCCGCTTAACGCCTCTGTAGCCTGTAAGCCACAAGGGGAGAACTCCGGTCCCTGTTCCTAGATCTAACACTAACTCCTGGGGACGAATCGGAAGAAAGGCTGCTAAGAGGAGAGGATCAACAGTAAACTTAAAAATCTCCTGTTGTTGGATCATCCTAAGTTTTCCCAGCCCTAACCGGTGTGTTTCTGCATCATTGAGTACGTCACTACTCACCGGTCTTCACCTCCAGTTGGTGGTGGAGCAACCTTCTCCTTCTGGTTTGGAAGGTTGAGGTCGGCGACCGGGAGCCGAAACCAGGAGGGGCGACCCTGAGCAGGAGTATAGATCAGCAGTGGAGAAATCCGCTCTACTCCCGTCTCGGGATCGATCCTTAAAGCCAGGATAATCATACGTCGTCGTAAGTCGGCTGGTTTAAGTTCTGCCGGTAAAAAGAGTTTGGCTTGACCTTCTTCCTTGAGTATACTTTTTACTCTTTCCCGTAGGGAAGGCGCTTGCGGAGTAAGCCAGTCGGGAGCTTTTCCCCCGCTGCCGCTAAGATAAAAATCAAAGGTTAACAAGTCTCTAAGCTTTTCCAGCTCGTTCGCCCCACAGGAGGTTGTTTGAAAGTAGCTCCAGAGCCCATTAAAAAACGTGGCTGGCTTTTGGGCTCGTCCCCTTAACTGATGTTCCTCCCAAAACTGGGCCAGTGTAGAGAAAAAATGCCAAGGAGAGGCGGTTTCTTCTCTGAAAAGATAAGCTAAAGTAGAAGAAAATTGCTTGGAGTTAAAGAACTTCTCCACCATCTCCTCTACTGCTTTCAGATGAAGGAGGTCTTTAAAAGGCAACCATTTACTTTGTAAAAGCTCATAGGGGGGAGTTTGGGTGTATAAATAGCCATACTCCCTGGCTTTTGTTCTTAGAGGTGACGCTTTTAAAAGTTTTAAAAAACCAAGTTGGAGTTCATCAGGGTGGAGACGGAAAGTCCAATCAAAAGAGTGGGAGAAAGTCTCCAGGTCTTCATAAGGTAAGCCCGCGATCAGATCCAGATGCACGGTTGTCCTCCGACCGTGAGTAATCGCCAAGCAATTATGGCGTAAGCGCTCCAGATCATAACGACGGTTGACTGCTGCTAAAGCTTTTTCACAAGTGGATTGGACACCGATCTCAACTCTAAACCGGCCAGGAGGAGCTGTCTGCAAAAGATGAATGATCTGCTCATCGATTAACTCTCCCACCATCTCAAGGTGAAACTCGGTCTTCCCTTCTTGGCCGGCTAAAAACTCCATAATCTCTAATGCTCTATGACGGTGAAGATTGAAGGTACGGTCAATCAGTTTCACTGTGCCAACTCCCGCCTCTATAAACCTGGTCAGATCCGCTTTGACCCGCTCCACCGGTAGATAGCGCAGGTTGGCCTCTTCCCATCCGGACAAACAGTAAGCGCAATGGAAAGGGCATCCGCGGGAAGATTCATAGTAGACGAGGCGATTACGAAAAACCGCCGGATCAGGGTAGGGGAAAGGAATTTTTTCTAAGTCCAGGGGCGGACGCAGCGGGGTTAAACAGATTTGATCACCGTTTTTAAAAGCTAACCCAGGAAGGGTTTGAAGATCTGGTTTCCCGGTCTCTATAAAGCCTAACAGCTCCCGAAGGGTTTCTTCACCTTCTCCGCGCACTATAAAATCCGGGGCTACTGCTTGCCGCAAGATTGAGTCATAATCAGCAGAGGCTTCCGGTCCGCCCAGGATCACTATGGTTTCAGGCATGACCTTCTTTACCCGTTCCATTACTTCTAAAGACTGAGTTATGTTCCATATATTAGTGGAGATCCCTAATACTTGTGGTTGGCTTTTATAAATCTCTCCCAGAATGAAACCTAGGTCCTGGTTAATATTGAATTCTTTCACTTCAATTTTCGCAAATTCTCTCTGACAATAAGCTTGCAGAGAGTAAAGCGCTAAGGAAGTATGAATATATTTTGAGTTTAATGTAGTCAATAAGATCATCTGTCTCATCCTCGTAACTGCTTGTTTAAGCAGTAAATAATGAAAAAAAAGTTACTATTTATCTTCTCATGCAGGAGTCTTCTTATTAAATATCGAATTGCCAAGCGGAGGGATTTCAGATATGATTATTGATTTTCATTGCCATGCTTTTGCGAAAAAAATTGCTGAAAAAGCCGTCGCTTTTCTCGAAAATTATTATGGCATTATGGCCGAAAAAAGACGCGGTGACTTAAAAGACGCCTTAACTATTGAAACAACAGCGGGAGTTGACTATTTTGTCCTCCTAGTGGCCGCCACCAAACCGGAACAGGTGATCCCCGCTAATAATTGGGTAGTAGATGTAAAAAAGTTGGGCGCTAATGAACTCTCACTGCTCTCCGGTCTTCCCAGGACAGCTCAACCCATTATTTTTGGGACAATCCACCCTTATTATAAGGATAACCAGAACGAACTACAACGCTTAAAAAACGAAGGAATTAAGGGAATAAAGATTCATCCTGAATTTCAAGGCTTCGGTCTTGATGATCCCAAAATGTATCCGCTTTATGAAGCCCTCGGCGAAGATTTAATCTTGCTGACTCATGTTGGTGATAAGAACCCCCACCCTGATAATCCAAGCACACCCCTGAAACTTAAAAAAGTGCTAAGGAATTTCCCCCGTCTGCGGGTGGTCGCCGCCCATCTGGGAGGGTATCATTTTTGGAATGATACTTTGACAGAATTAGCTGGTCGGGATCTCTATTTTGATCTCTCAAGCACCCTGAAATATATAGACCCAGTATTACTAAAAGAGATCATTAACCGGCACGGAACAGAAAAATTACTCTTTGGTTCTGATTACCCGATTGGTGACCCGGCAGCAGAATTACAACTTTTAGAAGAGATGAGCATCTTTACTTCTTCCCAATTTGAAGCCGTTGCCGGTTTAAACGCCCAACGGCTGTTGGCAATCGGATAATTTCCTTCATTATAACATAAGAACCGCCTTTGTAAGCTATAGATGAAAGTTATATTTTCATCCTTTCCCTCACCCCAGCAAGCTGGGGTGGGCGACTACCTAGAAAATAGCCTTGGTTGATTCACCCGACTTTGATTAAAGCACTAGCGTGCACTAAGGAAAGTCGGCGTGAACAACTACTTACACTTCTTGTTTACGCAAGACGCTTCGCTGTTATTCAGGTTTTTCTCTCGAATCTGGTTTTGCATTTTGGACAGGTAATAATAATTTCTCCTTTGCCTTTTGGAACCCGTAATCTGATTCGGCAATTTGGGCATTTAAAATAGCGGTGATTTCTGTCTTTAACACGGCTTTCTACTTGCTTAAACCAGGAATAAGCAGGGCTCATCCAAATGGTAAACTTATAATTTTCCATCCTCCGTTTAGCTATATCCTTTGAAAACATTCTATAAAGGCAGAAGACCAAGGGCAGATAACTAATGATTGCAAATAGTGGAAAATTGGTTAGCTTAGCGAGCAAGTTTAATAAAAATGATAAGATGAGAAGAGCGATAGAAAGTTGGTCCCCACCGTATCTTCCCATCATAAATCTTCTTAACCAGTTCATCTGTTTTCTCCTCTCTTAAGCTTTATGTTATAACATTAATTTTATTGAATCTGATGTGCTTTGTAAAGTTTAAAGAATTGCATACCCGAATTATTTAAGATTGACCGCAATGGCAATTCCCTCAAGTTAAGTATTGCCTAGCTGGGGTAGATAACATTTAGTAAGAATAACAAGCGCCGGAGACGAGTTAAGGAGATACATTATTCCTTGAATAAAAGTAAGAGGGAGTAAGAAGATACTCCCTCTTATACTTTTCACTATTCATTAATTAAAACCTTCAATATTCTGAACTGACTCTTCGAATAACTGGGTTTTATTTACCATCTATTGTTTAGAATCGCCAAAGAGGTGAGTAAATAACTTTACGATTTCTACAATCGGAATGATTGCCAAGGCAAGAGTGATGGAGATCAAGAAGTTGCCGGCGGACAGGGCAGATAATTCAAATATGCTGTTAATTCCCGGGAGATAAAGAACAAGGATTGTTAATAAAAAGGATAAGAGCATAGCGCCGAAGAGATACTTGTTATGACTTTTCAGTTTAAAGATCGATTTCGTTCTGGAGCGTAGATTCAAAGAGTGAAAAACTTCACAAAGCGATATGGTGAGAAAGGCCATTGTCATTCCGGTAATCTGCGACTGTCGGCGACCGATGAAGAAGGAAACCAGGGTTAAGACTGCGATGGTAAGGCCTTGATAAAGTACGCTTGTCCCCAGTCCGCCGGCAAAAACTCCTTCTTTGGCATTACGCGGCGCTTTCTCCATAATGTCAGCTTCGGCTTCTTCCATTCCCAGGGCGATGGCGGGAAAAGTATCTGTGACCAGATTGATCCATAAAATATGAATGGGAGAAAAAAGGCGGAAATTCATAATGGTTGCTACAAACAGGACAATTACTTCGCTCAGATTGGAAGATAAAAGAAATTGGATTGCCTTACGAATATTATCATATATTCTGCGTCCTTCTTCAACGGCAAAGATAATTGAAGCAAAGTTATCATCGGCTAAGACCATATCAGATACATTTTTAGTAACATCGGTTCCGGTTATGCCCATCCCAACGCCGATATTTGCTGATTTGAGAGCCGGGGCATCATTAACGCCATCGCCGGTCATGGCCGTGATCTGCCCGAATTTTCTCCACGTATTGACGATTCGGACCTTATGCTCCGGCTGTACGCGGGCATAAACCGAGTAATTCTTAATCTTGGTTGCAAATTCCTCTTGAGACATTTGGGACAGTTCCGCTCCGGTAAGAGCTTGACTCTGATCGGTGATCAGTCCCAACTCTTTGGCAATGGCCACCGCGGTGTCTTTATGGTCACCGGTAATCATAAGCGGTCGTATACCGGCCCGGCGGCATTCTTCAATAGCTGCTTTGACCTCAGGCCGTACAGGATCAATCATCCCGGCAAGACCAATAAAGGTTAAATCCTGTTCCAAGCTTTCCGGGGAGATTTCATCAGGTAGTGAAGGGGTTTCTTTCATGGCCGAACCCAGGACGCGTAAAGCTTTACTGGCCATTTTCTTGTTCTCTTTAAGAATCAGCGAGCGCAGTTCATCCGTTAAAGGGACTACACCATCAGCGGTAAGCATCCGGGCACATTTATTTAAAAGTTCATCCGGAGCGCCCTTGGTAAATTGTATATATTTACCATTACAATCTCTGTGAACGGTAGACATCATCTTACGCATTGAATCAAAAGGTGCTTCTGCGACCCGGGGTAGTTCTTGTTCCATTTGTTCTTTGACTATTCCCTCGGCAAAAGCATACCTGAGGAGGGCATTTTCGGTGGGTTCACCGATAGCTTCGCCATTTTTTCGGGAAAGGACAGCATCATTACAGAGTGCCATTGATAAAGCAAGTTGCTTAGTATTTCCAAAAGTAGCAACAACCGTCATTTTATTCTGGGTCAGAGTACCGGTCTTGTCCGAACAGATAATCTGGGTGCAGCCTAAGGTTTCTACGGCTGTGAGTCTACGAATAATTGAATTGCGTTTAGACATTTTAGTAACGCCGATTGATAAAACAATGGTAACAACTGCGACTAATCCCTCCGGGATGGCTGCTACAGCCAGACTAACAGCAGTCAAAAACATTTCCAGGACATGGCCACCGGAAAAACCGCCATTCGTGAAAACACTAAACAGAAAGATAAAAACACAGATTCCCAGTACGCCGATGCTAAGGACGCGGCTTAATTCGGCTAGTTTTTTTTGGAGGGGAGTCTTTTCAATTCCGGTAGCGGAGATTATCTTGGCGATTTTCCCCATTTCTGTTGCCATGCCGGTATTGACGACTACGCCTTCCCCATGACCATAGACTACATTTGTTCCCATATAGGCCATATTGTGACGATCACCGAGCGATATGTCTTGTTGCTTGGTTGGTATGACTTGTTTATTTTTTTCTGTTGGCACCGATTCCCCCGTAAGGGATGCTTCTTCGATTTTTAAGCTTGAAGCTTCAATAATTCTCATGTCAGCGGGAACGGCATCACCTGCCTCTAAAAGCACGATGTCGCCCGGAACAATTTCTTCAGACTTAATGGACATAACCTGCTTATTTCTCCTCACTTTTGAGGAAGGAGAGGCCATTTTTTGCAGAGCTTCAATGGCTTTTTCTGCTTTTCCTTCTTGTACAACGCCGAGTATGGAATTGAGGATCACAACTGTCATGATGATGACTGTATCGCTGATTTCTCCGACTGCGCCGGAAATAATTCCGGCGGCCAGTAGAATAATAATCATCGGATCGGAGAGCTGTCCTATTAAACGAGTGGCAAGAGATCTTTTCTTACCTTCATTAAGCTTGTTTCTGCCGTATTTATCCAGCCTTAGTTTGGATTCTGATAAATCCAGCCCGCTTTTTGTAGTACCCTGTGAATTTAGAACGGTTTCGATTTCTTCAAGATAGTGTTTCATTTAAGAGTACCCCTCCAAAGTTCTTTCGTCTTTACATTTAATTTAGCATGTTATATGATCATAAAAAACCAATAGAGACGGTTAAGTGTCCTAATTTTACACAGAGAGAGAGAATTGTCTAATCTCCGAAGTCTCTCAATCGGAATATATTGTGATTTAGCATAAAATATAAAAATTAACCAATCCTTAGTAGGGTTATCAATATTTTGTGGTTAAACTGTAAATTAATTATGCAATTCCCGATAGTGTAAACTGGGTATTTTTTTGACAAAATAGACAAATTGTTCATATTTGAGGTGATATGAATGTCAAAACCGGAACTTACTAAACAATTTATAGCTGGAACGCTTAAAGAACTAATGCTCAATACTCCTCTCGATAAAATAAGCGTCCAGGATATTGTCAGGGCCTGTGGGCTTAATCGGAAAACATTTTATTATCATTTTAAAGATAAACAGGCGCTGGTCTGCTGGATTTTTGACAATGAAGTTGGGAAGCTTACGGATTTAGACCAAAACAACACAATTATTGATGAGCTGATCGAGCATTTGTATGCTAATAAGAGTTTTTATGTGGCTGCCCTCACTTCCGATGTGCAAAACAACCTCCGCGAACACCTATTTAAAATCACCTATGATGCAAATCTAAGTATAATCTTAACAATACTCGGAACACGTAAGATGGCGCCGGAAGATATGAAAATAATCGCCAATTATTTTTCCCATGCGGTGGTTGGCTGTATCACCCAGTGGGCCAAAGAAGGTATGAAAGCCTCTCCCTTTGAATATAGCATTGATTTTCATCCTATAACTCAGGAATGTTTGGAATTTGTAATTGATAAATACATTGAGAAATAACTTGCAGTAGGGGAACTTCTCATTCCCACTTGACTAATGGGAATAAAGGGGTATAATATAGCTATACCCCACCCCCAATGGGGAGGGGTAGGAAAATCCTCAATCACTACTTTGCTAGTTAAAGATAGTAGAATCGTTTCTTTTCAGAGATATTTGATTGGAGGTGTTTTTGATAGATACTACGGAGAAAATACAAGTATTGAACCTTTTAAAGACTTCTCAAGGTCAGATCGGGGGGATCATTAAAATGCTAGAAGAGGGGAGATATTGTGTGGATATCTCTAAACAGATCCTTTCGGTACAGGCGTTACTTAAGAAGGCTAATTTAACAATTATCAGCCAACATATTAAGCATTGTGTAAAACAGGCTTTTGAACAAGGACAGGGTAGTGAAAAAGTGGATGAGATCATGGAAGTAATTGATAAGTACGTGAAATAATCATCGATGGTAACTTCCCAAATTTGAAAAAGGTGGTGAAACAATGAAAAAAGAAACAATCAAGGTTACCGGCATGACCTGCGCCTCCTGCGTGCGGGCGATTGAAAGAAACGTAAGTAAAGTAGAAGGGGTGAGTACGGTTAATGTCAACCTGGCTACTGAAAGAGTTGAGGTGGAATATGATGCCGGCAGTACGGAGATGACTACAATTAAAGAGACAATCAGACGCGCCGGCTATACGGTGGTGGAAACAGAACCGGGCGACCTGGTGGACTATGAAAGGGAACTGAGAGAAAAAGAGAAAAAGTCTTTTCGGATGAGGCTGTTAGTAGCGATCATTTTTACGATTCCCCTTTTTTATATCGCCATGGGCTCGATGGTGGGCTTACCCGTACCGAGATTTTTGCGACCGGATCTCCACCCCTTGAACTTTGGATTGATTCAGCTGGCCTTGGTTATACCGGTAATGGTTGCGGGCTATCGTTTTTATACAGTAGGATTTAGTAGATTAGTAAAACTGGAACCTAATATGGATTCGCTGATCGCGATAGGCGCCAGTGCTGCCTTTTTATATGGAATTTACGCTATCATTCAGGTTATTGAAGGAAAGATCGAGTTTGCCCATGATTTATATTTTGAAACCGCAGGCATGATTATTGCTCTGATTATGCTGGGAAAATATTTGGAGTCGATTAGTAAAGAGAAGACCTCTGCGGCCATTAAAAAGCTGATGGGTCTTGCCCCGAAGACGGCAACGGTGGTTCGTGGGGAGCAAGAACTAGTGATCCCCATTGAAGAAGTTAAGGTGGGGGAGGTATTGCTCGTTAAACCGGGAGAGAAAATTCCGGTGGATGGAGAGGTAGTGGAAGGTAGAACTTCAGTGGATGAAGCAATGCTGACCGGTGAGAGTATACCGGTGGAGAAGAGTGTTGGCAGTAAAGTGACGGGCGCCAGTATTAACCTCAATGGTAGCATCAAGTTCAAAGCGACTAAGGTCGGTAAGGATACGGTTTTAGCTCAAATCATTAAATTAGTTGAAGAGGCGCAGGGTTCCAAAGCGCCGATTGCTAAAATGGCTGATATTATCGCTGGTTACTTTGTACCGGTAGTAATTCTGATTGCGGTACTTGCCGGTCTGGCTTGGTATTTATCCGGGATGTCGCTGACCTTTGCGCTGACGATCCTAATAACGGTGTTAGTAATTGCTTGTCCTTGCGCGTTAGGATTGGCTACCCCTACCGCGATTATGGTCGGCACGGGGAAAGGCGCCGAATACGGAGTTTTAATCAAGGGCGGGGAAGCTTTGGAAACCGCCCATCAAGTTAAGATGGTGGTCTTGGATAAAACAGGCACGATCACTGAAGGCAAGCCAAAAGTAACAGATCTCCTGGTGGTTGAAGGCGGTAATGAGCATGATTTGCTACAGTGGTCAGCTTCGGTAGAGAAAGGTTCGGAGCATCCTCTGGGTGAAGCTATTGTCCAACGCGCCCAAGAGGAGAACCTTTCCTTCTTTCCGGTTGAGAACTTCCTAGCTTTACCGGGCCATGGTATTGAAGGCGAGATTGCGGGAAGAAAAGTGCTTTTGGGGAATAAGAAGTTGATGGGGGAGCGGGGGATCGAAATCATCCTGCAAGCAGATGCCGATCGGCTTGCTGAAGAAGGTAAGACTCCGATGTTTGTGGCTATTGATCAGAAGTTGGCGGGGATTATTGCGGTCGCCGATGTTATGAAGCCCAGTAGTAAGCGGGCGGTGGAAAAAATTCATGCGATGGGAATTGAAGTGGTGATGATTACCGGGGATAATAGAAGAACAGCGGAGGCGATCGCTACTCAGGTAGGGATCGATCGGGTTTTGGCCGAAGTATTGCCGCAGGATAAGGCTAGTGAGATCAAGAAGCTGCAGGCGGAAGGGGTTAAAGTGGCGATGGTTGGCGACGGAATTAATGACGCTCCCGCTTTGGCCCAAGCTGATATCGGCATGGCGATTGGCTCCGGTACCGATGTGGCAATGGAATCGGCAGATATAGTCTTAATGAGAAGCGATCTGATGGATGTGGTTACTGCCATTCAGCTTAGTAAGAAGACGATCAGGAATATTAAGCAGAATCTCTTCTGGGCATTTGCCTATAATTCGGCGGGAATCCCGATCGCTGCCGGTTTGCTCTATTTATTTGGTGGTCCGCTGCTTAATCCGATTATTGCTGCAGGCGCCATGGCCTTTAGTTCAGTATCAGTAGTGACCAACGCGTTAAGACTTAAAAAATTCAAACCTGTTCATTAATAACCTTCGGAAACTTAGTGAAGAACGTAGATAAGCTAATTATTAACAACGTTATAGAATACGAGCGACGAGCGACCAATTACGAATGACGAGATGTAGAGGTGTTGTCGATGAAAAAGAAAATTTTGATTGAAGGGATGACTTGCCAACATTGTGTTAAACATGTAGAAGAAGCCCTTAAAGAGCTAGCTGGTGTTCAGTCGGTAACCGTAGACCTGCCGGGAAAAGTTGCTACCTTGAAATTGTCTCAGGAAGTAGCTGATGAGAAACTGAAAGCAATAATTGAGGATTTAGGCTACGAGGTGACAATTATTGAATAGTCGTTACGCTGGCTACCTTTCGTGTTCTAGGTAGTCGCTCACGCTGGCTACTGCCCGCGCACGTGGAGTGATGAAAATGAGGCTAGGTGAGTCGACAAGCCTCGGAGACATTTTTTAAATAGTACGAAAATTTGTCACAGGCAACCATCTATGTTATACTAAGAGTTATGAAAACTGAAAATGAAGATTTTTGTGAAGGAGAAAGGTTTTACTGCCGGGAGTTTTGTCCAGTTAGAGTGAACTGAAGGTTTGTATATAAAAATATGCTACCGCTAATTATAAAAATCACTTACATCTGGTAGGTGATTTTTTTGCGCCATAATTAGCGGACAAGATAGGGACGACTAACTAGGAGTGAGTAATACAAATAAACATTTCTAACTTTAGCTAAGCTTTTTGCGTTGTATCCTTTTTAAAAGGTCCCAATACAATATATAGTGTT
>ENA-UOOK01001506-UOOK01001506.1-fermentation-metagenome-genome-assembly--contig:-NODE-1506-length-30520-cov-6.554243_pt1 | contig 30520 bp, 26 predicted proteins | sample MGYA00245777_ERZ724023 | MGnify/ENA primary metagenome ERZ724023 (study PRJEB28704, sample SAMN03018312) | fermentation metagenome | biome: anthropogenic terrestrial biome; feature: soil; material...
AGGAAGCAGCAAAGCGTCTCAACATAAGCGAAATTCAGCGTGACGATGTTGTGCTGAAACCAAGACTCATTTTTAGTGGGAGAAAAACGGCTACTCCTTAGTCTTTACGGTATTAACTTCCGGCGGTACATGAACAGAATTTCACCTTACTAACTTGTGGAACTTAGTCTAGCATTTTTTAAAAAACGAAGATCTATGGGTCTGTTTGCTATACCCATTTTTAATGTGATAGAGCAAAGGATCGCTCCTTTTCACACCTTAAGTGCCCAAAATAGTACCCGCTAACCCTTCTCTCATCGTGCTTTCTGGAAATAAGTGCTGCATTTTTTGAAGCCGCTTCCACTCTGGAAGTTACTTTTTCAATTCACCTTTCTTACAAAGGTAATAACCGCCACCGATGCCACGCCTGGCATTAACCTGTCCGGAGTTGATTAAGAGCTGGATTTGCTTGCGGATATATGAGGGTGTAACATTTAAAGTTTTGCTTAGCTCCTGGGAGCTGACAGGGTGGGCATATGTGGCTTCTAAGTTCTGCAAAAGATCAAGTATTTCATGATGAATGGGCAATAGATTCTCAGGCACTTCCTGATTCCTCCAATTATAGCTTTGGCGTTTAAGAGAGTAATTTAAAATTAGTAATATAATGATACTAGTAACTATTAACTATTATATAAGATATTTTTGGCGATGTCAAATTTTGCCAGAGGCAAAAGACGTACCTCAGCTAATACTTTTCTCTTGCCATAAACAGGGAAAATGTCCTCGAAGGAGAATATTTAGAGGAAGGGGTGAAAAAAATGGATTTAAACTCGATCTTAGAGCAGCGCAAAGCCATCGTGGCAGACGGGGCCATGGGAACCATGCTCCTGGAAAGTGGCGTTCCCCTAGGACAAAGCCTAGAAGCCCTGAATCTCACCGAGCCCAAGCGCATCTTAGATATTCATGCAGCCTATCTGGAAGCTGGCGCTCAATTGCTTGAAACCAACAGTTTCGGTGCTAACAAGATTCGCCTCTCCCGCTATGGACTAGCCGATAAAGTCGCGGAAATTAACAAGCAAGCTGTGGCCTTGGCGAGAAAGGCAGCAGGGGAGAGGGCACTTGTTGCTGCAGCAATTGGTCCCCTAGGACGTTCTCTTGCGCCCTGGGGCACATTGAGCCAGCAGGAGGCTATTGACGCATTCTCCCAGCAACTGATAGCTTTGCTTGCAGGGGAGCCTGATCTGGTCTTATTTGAAACCTTTTCCGATCTTGAGGAACTCAAGCTGGTTTTAGGTGTACTCCGCGGCATGAATAACACCTTGCCAGTGGCAGCGACCATGGCCTTTCTCCCTGAGGGCACCACGGCTATGGGCGTGGGAGCAGTGGAGGCAGCAGAGGCTGTGCAAAGCATGGGAGTAACATATTTTGGTGCTAATTGCGGTTCTGGTCCCCAGGAGATGATTGCCATCGTAGAGCAGCTTTCCTCTGTACCGGGGTTGAAGCTCATCGCCCAGCCCAATGCTGGCCGGCCTCAATTAGTTGAGGGCCGCACAGTTTATTTCTCCACCCCAGAATATTTTGCCCACATTAGTCGTATTTTATTTGAACTTGGGGTGGCCATTGTGGGTGGTTGCTGTGGCACCACACCTGCCCATATCCGGGCTATATCTCAAAGCAAACAGAGTTGGCTGGAGGCAGGGAGCCCCCAAAAGGTTGTTCGAGTGACTCCAGAGCCCAAGCGAGAAGCCCAGCTCTCAGTGCAGGAGGAGCGGCCAGGGATTTTAGAGGCAATTGCTCAAGGCTTTGTGAAAACAGTGGAAATCGATCCCCCCAAAGGCGTGGATCTAAAGCAGGTGCTGGAAGGTTCGCGGATGCTGAAGTTGGGGGGGATCGATGCCATCAATATTGCAGATTCCCCTATGGCCAGGGTACGGATGAGCCCTGTGGCCATCGCCCATCTGCTCCGGGAGCAGGTGGGGGTGGAGTCCATCCTCCACTTCACTTGTCGAGATCGGAACCTTTTAGGCTTACAATCAGAGCTCTTGGGCGCAGCTGCCCTGGGGGTGAAAAACGTTTTAGCACTCACAGGTGATCCCCCCTCAATTGGTGATCATCCTCAGGCCACAGCTGTGTTCGATGTGAACTCCGAGGGTCTGGTGCGGATCATAGCAGGTCTCAATCGTGGTCATGATATGATGGGAAACCAAATTGGCTCTAGCACTAATTTCGCTATTGGCGTGGCTGTGAACCCAGCTGCTAGCGACCTGGATAAAGAAGTAGAGCGGCTCCATGGCAAGATCGAGGCAGGTGCTCATTTTGCCCAAACCCAGCCCATCTATGATCTTTGCTTACTGGAACATTTTCTGGAGGCAATTGAGGGAATCAAGATTCCAATTTTAGTAGGAGTTCTGCCCCTGCGCAGTACCAGACACGCTGAGTTCCTCCACAATGAGGTGCCTGGAATCTCCATCCCCGATGATATCCGCCAGAGGATGCGACAGGGAGATGCAGAAGCCCAAGCAAACTGTGGTGTAGAGATCGCCCGCAAGTTTGTCTACCAGCTGCAAGGTAGAGCAGCGGGCGTTTACCTGATGCCGCCCTTCGGTAATTATAAAACTGCCTTGGAGGTATTAGGGTAGTGATAGGAGAGGTGATGGGAAGCATCTTCACCATAGATCGGCTCATAGCGCTAGTGCGGATACTGGTGGGGCTCTTTGGGATCCACCTTGCTGTGCGTATTGCTCTTTATTTTACTCAAAAAACATTAGAGAAGCTTTTTCTCCGCGGTGAGGCACGGGATGAACGCAGACGGCAAACTATCTATACACTTAGCCAGAGCGTTTTGCGCTATGTACTCTACTTTTTCGCCCTGCTTGCTGCCCTGAGCCTCTTTCATGTGAATACAGCCTCCCTGATCACTGCAGCGGGAATTGGGGGCCTGGCCATCGGCCTTGGTACCCAGAACCTGATTCGGGATCTGGTTGCAGGCTTCTTTATCCTGCTTGAGGATCAGTTTGCAGTTGGAGATCTAGTCACAATCGGTGCAGCTGAGGGGATAGTGGAGCAGATTGGCATTCGCACCTCAGCTGTACGTGATCTGGCAGGAAAGCTCTATATCCTCCCCAATGGCACCATTGCTTCTGTAATTGTGCACCGTCCCAACCCCTGGGTGATCATCGATTACACTTTAGCAGGGGACGAGATAGAGGGAGTATTAAGTCTAGTAACACCGCAGCTTCCTCGCTGGCGGGAGGAGCTGGGACTCCATGCCCAAATTCAGATCTGGCCCCTCCGCACAGCAGAAAAATCATTCCTCCGCTTTGCTGCCCTCACCAACCCCCAGGAGCGCTGGCGGGTGGAGCGAGAGCTAAGAGGGCGAATCGAAAACCTGTTAGGAGAGCAGATCCAGGTAGGAGGGGTAAGTTGAGCTGGGAATATAAAGTTGGAGATTTTCTTGTACTTCGAAAAAAACACCCCTGCGGCAGCTTTCGTTGGCAGGTGCTGAGGGTGGGCTCTGACATTCGCCTCCTGTGCACTGCCTGTAGCCGCATGGTTACCCTGCCCCGGCAGGATCTGGAGCGTAGAATCCGGGCTGTGGAAAAAAATGACCCCACCCCTTGACACCCCCGGGGGGTATGTAGTATGATAGAGGCAAGGAAGATTTTCTCATCATTTTTCCGAAAAAGGAAAGACTACTCATAGCAGATAAAGGGAGGCGTTGGAAAGTGGCAAAGCAATTTGATGTAAATTCTTTTGAGGCAGAAGTTTTAGGTGGACAAGGTGTGGCCTTGGTAGATTTTTGGGCGCCCTGGTGTGGCCCCTGCAGAGCTTTAGGACCTATCATCGAGGAGCTAGCAGAAAGCTACAAAGGCAAGGCAACAATCGGTAAGGTGAATGTGGATGAGAACGGGGAGCTAGCCAGCCGCTATGGCGTAATGAGCATCCCCACTATGCTCTTATTCAAAGACGGTGAGCTAGAGGAAAAGATCGTAGGCTTGAGACCTAAAGAGGAGCTGACCGAGATCCTCGATGGGCTAATCGGTTAAAAAGTAGTAACACCAAGGGGCATCCCAGAGATTTTTGGGATGTCCTCTTTTTATTTTAAATATTTTTTGATTCATGGGAGGAATCTTCCTTGGGAGGGAGAATATACTATCATAGGAAAACGTTTAACCAAAGCGAGGGAAAGAATTGGGATAACCATAAAAGACATAGCAGAAAAAGCAGGCGTCTCCACCTGCACAGTCTCCAGGGTGCTGAATAGCAGCGGAAAAAAGGTGAGCGAGGCTACAAGGCAGCGTGTTTTAGCTGCAGCCCAAAAGCTAGATTATCGCCCCAATCTCATGGCACGGGGTTTGGTACAACGGCGTACCTGGCAAATTGGTCTTGTTATCAATAGCCTCCAGCATCCCCTAATGAGTCAGATGATCGAGGGGGTGCATATGGCTGCCTTAGAGCTGGGCTATAGTATCATCAGTTGTGCCACAGGTGGAGAAAAAAAGCGAGAAGCAGAATATCTCGACGACCTTCATACCCGGGGCATTGATGGCCTGGTTTGGTTGCCTCCCAGTCAGGTGAATTTGGAAGTTGCACAGAGATTAGGAAAGAAAGTACATATCATTCAAGGCTTTCGCAAAATAGAAGGTCTTGAGGCCCCCTACATTATCCTAGACAATATCCGCGGTGGCTTTAAGGCCACGCAGCATTTAATTAAGCTGGGACACAAGCGCATCGTCCACCTCTACGCCGGTGGCGGCGAGGAGGGGGAGGAGAGACGCCTAGGTTATGAGCAGGCTTTAGGCCAGGCAGGGATTGAAGTGGATCCACAGCTGGTTATCCCCACAGGCTTTGGCTGGTCTTTTGGCTACAGGGTAGCATTGCAAATGAAAAGGCGAGGTTTGCTCTCAGGGTCAAATCCTGTCACAGGTTGCTTTGCTTGTGGCGATCACACAGCCTGGGGAGCCATTCAGGGTTTCAGATCCTTGGGGCTAAGGGTACCTGATGATATTGCAGTGGTAGGCTTCGATGGCCTGCCCTTTTGCGACGATATGGAAATAGCCCTCACCACAATCGCCCAACCAGGTGTGGAGATTGGTAGATTGATAGTCCTCTATCTGCATCGGATGATTGAGAAGAAAGGGGAGGGGGTGAACAGCCTCATTATCGATCCCGAGTTAATTATTCGGGCATCATGCGGAGCGGATAGGGATTATCTCGAGAATAAGTTAATCAGACAAGGTGTCATAGGAGGGGAGACAAAATGAAAACAGGACTTAGTATGTATAGCCTGGTGGAATTGTATCGAGACAAAGCCAGTACAGCACAGTTCCTACAACAGGCAAAGAAGTGGAACCTGGAAGGTGTTGAGCTGTTAGACTACTTTTGGCAGGATCTGGACAAAGAGCTTCCCCAGGTCATAGCCTTAACCCAAGAATTAGGCCTTGAGGTGTATAGCTACTCTATTGGCAATAACTTTGTATCTTCCGACCCTGCGCAGCGGCAGAGCCAGGTAGACAAAATCAGAGAAGCCGTAGAAATAGCTAAGAAGCTAAATGCAAAAGTAATTCGTGTTTTCAGTGGTGACGCTTCAGGAGAAGAGAATGTTGCTTTCGATGAAGCTTTAGGTTGGATTGTAGAAGGATTAAAAGCGGGAGCCGCTTTAGCTGAAAAAGCCGACATCACCTTGGCCCTGGAGAATCATGGTCTTTTTGCTGGTAAAGCCCAGCAGGTGGCGCAGGTCATCGGCGCAGTAGGCTCTCCTGCCTTGGCTGCCACCTTGGATACAGGAAACTTCTTGCTAGTGGGAGAGAACCCTACAGAGGCAGTAAGACAGCTAGCAGATAAAGCTGCTCTGATTCATTTCAAAGACTTCAAGGCAGTGGGCTCTGAGGTTACCCAGCGGGTATATAAAGCCACAACAGGTCAGGGTTATCAGGGAACAATTATCGGCCAGGGCGATGTAGATCTGCCCACAATTGTCTCAATTCTACACGACAGGGGCTACAATGGTTATTTATCCATTGAGTTTGAAGGACCTGGCGATCCTCTTGCTTCTGTGGAAGCAAGCATTAATTACGTAAACGAGACTATTGCAAAGGTGAAAGGAGCATAATCATGAGTAAGAAAATTAAGGTAGGTATTGTTGGTTGTGGTGGAATTGGCGGTGTGCATTTGGAAGCCTATAAAAAAATTAGCGACCAAATAGAGTTTGTTGCCGCCTGCGATCTCAACGCTGAGCGAGCCGCGCAGAGGAAAGAGCAGTATGGCTTTGCTCGCACCTACACGGATTTCGAGGAGATGTTTGCAAAGGAAGAGCTAGATGCAGTGAGCGTCTGCACCTGGAATAACGGTCATGCGCCTATTTCCATAGCAGCTTTGGAAGCCGGAGTCAATGTTCTCTGCGAGAAGCCTATGGCTATGAATAGCAAAGAGGCAGAGGCCATGATCGAGGCTGAGAAGAAGTCAGGGAAGCTATTGATGATAGGTTTTGTGCGTCGTTTTGGTGAGAACACAAAGTTCTCAAAGCAGCTTGTGGACAATGGTAAATTAGGTGAGATCTATTATGTGAAGACCGGTTGCATCCGCAGGGTTGGCAATCCAGGTGGTTGGTTCTCTGACAAAAAGCGCTCCGGTGGTGGCCCTCTAATCGACCTTGGTGTGCACATGATTGACCTTGCCCGCTACCTCATGGGCAAACCTAAGGTTGTCGCTGCTATGGGTGCTACCTATGATAAGGTGGGAATCCGCTCCAATGTCAAGGGTATTGTGCAGTGGAAGTCCATGGACTACAGCGATTATAACGATGTTGAGGATTTGGCTGCAGGCTTTGTTCGTTTTGATAACGGTGCCACACTGATTGTGGAGAACAGCTGGACCCAACACATAAAAGAAGATAAACTCTATCTGGAGCTTTTCGGCAGCAAAGCGGGACTCCAGATGGAGCCTGAGCTTGAGATCTATTCCGAGGAAAACGATTACCTAACGAATGTAAAGCCTGTGATCAATGAAAATGCTAGTAGCTTTGGCAATATCTTTGACCGGGAGATTGCACACTTCGTGGATTGTGTAGCCCATGGCACACAGTGCCTCAATCCCTCAGAGGATGGTTTGGAACTGATGAAGATTCTCGATGCAATTTACAAAAGTGCCGAGACAGGGCGCGAGGTTCAACTCTAAATTCAAAGGGTGGGTATAATGCGTTTTGGGGTTATCGGGTGCGGCATTGTAGCGGAGTATGGACATTTGCCTACTATTGCCGCCCTGCCCGAGGTTGAATTAGTTGCAGTAGCAGATTTAAATTTACAAAGAGCAAAAGCTATGGGCCAGCGCTTTGGCGCCGACTACATCTTCCAGGATTATCGCGATCTATTGGCTTGTCCCCAAGTTGAGGCTGTAGTGGTGGCCACACCTGTGGAGACACATCATGAGCTTGTGCTGGCTGCAGCAAAGCACAAAAAGCATGTGCTCTGTGAAAAGCCCATTGCCCCCTCAATTGCAGAGGGCAAGGAGATGATTCGGGCTATGAATCAGGCAGGTTGCTTTTTGGGGATCAATTTTCTCCTCAGGGAAAGCGAGCCTTTGGTTTCCATCAAGGCTATGCTCGAGCAGGGCCTTGTGGGCAAGATCAGGGTTATGCGTTTTATATTCAATTCTCCAGGTCCGGGCTGGGCTGGCAAAGAGCGCCTCGACAGCTTGATGAATGAGGGGCTAGGTCCAATCTTCGACTGTGGTGTTCACTATTTCGATCTTGCGCGCTGGCTTTCTGGCAAGGAATTTATGGAGGTTGAGGCCCGAGGAGCCTTCGCAGCAGAGTATGAAAATCCCCAGCATGTGGTTGCCACCTGCCTGCTAGAAGATGGAATTATGGCTATGATTGAGGAGAGCTGGCTTTACACTCACGGTGCGAAAGAAGGGAACCGCTATCGTCGCTATGATCTAATTGGCGATGAGGGCACTATCTCCTACAGTACCGATACAGAAGAACTTGTTCTCTATAGACCCGATGGTACAAAAAAAATCGGAGTTCCCAAAGAGCAAAAGGCATTCGATCGTATCTACCAGGGCTTTATGAAAAGTGTGGAAAAGCATAAGCAAGCTGGCATAATTACCGGAGAGGACGGAATTCATGCCATGGCAGCGGCTTTGGCTGCAGTGGAGTCGGCAAAGGGAAAACAAGAGACTCATGCTTTAGCCCAGGTAATTTAATTCATGTAGCAAATAAAAACAGGGCATCGACTTTCGTCGGTGCTCTGTTTTTTATACGACTTCAATCCGGGTCACAGTTTAAGCTTTGCTCTTTGATTTAATTTTCTAAGAATAAAATCACCACATCCTGAAGGAAATGGATAAACCAAGCCCAGAAAAACCCTTTGGTTCATTAATAGATTTTGTCAGGAACCATCTGAGAAAAGCTGCCATAATCGCACCAATTCTTAGGGCGAGACCAAAATAATGCATGTTTTTTCTAATTACTTGGCAGGAATTATATAGTGCATTGTCAAATGAGTATACTAATAGAAGTAGAAGATGGAAGGGGTGTTTGGCGTATGAATGCAAGCGATACTTTTATCTTAAATAGTTTTTTTACTCAAAACACCCTTAAGAATTTGTTAGAGAGGCAATTTGAGAAGACATACTCTACCTCTGTAAGAAGGTTTTTAAAAAATCCAGAGATAAAGACGAACCAGGAATTAATTAATGAAATATATAGTGTTATGAAAAAGGAATATCGGAACGAATACTTTTATAAAAATACGATTTTAAATAAGCTACTTTTAGGTCGTCATAGTCCCAATACAACCACTGCTCTAACTGAGGTCCCAATTGCGAAATCTAAGGCTGATTTTATCTTAATTAACGGAAGGGCGATTGTCTATGAGATCAAAACAGAATTAGATAATTTTGATCGCCTCGAAGGTCAGCTAAGAGATTATTACAAAGCTTTCAGCCGCGTATGTGTTGTTACTTGTGAATCAAATTATAACTATATTTTAGAAAAGCTCCATGATACACCAGTTGGAATTTGTTTATTGACGAACAGAAACACCTTAAGTACCAAAAAGGAAACCCTTGAAGATAGTTCAAACCTTGATGTACAAATGATGTTTAAGATCTTACGCAAGAGCGAATATGAATCCATAATAAAAGATTATTATGGGCAACTGCCGCAGGTTTCACAATTTAAGTATTACAAAGCCTGTCGACAATTGTTTTGTGATTTAGAAGTTAACACTGCCTATAGGTATTTATTGAGGGAACTGAAGAAAAGGAATAAAATTGATAGTGTCAGATATAAAAATGTGCCTTATGAACTTAAATTCCTTGTTTATTTTTCCGGATTTAGGCAGACAGATTACTCACAACTGGAGAGATTTCTGAGAAATAAGTTTGGAGGTTAAAAGAAATGTATTTTCCATACTTAAGAGGGCGACAGTACGAGTTAATAGCGCTGCGAGAGCTAGTTGAAAAATCCGCGCTCAGCGAAAGAGTTATTCCAATTATAGAGCCAGTGAAACTATCTTCTACATTGATTAAAACCATTGGAAGGTTTAGTGAAAACGGCAAAAAGCTTGCGTTAATCATTAACCCTCAAGTTGGAAGTTTTCGCGAAGAGTTGGAGAATGAGAGTAACACACCCTTAAAAGAAAAATTTTTTGCAGTAGTTAAGTCACCTTTCATAATCGAGACACACCTATTCAATGCTCATTCAGAGCAAGACTTGGCTAGTATGATGGAAAAGGGTACTAGACCGGATAATATTATTACAATTTGTCGAAATAGAGACTTTGTTATAAAATACGGAGAAATATTCACTGACATTAAACCGCAATTTAATCTTATATTAGACGAAAGTGTTTTTAGAAGGAGAATAAGAGATAACCGCGTTTTGTTAAAAGATAATTTTGTAAAAGCAGCAAGAAACAGAGATTACGCAGATAATATTGACGAACCTTTTTCGGACGATCATATTTATTACAAAGATGATGGGTATAAAGGCTTTGCGGATTATACTGTTATTGGGGATAAATTTACCGCATCCGGATTTGCGCCTCATGCTGTTGCAATACATATTGTTTATTTTGATGAAGAAAAAAGTCTAAGAATACGGCATTTTGTTTCAGATACCAACGATGACACAACTGATACTGCAAATAAATTTGCTGAAGCAGTTAGCAAGCTGGTTAAATGGAACAAATGTAATAAAACCAATACAATAGCAATGGAAACATTTGTTAGGTTATATGAGGATGAAAAATACCCAGGGTTAGGGACAGTTAAAAAACTTTCAATAATGCATCACATTGAACTCATCGGTAAATATTTGGATGAAAGGAAAGAGCGATGATATGTTGCAGCGAATGCTTTGGTGACACAGAACTGAAGGTAGTTATTGGGGAATAGGGAAAAGGGAACTGTATAAATTGTGGGTGGTACTAAGGGGCACATTGACAAACAGACTTTTTCGAAATATTGGTTGGTATTTATACCCCACTAGAACTAATCCCCAATAGTAATCTTAAAGCAGTGTTATTAGGAATAATAATTGTCAAATCCGGTAAGAGCATCGGTGAAAGGAGATATTTTATGAATGAGAAAATAACATTCTGTGAAAATTGTAGGATGGATGTGGCCTATTCTGTAGAAAGCATTGCAATGGTTAGTACATTGAAGAACGAAGAGTACAGTTATTCCGGAAGGAAGGCCTTATGTATCAAGTGTGGTGCAGAAGTGTATGTAGCTGAAATTGAGGACGCAAATTTGGAAGCGCTTTACGCTTCGTATCGCCAAAAAAGTGGTATCATTTTGCCGAATGCAAGCCCAGGATATGCAACGAAACAATAATATTAGGAAAAATCGCCTTTTTGCTTTAGGTAGAAAGAAATGGCTGATGGGTTGGAAGAGAGGATCCTGCTCACAAGATTGCCACCTTGATTTCTCAGGCAGCGTTCAGCATAGCGAGACATTATTATAAAGATCCAGGACGTTTGAATACTTAACAATGCAAGGCTGTTTATATAGCCTTGCTTTTTTAGTATCAGTGATTGATCGAATTTTATATTTTCGCAGGTTTTTGTCAGTAAATGGCGAAAGATCGTTGTATAATAATATTATATATCGCTTTTTATAGGATGTGTGTATTTATGTCAATTGCTGCAATAGAAAGTAGCATTTTGGATGCCCAGCGAAGCTACTATCGTCTTGTGCTACTAGTAGGGGCAAATGGGATGGAGAAAACTCAATACTTGAAATTGCTTGCCCAAAAAGCAGGCTATCCTTACATCAATTTAGGAATGGAACTGAGCAAAAAACTTCTAGAGTACTCCTCCAAGCAGCGGCAGTTTGAGTCGTTTAAACAAGTGAATTATATCTTGGAGCAAGATGAACAACCAATATTGTTGATTGACCATATAGAAATTCTTTTTGATCCAGACTTGATGCTAGAGCCATTAGGCTTGTTAAAACGGATTAGCAGACATCGGATCTTAGTGGTAGCGTGGCCTGGTAATTATCGAGATAGTAGTTTAGATTATGCTGAACAGGGCCATCGTGAATATAAAAAATATAAAGATATTGAAGCAATTATTTTAGAGGTATAGGAGTGGGGAGTTTGCATTATCGGGATTTGATTCAGTTTGAGCCAATCGAGACAGTTGTTCAACTTAAATCTGCAGACCAGCAACAAAAAGCATATGAGCTTGTTCAAAGCTATGTGATCTCAGATCGAATCTCAGAACAGCTTACAGAGATCATACTGCCACAGCTCCAATACGATGAACCACTAGATAATAAGGGAATGTTGATTGTTGGCAACTACGGCACAGGAAAGTCTCACCTGATGTCACTGATCTCTTCGGTTGCAGAATATCCTGAGGTTATACCGGCAATAAAGAACGCAGCGGTAGCTGGGAAGGCCACCGAGATTGCAGGCAAGTTTAAAGTCATCAGAACAGAGCTTGGCGGAAGCGGCATGACCCTTCGAGCTATTGTTTTAGGTTCCATCCAAGACCAGCTAAAACAATGGAAAATAAATTATAAATTTCTGCCTGTAGATCAGGTACCTAACAATAAAGATCCCATGGTGGAGATGATGAACACCTTTCATGAGGTTTTTCCCGATCATGGTCTTTTGTTAGTGGTGGACGAGCTTTTAGATTACCTGCGAGGACGAAAAGAGCAAGAATTGATTATGGATCTAAACTTCCTCCGGGAAATAGGGGAAGTCTGCGGTCTCACACGTTTTCGCTTTCTTGCAGGAGTGCAGGAGGCACTATTTGAAAGCCCTCGCTTTCAATTCGCAGCGGACACCCTGCGTCGAGTAAAAGATAGATTCCATCAAGTTCGGATTGTAAAACAAGATGTCGCATTTGTGGTTTCTCAAAGAATTTTGCGCAAAACAGATCAGCAAAAGGCGAAGATTCAAGAACACCTTCAAAAATTTACTACTCTCTATGACCATATGACAGAGCGTATGGATGAGTTTGTGGATTTATTTCCCATCCACCCTGCATATTTAGATGCTTTTGAGCAGATGTCCATTGCAGAAAATAGAGAGATCCTCAAGACCACCAGCGGTGCCATCAAAAAACTAGTAGATAATGAGCTTCCATCAGAAGAGCCTGGATTGCTTACATACGATCACTATTGGGATGTAATGCAGGCAAATGCTTCATTGCGCAGTATCCCCGAGGTTCGAGAAGTGATGGATAAAAGTAAAATTCTTGAGGACCGTGTTAAACAGGCACTCACCATTCCAAGCTATAGGCCTGCAGCACTTCGGATCATCCGCGCCTTAAGTGTACATAGGCTCACTACGGATGATATTTATACACCCCTGGGGCTCACTGCAGAAGAGCTCAGAGACGATCTATGTCTTTACTTACCTATTCCCGAGCAGGACTCTGACTTTCTAAAAACTTCAATTGAGTCTGTACTGAAAGAGATTACCAAAACCGTCAGTAGCCAATTTATTTCCTCAAATCCGGAAAATGGACAGTATTATCTAGATCTGAAAAAGGATATTGACTATGATGCATTAATAGAACAAAAGGCCGAAACATTGAGCGACAGTCAGCTGGATCGCTACTACTTCGATATCTTGCTCAGTGCCATGGAATGTCCCCTGACCACCTATGTCAGGGACTTTAAAATTTGGGAACATCAATTAGAGTGGCGTGAGCGAAAAACCATGCGTAGAGGTTATCTGTTCTTTGGTGCCCCAAATGAACGCTCCACAGCGCAACCTCCTCGAGATTTCTATTTGTTTTTTCTGCAGCCACTAGAAGCACCACTATTTACAGATGAAAAAAAAGCAGATGAGGTGTTCTTCAAATTAATCCAGCGGGATGAAGAATTCAGCAGCGCCCTTAGATATTTAGCTGCCTCGCGAGAGCTTGCGAGTATTGCCACCCGTGGCACAAGGAGAGTGTATGACGAGAAAGCAGAAGGCTATAGTGGAACTCTAACCAACTGGCTCCGGGATAATATCAGTACCGCCTATGATGTCACATATCGTGGTGTCACCAAGAAACTAGGAGAATGGCTGCGGGGTCAAGCTAAACATGATTCTTTCCGGGACCAGGTTAACCTGGTTGCCTCAATAAGCCTGGCGCCTCATTTCCAAGATCAGGCTCCAGAATATCCCACCTTTGCCAATTTGATTACACACGACAGCGGCCAGCAAGCTATGCAAGATGCAATCAAATGGATTTTGGGTCAAATTAAGCCTCGGCAAGGTGCCAATATCTTAACGGCTTTGGAATTATTAGATGGAGAGAGAATAGATCCAAGCCAGTCCCGATATGCCAAGCACATAATGCAGCAGCTGAAGCAAAAAGGAACAGGACAAGTATTAAATCGCGAAGAGCTCATAACTAAACATTATGATGGTGTAGAGTATGAGCCAAAGTTTCGCCTGGAGCCGGAACTCCTCGTGGTAGTGCTTGCCAGTTTAGTCTACAGTGGTGATATCATCATGACTGTAAGTGGATTAAAAATTGATGCCGGAAATATTGATGAGCTTGGGAGGATGCCAGCCCAAAGCCTAATCAACTTCTCCAGTATTGAGCCTCCAAAGGATGTGCCTATTGCGGAGCTAAAAACTTTATTTGGTCTTCTCGACCTTACTACAGGCTTGATTGTGGATGTCACCAATAGAGAAGAAGCTGTCCGCCGGCTGCAGGGGAAATTGAACGCGCAGATTCAAAAGGTGCTGCTGACTCGCGAAAAACTAAATCAAGGACTCTCCTTTTTAGGACAAGCCCTTTTAGATGAGCAGGAAAAGGCTCATTATCAGACGGCTTTAGATAGTCTCAATTCATTTTTGCAACCTTTAGCACATTTCGACAAACCAGCCAAACTACGAAATTTTAAGACAAGTAAAGAGGAGATTGCCGAACAAAGGCCCTATCTTGATGCTTTAGAAAAGCTAGATAAACTTTTGGATCTACTCAATGCAACATCTCCACTTACAACATATTTAATCAAAGCAGAGAGTGCCCTGCTCCAAGATAATAAGTGGGTGCTTGAGGCCAGAGCTCAAAGAGATGAGCTTGTAATGAAAATTAAAGAAGCCTCAAATCCATCTAAATTACTACCGGAAATTAAATCATCACTTGAGCAGCTGAAGAACTCATATATTGATGTCTATTATGCTGCCCACCAAAAGGCAAGGCTCAATAGTTTTGGCGAAGGTAAGAAAAAAGAGCTCCGGGGGGATCCAAGGCTTGCTAAGTTAAATCAACTTCGGAATTTGGATTGGCTTCAATCTAAAGATCTTGATGAGCTACAGGCAAAATTCGATCAATTGAAAGTATGTGATCGACTTACCAAGTCTAACCTGAAAGATGCTGCAGTTTGTCCCCATTGCTATTTTAAGCCTATTGAGGAACAGATCAGGATAGATGTAAAAGTAACCCTTGATCAAATCGAACTAGATCTTGAGAAGCTTAATAATAAATGGACAGCTGATCTGATCCAAAGTCTCGAGGATCCCAGTACCAAGGAGGATTTTTCTCTTCTCCCACCAGAACAACAAGATAAACTTCAAAAGATTATTTCCACAGGAGAACTGCCTCAGATTCTGGATAGTTCTATTTTGGAAAGTATTAAAGATGTGCTCAGTGGCCTTGAGCCTTTAACTGTAGCTACAGAAAAGCTACAAGAAGCACTAGGGGGAGCACCTTGTTCTAAGGAAGAGTTTAAAAGACGCTTTGATGAATATCTAGATTCTCTAATGCAGGGTCGCGATCAAAGCAAAGTCCGGATTATCGTTGAATAGGAGTGGATTTCGTTGGCGAAAGACACGTTGAATCTTGCATTTCAAAAGAAAGATGACCAAGAAAGATTCAAGCTAACCAAAGAGCATCTAGATCAGGTGCGGCATATAGAGGGTTTTCCCATTGCAGAGGATGAGGATATTATCAATCTTTCAGATCCCCCTTACTATACAGCTTGTCCCAACCCCTTTATTCAAGATTTTATCGATAGATTTGGTAAACCATATGATCCGGAAAACGATGATTATCATCGGGAGCCTTTTGCCTCTGATGTATCAGAGGGTAAGAACAATCCCATCTATAATGCTCATTCCTACCATACGAAGGTACCACACAAGGCTATTATGCGGTATATTCTTCACTATACAGAGCCAGGAGATATAGTCTACGATGGGTTTTGTGGTACCGGGATGACTGGTGTTGCGGCTCAGCTATGTGGTGATAAAAAAGAAGTTGAGTCTTTAGGTTACATAGTGCAGCCAGATGGTACTATTTTGGATGAGAAAAAGCAGCCTTTCTCCAAAATTGGAGCACGCAGGGCCGTGCTTGTGGACCTTTCTCCGGCCGCTACTTTTATAGCCTATAACTATAATACGCCTGTGGATGTTGCTGAGTTTGAAAAAGAGGCTAAGCGGATTTTAGCTGAAGTTGAACAAGAATGTGGTTGGATGTATGAGACAAGGCATGTAGTGAACGGAAAAGAGCAGCTTGGTTTAGACGGGAAACCCATTATGGGCAAGATTAACTATACGGTATGGTCGGATGTATTTTTATGTCCACAATGTTCCTCCGAGCTGATATTCTGGGATATTGCGGTAGACAAAGAAGAAGGCAAGGTGAGGGCAGAATTCAATTGCCCACATTGCAATGCCATATTTAATAAAAAAGCGCTTGAGCGAGCTATAGAGCATGTCTACGATAAATCCCTAGAACAGACAATCTCCCGAGCACGCCAGGTGCCAGTTTTAATTAACTATTCCGTTGGGAAACAGAGGTTTGAAAAGGAACCAGCGGCCTATGATCTTGATCTACTAAGCAAAATTGAGAGAATGGATGTTCCGTATTGGTATCCTACTCGGCGAATGCCGAAAGGCGATGAATCAAGAAGAAATGATGCTTCAGGTATTACGCATGTTCATCATTTTTATACGAAGCGGAATTTATGGGTGCTTAGTGCTACATTGAAAAGAGCCCAGGAAAGCAAACATTATATATTGTGGCAATCAATACTTAAAGGAAGTACATCTTATGGTACAAGGTGTGTAAAGGTTAACGTTTCTCGATTATTATCTAAAGGCGGTTTATACGCCTTTGGAGCGGTAACCGGAACTTTATATATACCAAGTTTGTCGGGAGAACGTTCTATCTTAGCTGCAATTTATGGGAAAGTCGGTGCAGTGCTATCCGTTGGGAACTTTGCCGAAAGAGCTAAAACAATTATAAGCACACATAGTTCTTCAATGGGGATTAACGGGGGTTCCTATGTTGATTATTTATTTACCGATCCACCTTTTGGCGGTAACCTGATGTATTCTGAGTTGAATTTCCTGTGGGAGGCGTGGCTGAAGGTCTTTACAAACAATAAATCCGAGGCAATTGAAAATAAAGTACAGGGTAAAGGAGTACAAGAATACCAAGCGCTTATGGAAAGTTGCTTTGCGGAGTATTTCCGGGTTCTAAAGCCAGGCCGCTGGATGACAGTTGAGTTTCATAACTCAAAAAACCAGATCTGGAACACCATACAAGAGGCTATCAACAGAGCAGGTTTTATAATTGCAGATATCAGAGTGCTTGACAAACAACAAGGAAGTTTCAAGCAAGTAACCTCCAGCTCTGCGGTGAAACAAGATTTGGTTATCTCAGCATATAAGCCTTCAGAGGACTTTGAAAACAGATTCGCACTGAAAGCCGGAACGGAGGATGGTGTCTGGGACTTTGTTGACACACATCTCAAGCAACTTCCAACAGCTGTGGAGCAAAATGGAATTATGGAAGTGATTGGCGAACGCCAAAACTATCTTCTTTTTGACCGAATGGTTGCATTCCACATTGAGCGCGGCATTGCTGTGCCCATGGGCGCTGCGGAATTCTATGCGGGGCTTGAGCAGAGATATCCTGAGCGTGATGGTATGTATTTCCTCCCTGAGCAAGTAGCAGAATATGACCAAAAACGGCTTACAGTCCAAAAGGTGGGGCAGCTTTCCTTATTTGTCAATGACGAAAAAGCAGCCATTCAGTGGCTGCGTCAAGAGTTAAACGATAACCCTCAAACATTCCAAGAAATCCAACCTAAATTTCTACAGGAACTTCATATTGCTAAATATGAAAGGTTACCAGAACTACTAGAATTACTTGAAGAAAACTTCCTCCGCTGTGATGAGGGGAAATGGTATGTTCCAGATCCCAACAAACAAACCGATCTAGAGAAGATCAGAGAGCGTTCCCTGCTTAAAGAATTTGCCACCTATAAAGAGGGCAAGGGCAAACTAAAAGAATTTCGCACGGAAGCACTACGGGTCGGATTTAAGGCCTTTTGGGATAAAAAAGATTATCCAATAATTATCAATGTGGCAAAAAGAATCCCGGATAGTATTTTGCAGGAGGACATCAGCCTTTTGATGTATTATAATAACGCAGCAATAAGAATTGAAGAATAACGTTCTTAACGAGGTGTATTGGGAAATGGGCATGGAACAACAAAAAAGGGGAACCTGTAAAGATTATCGAAACTATATCTTTATGGGACTATAATATTTTTCGCATGTGGTCCCCTAGGGATAACCAAGTATATCTTGCCAATGAATTTGTGCCCATTTGGCAAGCTGATGGCGATAACAAAGAAAAGCTAACCTATAGGGCACTAGCCGCAAAAGTAGCCCATACTATAGCTAATCGTGACGCAATGCTGGCCCCTTTGGAAAGCAACATCGAACCTTTGCCTCACCAGTTCTATACCCTTGACCGCGTTCTTTCAAGAGATAACATCCGCTACCTCTTGGCAGATGAATTAGGGCTCGGTAAAACAATAGAAGCAGGATTGAATTATCCGAGGACTTAAATTAAGAGGTTTAATCGAAAGAACATTGATTTTGGCGCCAAAGGGACTAGTCACCCAATGGGTTCAAAAGATGGAAACCAGGTTTTCGGAAGAATTTCAGCTTTTCATCCCCTCGGAATTCTCCTACCTGGAAAATGTAGGCAACATTTGGAAGCAATTCAATCAAGTTGTCGTCCCCATAGATTCAAGACGCGGTTGGTCTGAAGCTGAAATAGAACGTTTTAACAGAGAGCGATTTGAAAGCATGACCAACGCAGCTTGGGACCTAGTTATCATCGACGAAGCCCATAAAGTGGCTGGCAGCACAGATACGGTAGCTCGTTATAAACTCGGGAAGGGCCTGGCACAGGCCTCCCCTTACTTGTTACTTCTAAGTGCTACACCACACCAGGGTAATACCGATTCTTTCCACAGATTAATGACTCTTTCAGATCAAGACGCTTTCCCCAATGAAAGCGCCATCGAAGGCAGACGTGTAGCGCCATATATTATCAGAACGGAAAAACGCAAAGCAATTGATATCCAGGGCAACCCTCTTTTTGAACCTCGTAACACACAGCTGGTTACTATTGCCTGGCAAGAAAAAGATCAAAGGCAGCTAATTTTATATGAGGAAGTAACGCAATACGTGAGATTGGGTTATAATCAAGCCCTTAGGGAAAAACGATTTAGCATTGATGATGATTTTCAAGCAGATCTTAAACAAACAAGGGAAAGAGGAAGACGGCCTTTGCCATTCGTCAAAAGGTCCTTGAGCGGATTGGGCTGCCGCCAGTTCGCAAACATGGGTTGGCAAAATTAGCGGCAGAAAAAATAATTTGGCAAGGGCAATTGGCCGAGAAAGCACAGCTGCTGCCGGAGCTTGCCGCTGTGCTGATCATGAAAGTAGGAGGCGAGTCGGGATGAACTGGCGAGATCATATTTTAGAGCATTTTGTCCCCACTGGTGCCCCCCTAACCCTAGTTGCGGATCCAGATGGTTTAATATTGGATGAGGGGATACTTAACATCTTAAAAAACAGGGGATTTGAGCTTTTAATCTATACAGATCCTCTAGTTCTTCGTTACCAGTATGAAACTGAGTATCGGGAACAACTGGAGCTGAATCAGATAGAGCTTATAGTGATCGTACAAGGAAATGAATTGCAACTAGCTTCCCTTCCCTACGATCTTTTAAAAGAAGGTAGGAAACTTGCCTTTAGTCTGGCAAAGCTATTCCCCAAACTCAGCTACCCCATCGTTTCTTCCCTGGATACCGAACTGGATCGTCTCTACGAGATCTATTCAAATTATTATGGACCAGAGCTAGGGGAGAAAGATACCGCCGATTATATTTTGAAAAACGTTTTCGCTTTGGATTTAGCGGTTCTGCAGACACCAGGCCAACTACTAGAGAAATTGATTCACAAGCACTATAATATGGTGAATATCCCTCCGGTGCTTGAGGAGCAAATAGTGGCTGCACTTAAAGATAAAAAGGTTTTCTCCGACTGGCCACTAGAGAAGATTATTCCCGAGCGGGAATATTTCTTTCGTTTTTTAGAGGAGCATTGGCAAAAATTTGTGGAAAACTTTCCAACAGACGAAGAAGGCATCTTACCATTTTTCGAGGTGAGGCTTTATCTAGACAACCTTTTTTTAGAGGGTTATCTCAAGCCGCTAGCAATAGAAACCCCGCAAGCCCTACCGGGCTGGATGCATGTGGGAGTTTTAATGGATAAAGATCATGAAAAGCAAGCAAGGCTTGAACATCTTATGGGCAAGATGGAAACCACGCTTGCAGGTTGCGCGACCTACCAGGACTGGCAAAAGGTTGCGCTAGCTTGGGCAGAATTAAAAAGCTTGAGTTTTAAGCAGAGGCTCACTGTAGCGCTAGAGAAGAAGTTGCTAGAGCTAACCGCCAGTTTAGATCAAATGTTTACCATTTGGCTCTGTGAGCGCTACGGCTCACTCGCATCCCTTCCCTATACCACGCAACCGGTGATGCTTCATCACATACCAAGGCACTTAGCTTTTCGCAAGCATGAATTAGGAAGAATTGCCTTGCTTGTTTTGGATGGATTGGCTCAAGATCAATGGCTTTTGATCAAAGAATACTTTAGAGAGAAAAGGTCCTGGTTATTTGAGGAAAAGAATGTTTTTGCCTGGATTCCTACTCTAACATCCATTTCACGGCAAGCACTTTTTTCCGCCAGACCACCGTTTTACTTCCAAGAATCAATTAGCACCACAGCCAAAGAGAGACAACAGTGGCAAAGCTTTTGGGAGGATCAACAAGTACAAAAGCCGGCGCTCCACCTATCAGGTTTGGGGGCTTCTTGGGAAAAAGATTTAGCTACAATAGCCTCGGTGGATGCAGACATTTTAGGTCTGGTTATAAATACTGTGGATCAGATCATGCATGGCATGAAGTTAGGTTCAAAAGGAATGCATCAGCAGATAAAACTTTGGCTTGAAGGAGAATATCTGTTAAAATTATTTGATTGGTTATTTGAGAATCAATACGCTGTCTTTCTAACCGCTGATCACGGAAACGTGGAGGCGCTTGGAGCGGGTAACATCAAAGACGGCATCTTAGCCGAAACCCGCGGCAATAGAGCTCGTATCTATATGCAGGAAAGTCTCCTCCAACGAGCCCAAATCGATCATACTATTTTTTGGCCAGGCTATGGACTGCCCCAAGGTTATCATGTTTTATTGGCTAAAGGTCGGACAGCTTTTGCTCAAGCAGGGGAAAAGGTGGTCAGCCATGGAGGCATTACCATTGAAGAGGTATTGGTTCCCTTTGTAAGGATAAGGGAGGAATAGTGTACGTGCCAAAGATAATGGGCTTCGATAGAAAAATCAAGTTAGCTTGGCTTGATGCAGTAGCATGGCAAGCTAATAGCATGAATGAATTAAAAGGTATTAGGCACTTTTTAGAAGAATATTTAAAAAGTGAAATCAAGGGCTCGAAGGTGAGGAAACATACTATAACTGTCTTAACCAAGATCTGGGTGCGTGTAGATGAAAATCACGTTGACCTGCAAAGACAGGCTTTAGAAATGCTCCCAACCTGCGATCAAGCGACTAGATGCTGTCTGCATTGGGGGATGACGCTCTTGGCATATCCTTTTTTTAGGGATATTGCTTTTGCTGTGGGGAAATTGCAATCACTGCAGAACACTGTCTCTCAGAAACAAATTGCGCGAAGAGCTGTAGAGAGGTGGGGGGATATAGAAGCTGTACGCATTTCATGCTCTAGAGCAATTCGCTCTATGGTGGAATGGGGTCTGCTTTTGGACACAGAAGAATTAGGACTATATAGTCCCGCACCAAAATTGAAGTTGCCACAGCAAGCCCAGCTTTGGTTATTGGAGGCACTTTTTAAATCCGAAGAAGCCTCTTTAATGACAGTTGCGCAGCTTATGAAGCTTCCTTCCGCTTTTCCTTTTGAGATTGACCTTTCCTACACCCAACTGCGGAAGTCCGGAAGGTTTGAAGTTCAGCGGTCCCAATTTGATTATGACATGGTGGCAATTATGAATTAATGATTTGCACCAGGAGGTCATTTTCCGGGTCTTTAGTTTGGATTTTGTTAACCTTATCCTGGCGAGAAGAATTCTTAAAATAGGGTATTTCTTGTTAAGGGTTCGGAGAGGTTAATCTTGGTATATAAGGCGAAGTACTTCGGGAATGCCATAGTTATATGAAATAGCAACTTGTAAAGAAGGGATTGTATGTTTTTTAGTTTTCCCAAAAAAGAGAGGGAAAGATATATTTTAAATATGATATATGATGAACTGGAATATAAAAAAATAATTAATAGAGAAAGTCCAGATTTTGAGATAGAAAGAAATAGTTTTTCTTTTGGAGTGGAGATTGCTGAATTTTATTTTTCAGGATCAAATGCCAGATTAAGAAATATAAAATCCTATTATGATGAGATTCTTTTACATGAAAAGTACAGGCATAAAGATGATAAAAAGATACTGGAACCAGGTGAATTTACAATTCAAAGAAAAGATGAATGTGGTGATTATAAAAATGTCGCACGAGTTAGGGGTATCATACAGAAATTACCTACCTCAGATGAATATTCGAGTATGATTGCAGATCTAATAAAAGAAAAAAATACAAGATATGAGCATTATGATAAAAGGTTAAATCATATTAACCTGATATTATATGATACTGAAAACAGACTTTCAACTATTTTAAGGAAAGAGTTCTTTGGATATTTCTTTACCGAAAAAGTGGTGGAGATTATTTTGGAATCTAAATACCGTGAAATCTACTTGATAACTTCATTAGAAAATAATCAGTTATATTTCCCATTAAAAATGATATATGTTCTGGCAAAGTTATTCCTTATAGATTACTTTATTATCAATGAAAAGCATTCGCTATCCACGCAAGATGAAAATACCTGGCTAAGTTTATTAGCCGATTACTTAATAAGTGTTGGTATTAACGAAAAGATATATTTACTAGATGAAAATCAATTAATATGTGGGAATTACGGTTTTTTAATAACAAAAGATGGTTCAATAAATATTCGAGATTACAATGACTATAAAACCCCAAATCATGCTAAAACCTACAGATATATTAAATATTTGGATAAAAACATGTTTAGACAAATTAAAGATTGCGAAAATGGAACAATATTTACCGCCGAAATTGGATTTGATGTAAGGAAGTAAGTTGCTACTTCATATAACAGCAGGGTTTGCGCTGACGGGTCGCGGTTAGTGGAACATAAAGTGAAATCAATGAAGTCGAAACTCGAAGTGGACGTCGCAAACCCGCATACGTTATACGCCATTTCTATGTTTTGTCTAGGTTATTCGAAAAAATACGTAAGGAGGATAACTATGTCATATCGTTGTGAGAAATTAAGGTTGGCAGTTTTCGCTTTGGTTGGTACTGGGACAGTTCAAGAAAGGCTTCGTAACGCGTCTCTGGTTAATTTTCTAGTCCTTGAACCAGATGATTTTCCTGAACAACATTTAAAACAGAGATTCAGTGATATTTATAAAGGTCTTACAAGTGTACCAGCTATTGCAGATGAAGGATCTATGGAGGCAACAATTAGTAGGATGTCCGACGAAGAGGCTAAGGAGTATGCCCAGCGTATTTTTTACCTTTATGATGAAGTATGTGAAATAGATAAGGAATAAAAGGGCAACAACCTGTTTTTGCCGACGCAAGGGTAAAACTGAAAAGAGGTCCACGGCGTATAACACGGCATTGCCGCTTCGGGTCGCGGAAGTCAACTCATTGAAGATGGACAAGTTAGTTATACCATGATGCCAACGCGACCACATCGATTCGCTAACCGAGTCGGCGGGGAGGGGAAATTCGAAGAAGAATCCCCGCCTTGTAAGCTCATTGACGTCGGCAATGCCAAACGTTATATGAAATAAGCTGTATAAAGGAAGGTATATAAATGAGAGATAAAAAAAGGGCATGTTTTACCCAAGCACAATTAGAAAAAGCCTGCAAAATAATGGGTGACATGTTAACAGGGTCTGAGATTGGGTATATCCTTAAAACAATCGGAGTTGAAGATTTTGATTGCAAGGATACAAAATGGAGAAGATTATTTAATGATTTAGCCGCTAGACAAAACAAAGACCAAGCTGGGAATATTGTTTTATCATTTATTTATAAAGTATTTCAGCCAGCACGGTTTATAGATAATCAAGATTATTATAAAGAAAAAATTAGACAAATTAATGTAATACTAGCTTTTCACGGATCAGAAATTCGAGATAATGGTGTTTTTTATAACGTGAAAAGAGTAAGCACTTTGTCGGAAGCGGAAAGGAAGGCATCAAAGCTTAAAGAGTCTCTAGTAAACAGAAATTTACATAAAGATTTGTTGCTGTTTTGTAGATCTGAATTAATCCAGGAGAATTATTTTCATGCTGTTTTAGAAGCTACAAAAAGTATTGCAGCAAAAATACGCGAACGAACAGATTTAATATCTGATGGAGCATCTCTTATTGATGGTGCCCTTGCTGGAGAAAATCCTAGGCTAAAGATAAATAATTTTATAACTGAAACTGAAAAAAGTGAACAGAAAGGATTTATTAATTTAGCTAAGGGTTTGTTCGGTACATTTAGAAATCCCACAGCACATGCACCTAAAATTGAATGGAATTTGAGTGAGGAAGACGCATTAGATTTATTTTCATTAGCGTCGTATGTTTTGAGGAGGATAGAAAAAAGTAAGTAAAATTGATTTTTAATGAAATGGTTATGTAAGTAGGGAGGCAACTTACTTCATATAACAGCAAGGTTCCCGGCTCCGTTCCCTTCGGTCACTTCGGCAGCATCAGGAACCTACGAGACGGTAAAATTGCGCTCATTTGATTTTAGGAAGGAGGGAATTAAGGTTTGCACAATTTAGATGAAGCACTTTCAAGATCCCAAGATTTTCTGAGGAAAAAACCGATTCTATTAATAGGAACGGGGCTTTCGGTGTCAATGGGTTTACCTGGTATGGATGAGTTAACAGAATATTTAAGAGCTGAGCTGCCTAAACGTTGTAAAACGAAGCAAATGGTAGATGAATGGACAAACTGTATGACTAGAATTGATAAGTGTGGTCTTGAAGATGGTCTGGGGAAAGAGGATGTAAACGAAGAGCTTTTAGCTAACATAGTCGAGGTGACTGCGGAACTCATTGAAATAAGGGATTCAGAATTTAGGGAAAAGTTGTTTACAGATAGTAAGACGGGGTTCCCCATAGCAAATTTGATCAAACATATAATTGATAGTCTGCCGGTAGATAACCCGACTTTAGATATTGAGTATGCTTGCGATTACGCAGGAATCCATTGCTGCACCGGTTTTTCAGGAGCATATGTTCAACAGTTTTCACAGGACAGCTTGACGACCCATTTGCATACTCTAGCACGTGTGCCTACAACGAGAGGAAAGCTTAAGAATGAGTATAGAAGGCGTAAACAAGTAAGATTATTGAAACCTCACGGTTCGTTAAAATGGCAACAGTTGGAGGATAAAATATATCAATGTATGGAACCATTAGCTGCTGCAACACGTGTAATAATTACTCCGGGTCTTACAAAGTATAGAGCCAGTTTGACTGACCCAGTTATGAACTGTCATAGAGAAATAGCAAATAGTAGCTTGCGAGATTCTAACGCTGTATTAGTGATTGGTTATGGTTTTAACGATTCGCATTTGCAGACAGTTTTAAAAGAAAGGTTAAGTCAAGGTATGGAATGTCTTATTCTAACTAAAAAATTATCAGGTGCAGCTAAAGATATAATAAAGGATTATGCCAATGTTATTGTATTTGAGGAAAGTATGACAGGAGAAACATCCTGGTTTACACATTCTTTAACCGGGTATTTACCAGATAAGTTATGGGATTTGACGCGGTTTGTTAAACTAGTAATAGGTTAGGTGGAGGATGTAGAATGAGTATATTTAAGTTTGTAGAAGAACACTTAATCGGTGAAGTTAGAGGAGTAGACACTTCTAGGGTTTTTATACAGGTTAATAGTTCAGAGCGGTTGTCTCATGCGAGGGTTGGACGATTAGTTGCAGTGCAGGGACGAGATGCCAATGAGTGGCTCGTTGGAATGATTAATAGGGTATGGAGAGATCCAATTGATTCGGATGATGAGATAGAGGCAGAAGTTGAGCCTTCACTAGTTGAGAATAACGGTGTACAAGTAACCTTGGTTGGAACTTATAGAGTAAAACATGGCGAAATGGAAAATTACTTTACAAGAGCAGTATTATCATTGCCAGACATAAATCGTCCAGTTTTTCCAATTGAGGAAAAGGCATTAGAAGATTTTATGTCAATTATAGGTAGTATTGGTTTAAAAGGATCAACAAGGCCCTTAGAGATCGGAACATATACGTTAGATAGAAAGGCTAAGGCTTATATAGATGGGGATAAGCTTTTTCAGCGACATGCCGCATTACTCGGAAGTACGGGTTCAGGTAAGTCATGGTCAGTTGCAAATATATTAGAGCAGGCAGCATCTTTGGATTTCTCTAATGTCGTGGTTTTTGATTTGCATGGGGAATATACGCAACTACCTTATCCGCAACAATTGCGAGTTGCTGGGCCGGGAGATATTGCCAACCCTGAAAACAATGTATTGTTTTTACCTTTCTGGTTGCTAAATTACGATGAAATGCAAACGATGTTAATTGATCGCACGGAGCAATCCGCACCTAATCAGTCATTAGCCGTTTTAGAAGCTATAAATAAGGCTAAAAGAGATTCCCTTACCAAACTAGATAAACAAGATGTGCTAGGAACTTTTACTGTTGATAGTCCTATTCCTTTTGAAATGAAACTAATAATTGAGGAGCTGGATAAGAAGAATACCGAGAATATTGGTACTGGAGAAGTTTATAGAAGTGGTGAAAAAAAGGGAGAAGAAAAGACTACACAGGGACCACTTTATAATAAGTTGACTCGTTTGCTTATAAGGTTACAAAATAAAATTGATGATCGAAGGTATGGATTTCTTTTTCAGCCTCCAAAAAGTTGGTATAAGTATGAAGCTTTACATCTGCTGGCGGAAAAGCTAATGGGTCATAAAGGTGTTAAGGATTATAAACAATCAGGGGTAAAAGTAATCGATTTTTCTGAAGTACCATCCGATGTTTTACCAATAATGGTGAGTCTTGTAGCTAGGTTAATTTTTCAAATACAGTTTTGGTCTAACCCAGGTCAAGATAATGACGGAAGACATCCTATTTTACTAGTGTGCGATGAGGCACATTTATACTTACCGAGCAGTGATAAGTCAACAAACCCATTAGAGAGCAAAGCTTTGCAAAACTTTGAAAGGATAGCGAAAGAAGGTAGAAAATATGGTGTTGGATTACTAGTTGTTAGTCAACGCCCTTCTGACGTTAGTTCTACAATTTTAAGTCAGTGTAACAATTTAATTTCCCTACGTTTATCAAATGATAGAGATAAATCTGTAGTAAAAGGACTAATGCCAGATTCATTAAGTGGTTTACTTGATATTTTGCCTGGACTTGAAATAGGTGAGGCTATTGTAGTTGGAGATGCAGTATTACTTCCTACAAGGATAATATTAAATAAACCTACACATAAGCCGCGTAGTGCAACTATCAATTTCTGGCAATGTTGGTTGGAGCAAAAAGGTTCAACTAATTTAATCCAAGCGGTAGAGAATTTACGTAAACAAAGTAGGAGTTGAAATTTGGGGTCGGGGCGCAACATCACCTAACACGTCCGTTCCCGCTGCTGGTTTCGGCCATAAAATGAGGGGGAAAAGTATGTGAAGACCTTAACCACATGGATTCGCCTAAGTTAAGAGTTAACTAAGGTGAATCTACATCGGGAACAGCGGAACGTTATCGGAAAGATTAGACTGAAAAATAGGAGTGTGAAGAATAGGCTTATCTCTTGAAGAAGTAAAGAAGTCGAAAGCCCTCATATTTCAAGCCAAAGGGTTGGAGAAAATCCTGGAAGACATATTACGCGGGGATGGTGAGGAGCACGCCAAGTATCGACATCGCTGACCAAGCTTTGAAGCTCATACAGTCCGAAGCATTCTACAAAGTGAACACGGATGACATGAGATCATGGTCAAATACACTTTGGCCTACCGCGAAGAGCACCATGGAATCAACATTAGTTTGTACCCGTATTCTGATATCAATATTAGAAAGCAATATTGACTTTGTGGAGATAGAAATTGATAATGTCGAAAATTTCATTGATTCAAGATTGCGTGGGGTGGTTTTTGAAAACCAGCAAAAGAAAAGGATGAGCAAAATGGGCTTGAGACTCTATTTGTGGGAAAAGGATATAGAAAGGGAATTGATTATGATAGAGAAACGGGAAAGTTCAACTACTCCGGAAGGGAGTATATCCCCGATTTTATCTTGCCGAAACTAAGAATGTGTATTGAGATCAAATTATTTAAGGAACAATCACATAGAGCGAGAGTCATAGAGGAGATAAATGCAGACATCACGGCCTACAAAAAGGAGTGTGAGAACCTGTTATTTGTGGTTTATGATATAGGGGTAATAAGAGACGAAGTTGAGTTTTGTAGGGATATTGAACAAAATGAAGGCGTGAAAATTCTTTTGATAAAACATTAACTTGAAGCGTGAATAAAAGACTCATCTATCTGATAACACGCCCGTTTCCGACTTTGAACCTACGATGCTGCATCTAAGTCCTAGCTAGGTTCTTTTGAAAAAAACGGAATCTAAGTAACCTGGAAATAGGAGCTTTCTGACGATTCGATGTATTAGACTTCGGAAACTGTGGAGACGTTATACGAAACGGGGCTATAGACATTGAGCAGAAGTTTAAGCTTACTCAGCCTACGCTAGGGGTCATTTTAATATCTGTAAAGCTTAATTACATCGTTAGGAGGGTTAAAATGGCACATATGGTCTATAGGGGAAAGATTGATGGCGAGTTTGAAGGGTTTGATGATGGTAAACTTTTTAGAATGGATAATGGAACATATTGGCTTCAAAATCAATATCAGTATTGGTATTACTATGAATTTAGACCAGATGCATCGATTTCACAAGAACACGGTGGTTATGTTTTGACAGTGGCAGGTAAGTCGGTTCCTGTTGTCAATGTAGATGTTATAGAAAGCCGTATCGAGGGTAAATTTGAAGGATGGGATGGAAATTCTACATATAAGCTGATCAATGGACAGATATGGCAACAATCAGTCTACAAATATCAGTACAAATACGCTTATCGCCCTGAAACGCTTATTTATAGAGTGGGTGGGTCATATGTTATGCACGTTGCTGGTACGGAAGCAAAGGTGAAAAGGGTAAAGTGATAAGAGATACCATTAGAATGTCCAGCATCGTATACAGCGTATTCCTGAAATCTGAGAGTATATGAATGTAGTAATCAGACTCCGGGAATACGCGGAACGATATAGCGAAATGCAACTTCACTCCGTTATATCAGTTGCCGAGGTCCCTATGTGTTAATATAAGGCTTGTTGCCGTGTGGGGAAATAGTGTACAATGGAAATACGACACAAGCTAGGAGAACGATAATGCCAAAGAACCAAAGATAGAACATTTTTGATTCTCTATTTGGATAAGTTAAATCGTCCATCCCCCTGTTGCCTTCTATCTAGAAGGCATACGAATAACATTATATCGGTATTACTGCGTTTTACGATGGGTCCTTTCAATACACGAACCCCATTTAAATCAGTCATCACTTTTTGATATAATGTTTATAAAGGATTGTGGACGATAGTAAACATAAGAGAGCTAAAAAGAGAAGAGATCTTTGGGCATAAAGAGTCCAATTGACCTTATTTATCCTAAATTCCCCAGGATTTTAGCGTAGACACGAATTATTTAATACTGTCTTTGATATCATCAACCGCGTTAAACATCGAAAGAATTTGCTTCTGTTTTTTGGTCAGAGCCTTTGTGAAGCGATATCCATCATTTCCCTTAAGGATGTTAATATTTAACAACTGATTAAAAACCTTTTTCATAGATGCTGAGTTATCTGTCAGGTAACTAGAGAGCTTATCCAACATATATGAGCGTATTACGCAGGCAATGAATATAACAAAGGCTTTGCCATCGGTTGTCTCTTCATTATGTGCTCGAATACGGTTGCCCTCCATCTCAACTTTAATCTGAGCAAAAAGCTTCTCATCAACATCCTTAGCGCGATAATAATCCAAACTATCCGATGGGGTAAATTCCATGTCAGTCGAAAAAAGCAGGAAGTATCCTTTTGTTTCTCTCAATTTTTCGACCTTCTCTGTATCGACGACATAGTCAAACCCGCCGCCTTGGTCATGCTTTGTAATAACAAAATAAGATGTATAGCGGCTCAGTTTTTTCTTTGGATAATGCACCAAAGCCGCAAGTTCAGCCTTTAGTTTGTTGATACGGTTTGAAAGCTCAATACATTGATTGATGTGATTGTACGAATCATAGTAAATCAAGACCTTCCCAGGGATACCATATACTTTCTTATTTACCGACACGCAATAGATATGATGCCTGCGTTCTAATTCATTTTCGTATTTGTCAATATTAGTCCCATGAGCGGCAAGTATTCTCTTTGAATCCTTTAAGTGAAGAGGCATTCCCATAGTAAATGTGTCACAAAGGCTTTGAAGACTCGTTAGACATTCTTTACTCCAAAAACCCCCATCAAGAACCATCTTGACACGCTC
>ENA-UOOK01001509-UOOK01001509.1-fermentation-metagenome-genome-assembly--contig:-NODE-1509-length-30495-cov-3.923292_pt1 | contig 30495 bp, 23 predicted proteins | sample MGYA00245777_ERZ724023 | MGnify/ENA primary metagenome ERZ724023 (study PRJEB28704, sample SAMN03018312) | fermentation metagenome | biome: anthropogenic terrestrial biome; feature: soil; material...
CACTTTTTGAAAAATACCCAAGTATTAGTCCGTATACCTATTGTGGAAATAATCCGGTAGGGTTTGTGGATCCTACTGGAAAGTTTTTTACCGAAAAAGAACGTAATGCAGCCGTAGGGTATATGCGAAGCAACATAGGCACACCATATCAACAATTAGATTGTTCGGCTGCTGCCGCAAATGCAGTTGTTGCAGCGGGGTTACCAAATCCTAAAACAGGGACAGGTGTAGATGGGTGGGATAATGGTGTTGCACTTATTGTAGGGAACTCTAGGAAAGTGAATATAACAGAAATCCGAGTTGGAGATATGGCAACCTTCAGAAGTGGACGTAGCGATCATAAAGGTGAAAATGGAGAATATGATCATATTGGAGTTATTTCAAATATTAATAGAGATGATAAAGGAAATATAACGAGTTTTTCTTTTATTCATGCTACATCAAAAGGACTTATAGAACAAACTTATGATATGGAAAAAGGAATGGCTGGATTTGAATTAAGAGACTTTTATCAATGGGATACTCCAGATAATGAGACGAGTACTCCATCTTCTCAAACAAATGCTTCTTTTAATCCATTACCGGATCCAACCTTTATAGACAAAATTAAAGACAGTAAAGTGCCAATATTAAAGACTGTTGGATGGATTCTTGATGCAATTACGGGTAATTAATATAATTAATTTATAGCTTATGTCAAATATTAGAAAATCTAAATTAGTATTTTTTTTAATTATTTTATGTTTTGCATGTAGTAGCTCAAATATTGAGAATAAAGAAGAAGTTAATATAAAAAACACTGATTCATCTTTTATAGAAATTATCTCATGTATTCCACAGTTAAAACTTCCTTTCATATTAAATTGTGGATTAGAAAATGGATTGCCATGGACAAAAGATTTAGGGGTTGATATTTCAAGATTTATACCTGAAAATACAAAGATATTAGGTAAATTACCTATTGATAATGGTAATGTATATATAATTTATGGGATTCCAGGAGATATTATATATCCTTACTTAATTGTATTTAATAAATTTGGAAAAAAAATAGATTCTTTATATTTACATATTGGTTATTGTATTGGTGATGCTTTTGAAATAACAACAAATACCACAACAATTAATAAAGATTATTCTATTGCTATGGTAGATACAACTCAATTTATCCATTATTTGGACGAAAATGAAAAAATAATAGATTCAATTATTGTGAAAATAAATGATTTTAAATTAACAAATAAAGGGTTATATAAAAGCTATAAAAAAGAATCTGTTAGAATACGGTAATTTGGTAATTTATCATAACAGCAAATAACCAATTAATCAACTAAGCAACAACCTACACTTAAACTTCAACTTATCATAAAACGAGGGTGAAAGCCTTCGTTTTTTTGTAGTGGTAATGGTAGCAATGGATTAATTTAGATAAAAATTACTAGTGCAAATAACGCCGTAAAATCAAAATAAAAGGGTTGAATATTTGGACAAATGCTGAAACAGGGTAAAGGAATAAAGGCATTTAAACATTCATAATATGCGAAAATTAGTGCAAATCTGCGGGCAAAAAAGTCGCAAGTCAACGCATGGAAAGATTGGGAACAGACAAAATTTTACGGTTTCACATTATCCTTTAAGGCTTCGCTGATAATACCTTTTAATTCCAATACTTTTTTCTCGACGGCTTTTTGTTTTCCCGGGCGAAACATATTGGGGTATTTACAGGCTACAGGGATGTATTTCATGTTGTCGATTTTACCTTTCACGTCTAATCCGAGTCGGGTGGGTAGAGGACTGTCGGTGATAGAAATATGGTAGTCGAAGTTCATGTCCAGATAATGTTGTCCGTTGATAACGGCTTTGTATTTGTCCATTACAATTAAGAAAGGATATAATTCGATTTCGTTTTTAAATAACGTCATTTCGAGTGAGAGGCTGTCGACTATGTTTTTGGTTTTTTTGTTGAACATCAAATATTTTGCTATCTGAGTAAATGTTTCGTTGTCTATCAAAACTAAATTTTGGCCATTCAAAGCGGCAGCTCCTCGCAGGGTGGATAGTTTGAGATCGTAATTGGATTTCATATAGGTTTCGGCGGCAATATGAAATTCAGCCTTTCCGGCAAAAGATTTTAACATGGGTACCAAGGTGTCGATGTCGGGAATCATATCGATGAGGGCCTTGATGTCGACATCTAACAAATGAAAATCTATGCCGGCAAACAAATGGTTCTTTCTGGACGAACGGTAGATAGCCGTCAGTTGCATTTTAGCAGCTTCGGAAGTGAATCCGATTTCTTCCAACACCATCACTCCGTCTTTTACCCTTAAATTACCTTCCACATTTTCAATCGTAGTTCGACCCACTGTAGCTTTTTTCACCCAGGTGTATAGTTTAATATCTATACCCAGAGGAACCATAAAGGGGTCATCCTCTTTGTTTTCTGTCTCTTCAAGGGCCAAAGCAGAATCCGATGCCCCGAATCCGCTGACCATATCCATGATTTGATCGATGTTGGTATGTTCCGAGACAAACGATAGGTCACCTACCAACAGACCGGTTTTGTTCAGGTATTGATCCATGTGGGTGATTTCGCCCGAAAGAGCAAACTTCGACTCACCTATAGTACATTGACTTTTATCGATGCTAAGTTTTTCGGGAGAAAAATCAAATGCAATCGATGGAATTTCAATAGGATATTCTAAGTCACTTAGACGGATGTGGCCATTTTTTAGGTTGGCTTGTACGTTGGGCGACCATTGAAATAATAAATCCGTTTTACTGTCATCATACATGCCTTTGCCTTTGATCGTCATTGCATCTCCCAAAATGGAAGCATAGTTACCCAGTTCGGCTTGAAGATGTTGATGTGAATAATCAAAAGCGATGCTTGGATTCTTTTTATTCTTTGCAGAAGGCGATAGATGGATAGTCCCTGCTGCTTTTACTATATCGGCCGATAGGGTATCCATGATGGCTTTTACCTTGCCGAAATCAAAATCACAATCAGCAGTAATCATCTGAGTTGTATCCATAAAATCCGAAAGCTGTGCTTTCAGATTTACCTCATTTAATGTTGCATCGACAACATCAATCATTCTGACATCCATATCTTTACTTTTGATTTCGATATCAAATAATTTGTCGGATGCTTTTCTTTTCGCTTTGGGAAAGGATGTAATCTTTAGCTTGGCTTCCGGCGATTGAATAAAGAGACTGTCGTTATAGACAGCTTCCATATCGTGAATCACAAAATCTCCATTAAGATTCATCTTTTGGAGGTCAAGGTTTTGCATATCGTTTAAAGCAAAGTCAGTAAGCATATTTGCTTTGGCTTTTCCTTTGATGAGTAGATTCATGTCGTCGGGCAAGATGGGTTTCAACTCGACAAGTTCCATGTTGCTGTTAACCTTTATTTTAAATATCATTTTGTCGAGGAGGTCCAAGATTTGTCCACTAAGCATCAAATTGCTTTTCCCCGTTTGTAGTGTGAGGGCGTTTATGGTAAGCTTACTTAAGGAGTCGTTGTTTACATCGAGGTGAGCCAGTAGGTTGGCACTGATGTTTTTAAAGGGTAAGCTAAATTTCTTATAGGCAAATTTCCCTTTATCAAGCATAATCTGAGCGTTGATGATGGGGAGGAGAGATTCGTTGTATATTCCTTTTGCATCGCCTTTTAATACCAGTTCTCCATCTACCTTAATATCTTTTAATAGATCCTTGTAAGCGTCGGGAACGATATCCAATACTTCCGGAATTCTCCAGGTATTGGTGTTGAAAGCCATATCGATAGCTATATCTTTAAAGTCGGCAGATGGTTGCACCTTGCCGTTTAGGTATAGTTTTATTTTCTTCAGTGTTATTTCGGCTTTATCTAAGGTGAGGTTTTGATGGTCGATATGATAGCTAAAAGGAATCTCAATGTCAAGGGGTAGACCTTTGGCATAGACGGTTGTATCCATACGGAAAAACACTTCGGGCATATCCAAATCGATATTGCCATGGATGTTGGGACCTGATTTTTTAGCTTCCATTTTTGTTTCAAAACTATTGAGTTCGGCGGCAATGGATACGGAATTTTTCATATTAAACCGTATCGCACCACTTTCCAAATGCAATTTTGCCCAGGCATCCTCCACCGTTAATTTTCCTTTGAGTTGTGCCGTAAGCCCGTTGATGGAGGCATAGAGGCCGGAAAATTGGTCGGTAAAATCGGCATTGAGGTTTTTAATACTGATTTTATGAAGGTTTATTAAATCAAAGGGTAATTCAAAGGCGGTATCTTTATCGGTAGTATCTGTTTCCACAACATCGAAATTGGTGTTTCCCTTTGCATCGATAAAAAGGTGAGCTTTGACATTGCTTACAGTTACGGCAGTAACTTTCAAAGCATTATTAAAAAGCAACTCTTTGATGTTTAGCGAAGCTTTGAGGTCTTCAACAACAGCCAGGGTATCGGAGGGAGCTCCGGGCATGGGATTGATCAAGGTGAAGTTTTTGATGCGCAGCCCGACGGTGGGGAAAGTGCTGAAAAAGGTAATATCGACCGTATCGAAGTGGGTGGTACAAAGAATAAATTTATCCGTTTGATTCCGTACGATGGGGGTCAATTTTTCGGGAGTAACTATCAGCCATAAAACGATACTCAGGGTGATAAGGATAAGACCCACTAAGGCAGCCAATGAAATTCCGATGATTTTAAATGTTTTCTTCATGATAAAAATGTATGGGTTCCTTAATCGACTTTCGTAAATGTATGGGTTTTGTCGTAATCGTCATGATAGTTTAGCTTGGTAGGAGTTAGTGTTGTAACGGTGTAACGTTTAGGGATTTTACCACCCATTTCCATGATATGTATGTGGATTAATTCATCTTTTTCCAGTGTCCAGGTAAAAGGCTGGGCTTCTTCTTCGGTGACGTCGTCGGCCGTATCCCAAGTGGCACCATCGCCATTGGCATAATACTTTTCGAAAAGAGAGCCTTCTTGCCATTTTCCGGGTAACAATGCTTTGTCGAAATCTTTATCCTCTTGAAACAAATTACAAGAGTTTAGCAGAGAAGTTAAAATACCTATTGCGATGAGTGAAATGACTATTCTTTTCATATATCTTGCATTAAGTGAGTTGCAATTAAAAAACGTTTTGAAATACAAATGCAAAAGTATATAAATTTATGCTTGCTTTTTGCAATTCTATAGGTAAAAAAATGCTCCCTTGAGCTGCAATCGGAAGGCTGTTTTAAATAATAATATGTTCTTTACGCAGGAGATCGTTGACGGTTTTTACGGGGGTAAAGGTTGAGAGCGGAACAGCCACAAATATGCTAATCCAGTCGGCCATGGCGCCGGCTTCGTTGATGCCTTCCTGCAGGACCTGGCCGGTCTTGCTCTCCTTGTAGAACATCAGTTGGTCATGGTTTTCCGTTTTTTGATTTATGTGCAATAAAATAGCGTTGATCATCAGCAAATTGTGCCAGTTCGAAGGTTTCGCCTTGGTAGTTTTTGATGGCACATACCAAATCAACAGGGTTAAAGAATTCCGATTTTTCGAGAATTTGTTCTTGTTGCAGCTTGTTTGTATCGATTTCGGAGGTTTCGACAATTTGGAGGGTTGTAACGCCTTGCTCGTTTTTCACCCAAAAAGGGCCTCCTCCCGGTTCGTTTTCTCGTTTCACCATGCCGCAAACACGGATGGGACGGTTTAGTCGATGGTATAAATAAGATTGTTTTTCAAGGGTTGAATATGAAGCGTATAGTACCGGTAATTCGATATTTAAATGCTCTTTGGCGTATAATTCGATGGCATGCAAATCTTTTTCAGAGACAGCCGAGGATTCGAGGATTTTTAAAAACTCAAAGCAACGGTTTTGGTAAGTTATTAAAAGCGAGGTTAAAAGCTTTTTATATAGGATGGTGTCTGAACGACGTTGGTCAAGGGTAACGTTGTCGATATTTTTAATGAAGATAATATCGGCATCGATATCGGCTAAGTTTTGTAATAAGCTACCGTGTCCACCGGGGCGGAATTCAAGGCTGCCGTCATCGTTGCGAAACGGTTCGTTGTTATCGTTTAAAGCAATGGTATTGGTGGAGGGAGATTGATAGGAAAAACTCAGTTCATAGTTACAGCCAAAACGTTTTTCATATTTCACTTTTATGTTTTGGAAATGCTCCTCGAACACGCTATGATGCTCCGGCGAAACGGTAACATGCAAATACACTTTGCCGTCGGCATTACGTGCATAGGCATCCCCTTCGACCAGATGCTCTTCAAAAGCGGTACGTTCTTCTTTATCGTAAGCATGAAATTTGAGCAAAGCTTTGGGTAAGGTGGCGTAGTTCAATCCCTCCGCATAGAGAAAATATTCAAGGAGGATATCGTATTTTTCTTTTGCCAGACAATCCACGGTATCAATGTGATGTTTCGCCATGGCAGTTTTCAAATCCGGATAGAAGGCCATTTTGGGTAAATGATCCAAAAGGGTATATACCTCTTTCAAAGCAGGGTCTTTGGTTTTCGAGGCGATATTATATTTTTCTAAAAAAAGAAATAAATCTTTAAACATACGGGTAGCGGCACCCGATGCAGGGACGAATTTCAGGAGTTTTTTGTCTTTTAGTTTATGATCCAAATGTTCGATCTGTTGTCGGATTTCGTCGGGAGTAAACACCTGTATGCCTTTGCCGGCAGTAGCCGGAGCACTAAGTTCTACATAGCGAGTGCCTCGTTTTAACTTCTCAAGCTGTTGCATGACCACTTGCTGGTCCAATCCCAAGGATTGCATTTGCCGAATATCTGATTCACTAAACATAAGATATACATTTTAAGTTATTTATTCGAAAAATATTCTTGTAATAAACGGGCTACGTATTTCCCGAAGACGTCGAATTCGAGGTTTACGATGCTTCCAGGTTTAAAGGTATGAAAATTTGTTACTTCATACGTATATGGAATAATAGCTACAGAAAAGCGTTTTTTTTCGGAATCGACCACAGTCAGACTCACTCCATTGACAGAGATAGAGCCTTTGGGCACTGTGATGTTTTCTTTGTTAGGTTCATATTCAAACCAATACCTCCAGCTGCCGTTTTCATCGATTACGTCTATACAACGTGCCGTTTGGTCAACATGACCTTGCACGATGTGACCGTCGAAGCGGCCGTCCATTTTCATGCTGCGTTCCAGATTGACTTCATAGCCGACATGCCATTGTTTTAAATTCGTTTTCAATAAGGTTTCCTGCATGGCGGTGACCACGTATTGCTGTTTGTCCAAATCTAATTTTACAATTGTCAAGCAGCAACCGTCGTGGCTCATGCTTTGATCAATTTTTAGTTCGTGGGCAAAGTCGACTTCAATCACAAAATGCACATTGGTTTTTTCGTGGATGATGTCGACTACTTTTCCTGTTTTTTCAATAATTCCGGTAAACATATATATAAGATTTTAAAGATTAACGTACAATGGTAACACTTCCTTTCAAACTTCTGATGCGTATGCCGGCAAGGGTATATTCCCTCAAATCGCATACATAATAATACACCCCGTCGGCACAATCTTTCCCGGTTATTCGGTCTTTGCCGTTCCAACGTATTTCAGGATCTTCGGTTTGAAATACGAGATTTCCCCAGCGGTTATAGATTCTTATATGAGCACTTTCGACCAAATCATAGGGATGAAAGGGAGTAAAAAGATCGTTGTAACCATCGTTGTTGGGGGAAAATATATTGGGTAAGCGATAAGGATTGCATTGATCGATATCGAAGCAAACGCTTTGGCTGAAATTACTGGCATTATGGACCGAATCCAAGGCTCGTATGACATAACAGCCTACCACGGAAAGAGGTTTTATCCATTTATACGTCAATACTAAGGGATCGTTGATGGTGTCTAAAACCACAAAATCGCCGTTTTTCTGTTTGTTGTAGTAGATAACATAGGTTGACACATCTTGATAGCAGGAATCATAGGGCATGCTCCAGTAAAGGTCAACATCTATGCAATCGGTTTCGGCTGATAGGAGAGGTGTGCAGGGAGGTTTATTATCGACCGGTTTTTCACAGGCTATTTGGGATAGGTTGCGTAACGGTCTTTCAAAAATAGTATCGTCGTAATAGCCTATGGCTTCGATGTAATAACAATAGAATTTTCCGTTTATCAAACCGATATCGACATAGGTTTGTTCAGATGTCGTTGCTATGGAGTCGAAAACATTGGTCAGTGGGTTGTGTCGGTATACAATATATTGAATGTTTTTCCAGGGTACATCTTCCTGCCATTGCAGGTACATGCATTCATCGGAGGGGCTAAGCCGTAAATATACGGAAGAAGCCGGGTCGGAAGCATCGATCAAGCGTGGATTTGTGTCGGCACTGTGGTAGAATTCCAATTGATAGTAGAAATCATGTTCACTTGTGTTGAGCAAGGAATCCGTAAACAGCGTATCCGATAGCTGTGGCATGGAATGTATAAGTGTCATGTGTTGTATAGAGGATATTTCCCTGTATAAACGAAGCAGATAGGGTCCTGGATATTGTATACTGTCTATATCGACAGGAGGATGCCATTTTAGTTCTACTTTTCCCTTAAGGGTATCGGTTTCGATGATGCTTACACGGGTGATGACCGGCACATAGTTTTTCAGCAGGACGCAGACTTCTTCGGAGGCATAGCTTTCGGCATTGTCTTTATAGTAACCCACTATCATATAACAATACTGTATGCCGTGTTTCAAGCCTTTTCCGTCGTTATCATCGACAAAGCTAGTTGCTTGGTAGGATTTGGTTTCGCCTATGAGTTTATACTGTGTTTCGGGAGGTACTCCGGTTTCACAATGTTGAGGCACAAAGCCCGAAGGCCCTTCGCGGCGGTAAATACGATACCCGGCGGCATTGTTGCAAGTCGAATCCCACGATAAGAAGACTGTTTTTTCGAAAGGAGTTGCTATGAGGTGTTGGGGTGCTGGAGCCACGACGGTAATTTGTATGGTTTTCATATTCACCAAGCTGACAGGAGCTCCGTTATCCTGTGCTTTGATGACGACAGGATAGGGCTGTTTGCGCACATGAGCGCATTGGGTAGGCCAGTAGAAATAGGTGGATACCGAATCCCTGCCCGATATGCCTTGATTGAAATATGCTGGCGATTCAGTGAGTTGAAACACACTGCCTATGGCTGTTAAGGTGACTACTTGATTGGCATCAGGGTCTCGGGCACTTACTTTAAACACCAAGGTGTCGCCGGCATTGATACAAGTGTCGTCAAGACTGATGATTTCAGGTACGTGGTTATTGCAGGCCATGATGATGATTTGCATATCCCTGATTACGGAACCTATTTTCACGCCATGCCTATATTCTTCAATCAAAATAGCGATATTATATTCTCCTTGCATAAAGGGTGTATCCCAGTAAAAATCGCCGGTGATGGAATCGATAGAGATGCTGTTGCTTGCTTGAGGTAAGCTGTATCCGGGTATGTCCTGCCCGTTCAGTCCTTTGCATTTTATCAGTTTATAGGAGAGGCTGTCTCCGTCGAGATCGACGGCGCCGGGATTGTGGTAAAAAGGCTGATGGACGCACCCCATGTCGATGGGCGGATTTTCGAGTATGGGGGAGTTGTTGAAAGATAAAAATGGGCTTATAATCAGTTCCGATTCTATATAAAAAGGAACCTCGACCGAATTGGGTACGTTTAAAATCCCTTGGTTGCGATTAGGGTCCTCCATGGAAATGGTATACGTGCCGCTGGCCGGATAGGTATGCGTTCCTACATAAGTGTTCTTTTGAATGTCATTACCCATTTTGACAATGGAAAGACGTTTGATGATATCGGAAGAACCATCTCCCCAGTATACTTCCAATTCGTTTCTATCGGCCGGACTGAGGGAATAGGTATAGGTAATTAAGGTCATTTCATAGCGTAACCCTCCCAAATGTTTGTATGTAATTTCCCCTGCACGTTCATGAGTGGCATGAACGTTAGTGAAAAATAACATGATACATATCCATAGATAAACGTGTTTCATCTATCGTAAGTTTATGTTATATTAATGAAAAAACGCGCTACTTATTGTATAAAATTGATGTATTCTTGCAATTAGGTTGTACCTTACAATTCTGCGCGACGAATTTGAGCAAAGAAATTTTCATTGTATCATCCTTTGAAAGGACTATAAAAAAAACGTCTCAAAACCGGTTTGAGACGTTAGGATATATAAAGAATCTTTTTCTTATTTTTTCAAAAAGGAATAGGTGTAATCCGTGGGTGGAATTAAGGTTTCTTTGATGGTTCTGGGGGATGTCCAACGTATCAAGTTGAGGTAGCTGCCGGCTTTGTCGTTGGTACCCGAAGCGCGAGCTCCCCCAAAAGGTTGTTGACCGACAACGGCACCGGTAGGTTTATCGTTGATATAGAAATTACCGGCTGCATTTCTCAGGTATTGATCGGCAATCATGACAGCGTAACGGTCGTGAGCAAAGATGGAACCTGTTAAAGCATATGGCGAAGCACTATCGCATATTTTCAAGGTTTCGATGTATTTTTCATCTTCATACACATAAATGCTGATCACAGGCCCGAAAATCTCTTCCACCATGGATTCATAAGTAGGGCTTTTTGCCAAGATAACGGTAGGTTCAATAAAATAGCCTACGGATTTATCGCATTTGCCACCGGCTATAATTTCAGCCTCATTCGATTTTTTCGCTCTTTCGATGTATCCGGCGATGTTGTCGAAGGAATTTTCATCGATAACGGCATTGACAAAATTGGAAAAATCACGTACATCGCCCATTTTTATTTCGCTCAACATATAGAGCACCCTCTTTTTCACATCCTGCCATAAAGAAGCCGGAATGAAGGCTCGTGAAGCAGCAGAACATTTTTGTCCTTGGAATTCGAAAGCTCCGCGTACGATGGCGGTTGCCACTTCTTTCGCACAAGCACTTTTATGAACAAAAATGAAATCTTTACCGCCGGTTTCACCGACTAATTTCGGGTAGGTATTGTATTTGGCGATATTTTCACCAACGGTTTTCCAGAAACTTTGGAAAACGGAAGTAGATCCTGTAAAGTGAATGCCGGCAAAATCTTTGTGATTTAATACGACATTGCTGATTACGGAACCCGAGCCGGGGAGAAAGTTGATCACACCGGCAGGCACTCCTGCCTCCATCAATATTTTCATCGCATAATAGCTCGACAATAGGGATGTGGTGGCAGGTTTCCACACGGTAACATTACCCATAAGTACGGGACTGATGTTTAAGTTCACGGCAATGGCGGTGAAGTTAAACGGGGTAATGGTGTATACAAAACCTTCTAAGGGACGATACTCTATACGATTGATACAGTCTTGGGGCGACATCGGTTGTTCTCCATAGATTTTAGCCGCAAAATGAGGATTAAATCGCATAAAATCAATAGCCTCACAGGCGGAATCTATTTCGGCTTGCATGGCATTTTTTGCTTGTCCCAGCATAGTGGCAGCATTCATCACATAACGGTATTTTTTAGCAAAGAGTTCGGCGGCTCTTAACATAATGCTGCTACGTTCTATCCAAGGTAAATTAGCCCAGGCTTCTTTGGCTTCCATGGCTGCTTCAATAGCCATATGTACTTCTTTTTCCGTACATTTATGATAAGTGGCTAATACGTGTTTGTGATCACAAGGCATCACTACTTTGGCTGTATTGCCTGTTCTGATTTCTTTACCACCAATAATCAAGGGAATTTCTACCTGCATATTGGCTTGTTTTTCTAACTCTTCTTGTAAAAGTCTTCTTTCTTCCGAACCGGGAGCATAGGAATAAACCGGTTCATTCTTAGGCTCTCTAAAATTAAAGGTTGCATTTTTCATGGATACAATTTTTTAATTATTATTGATTTTTTATGTTGATTCTTTTTAGCTTAAAAACTGAACGCAAAACCGGCATGGATGTCGAATACACCAAATTGAGCTACCCGTGTTTTGGGTAAATTATTTTTGTCTACACCGTAAGGACTTATTTCGGCTTGTTCTACCTCTTGATATTCAATTCTTTTAACTCCGATTTCATAATAATTAAAGCGTAAATAAGACCAATCAATACCCAATTTAAATTCGGCATGTTTGGTAATGGCAAACAGCATATCCGTTCCTAGCGTAACAGCCCCGCCTATGGCCATCATACCCTCGTTTTTAGTTTGGTATTCAAAATCATAAGTGGTGATTTTATAGGTTCCGTCGGATTGAATTTCTTTGAGTTGATACATGACATCATATTTAGGAACCATAGCCAACAAAGGACCTGCATTAGCTTTGATTTGGATGTTGAAACGGGGACGTGGGTTGAAGTTTCCCATGACACTGAACTGAGCGGTAGCCAATATCCAATTTCCGACAGTAGCCGAAGGTTCCATCAAGGATTCGGATTCTATATTCATAACTTGAAATTGTTTGACATATTTATCGCGGTTTGCCAGTAGATAAAAGCCTTTGATTTCAGCTCCGAGTGCAAGGGTGTTGGTATTTTTAAGGATGCCGTGCATAAAGAGGGAAAAACCACCTCCTATGGGGCAGTTCTGTTTATTCAAGGCATCCATCAAAGCTAAATTGCCGCCTAAGGTAAATCCCATGTTTATTTTTTTATCTGCTATTCCCACCGGATAGGTCATCATGCCTCCGCGGCGGGTCCTTTGAAGCGATTTTTTCTTTTCTATTCCTAAGTTTTTCTTACGGTATTCATGTTTCGATGCGGTTATTTCCTTTAAGGTTTGAGCATCTACATTCGGCGTCAAAAGTGTTATAGATAGCAAACAGCCAATTAAATATATATATATTTTCATTTTTTTATGTTTTATTGAATAACAATGACAAAATAATTTTTCTTCCCTTTTTGTACTAAGATATATCTATGGTTAATCAAGTAATCGGTGTTAATGGTAACATCTTCGTTGATTTTTTCTTTATTGAGCATCAGTCCTCCCTCTTTGATTAGTCGTCTGACTTCACCTTTGGAGGTAAAGATACCACTCTGTTCAGACAATAAATCTACGCAAGCTACTCCGTTTTGAATCAAATCCCGTGCAATAGGATAGCGGGGTACTCCTTCGAATATCGACAAAAACATAGCTTCGGAGAGTGTGGCTAAGCTTTCTTTGGTCCCTTTGCCAAAGAGAATTTCGGAGGCATCACAGGCACTTTGATAATCAGCCTCGGAGTGAACATAAATGGTGATGTCCTGGGCCAAGGCTTTTTGAAGGATGCGTAGATGAGGTGCTTTGTCGTGTTTTTCTTCCAAAGAGCGTATCTCGGCTTCTTTTTTCAGGGTAAAAATACGAATAAACTTTTTCGCATCTTCATCGGAGACGTTGAGCCAAAATTGAAGAAAAGCATAAGGCGATGTTTTAGTAGGGTCGAGCCATACGTTTCCGTTTTCCGTTTTTCCGAATTTACCGCCGTCGCTTTTGGTGATTAAAGGACAGGTGAGTGCGAAAGCTTCTCCTCCGCATACCCTTCGTATCAGTTCGGTGCCGGTAGTAATATTGCCCCATTGATCGGAACCGCCCATCTGAAGGCGGCAGTTTTTATGTTGATACAAATATAGGAAATCATAAGCTTGCAACAATTGGTAGGCAAATTCCGTAAAACTCAAGCCTGTTTCCATGCGTTTTTTGACCGAATCTTTGGCCATCATATAGTTTACACTGATGTGTTTGCCTATATCTCGTATGAACTCCAAGAAGGTATAGTCTTTCATCCAGTCGTAATTATTCAATAATTCCGCGGCATTGTCCACTTGATCAAAATCGAGCAATTTGGCTAATTGGTTTTTAATGGCTTTCAGGTTATGTTCGATTTGTTCGTTGGAAAGCAATTGTCGTTCTTCCGATTTAAAGGAGGGGTCGCCTATCAAACCGGTAGCGCCTCCCACCAATATCAGGGGTTTATGTCCGGCCAGTTGCAAATGTTTCAATAGCATTATGCTTACCAAATGACCAATATGCAAAGAATCAGCCGTGGGGTCTATGCCCACATAAGCCGAAACGTATTCTTTCTGTAATAATTCTTCTGTACCGGGCATGACATCGTGTATCATCCCTCTCCATGTCAATTCTTCTACAAAGTTCATCTCTCTTCAAAAATTGAATGCAAACATACACAATTTTTTAAAATAAATGAGGCATTTATAAAAATATTTTTATGTACGTCGGCTTAACAGATAGTTTTCAATCAGCTACTGTGAGAGCGAAACAATCCGAATTATTTTGTGGAAAAACGAAAGATTTTTTGCGGTTGTTTGATACGTTTGCCTAAGATGGCAAAAAGATATGTTAGAGCAAAACGGTATCCATGTAATAATATATTGATTTTCATGTGTTCAATGGAACGTGCTGTTTTAATGTACACTACCTTAAGCGGATGCTTTATGTTTGATACATCCTCATACCGAGGGTGTAGAATAGCTTTTTGCAAGAGTTTGTCCTCGCTTTTGTTAGAGGAAGTATAAAAAGGTCCGGCATGATCCACGGCTAAGTCCAGGTGATGAACGCACAGCGTAGTCAATAGATTCACCGCTTTGAGATAGCCTGCATCAGCCAATACATCTTTTAATTCTTTAAAATCAAGTGTATCATGATAGGTTTTAAGAAATATTGTCCAATCACATAAATGCCTTAGTACGACACCAAAGCCTGCAAGATGTGTGATGATGTGCATGATGAGGTAATAGGCATTAAACATGGGGGGAGGTAAATAGATGGTTTCTTCCCCCACTTGCAGGCTTTCGCAGGGATGTGTTTTCAGTATGTTGAAAAGCTGGTCTTGAAGGATGCGATTGGACTTAAAGGCATGATCTATATTTAAAAAGTATCTATGGTTTTCGACAGGAATTCCCTTTACATAGAAAATGGCATGTTTGGGATTGATGCTTATACCGGTATTAACATCTATACCGTTTTTCTCCATGATACGATTGGCTTTTTCATAATCCCCGAACAGATATACATCGATATCACCGCCTTCTCGGTGAGAAGGAAAGGGATACATCGTGGATAAACCTATGCCTTTCAATAGCAAAATGCGTATGTCATGTTGACGATATAAGGCGCCTAGCTTTTCCAGAGCATGCTGCTGTTGATGATAACGTTCTTCAATAGCTTCGACATGGGCTACCCATCTTAAATGCAAGTTTCGAGGAAGTTGTTGGGTAGGGAGACTGGAAATAGCGTCATAAACCAATCCGGTCAATCCTTGTTTTCGGGCTTGTTGGTAAAGGTATTCCCAATCGTTGTCACTTACGTGTTCATAGGCAGCAATAGGCAGCTTGGTTTTCCATAAGGTACTGTTTATAAGTAAAAACAAAGATCTGTCGTTAAAAGATACAGGCATAGAAAATTAGGATTTAAAAACGTTCAATTTTTTCATGGTGGGAATAATCATACGTTTGATTTTTTTCTTTATACGGTTACGCATATAAGCAAATTTCCATGCCATGGAATGAGGTTTAACGATGCGACCATTGTCATAATGCACTTGTTTTACAAGGGCAACTACGTGAGATATAGTTGCTTTTTCAACATGGGTGTATACATTGTCTCCTTGTATGATGAGCCTATCATCTTTACGTGCAATAATACGATGTAGAATATAGATATCCCTGTAAGCAAACAAAACGATGCTTCCGGGTTTTAATTCTTTTGCTTCAAAAGGAGATAATAGGATGGCGTTACCTTCTTTTAAAAAGGGATACATACTGTTGCCTTTGACGCGGATTTTGACCGATTCGCCGGCTTGTATGCTCTCTAAAACACACTTAAAAAATTCGTTGTTGGGCACTTTAAAAAACATGGTGATAATTATTTGAATATGGAATTAAAAGATAAAAGGGCACTCTCTTTGTCCGGTAAACAATTCAAGTTAAAAACAGGAGTCTTTTCTATAATGTCTGATACTGTTTGGCAAATATAATCGGATAATACTTCATCATAAGCAAACAAGGTAGGGCAGGAAGGCAAAACGGCACTTAGAGCAGGGAGAATTTTCAATCGCTGTATGTTATTGCAGGGAGCTTGATTAAGTCTAACCAAAGCTGCAATCGGGTAACATTCGTTTTTATGGCAAGGGATTTTACCACTCCACATCGAGCCGAAAGCACAAGCTTGCTTATCGATGATGCGTATGATGGGGCTATCGTCATTCAGCAAGCTTACTCCGGGTATATGCTTTTGCCACAGAGCAGTATGTGTGCTTTTTCCGGTGCCCGATTCACCAAGAAACAATACAGCCTTATTCTTATAATAAATGGTAGAAGCATGTAAAGCTAAAGTTTTCTTTGAAACACAAGCTATTCCATAGGCTATCCACAATAAAAAGATGAAATTTGAGCAGTTGGGATGTTGGCAAGGGAAAAAATTCGTGTAAAAGACAGCAGAGTGATGTTCTTTGATCATCAATATAGTAGGATCCCCTATACGACTTTCCATGCGAAATAAATATCCTTTTGGATATTTGGCAAATACGCAATCGGTAGTATCACCTTCAAAGCTATAGAGTGTTTCAATGTTCCAAGCCGATAGATCAGTCTTCTGCCAATCGGGTAGAGGTACGCTTATTTGAATACTAAACAAAGGAGCTTGTTGTTCGATATGTTGGATCGCAAAAGGTAAGGCATTAGGTAAATTTTCGTATAGGTGAGAAGTTTCCTCTCCTTCAATGCGAAAAAGATGATTGGCAATACTGTAATATATAGGGCTATGGCTTATGGGTGTCATTTTTTAAGCTATCTAAATCAATGATTCTGTCACAAAAAGTTAAGGTAGTTTCACTATGAGCAATCATAATGATAGTTAATTCTTTGTTGTTTTCAGATAAAGTAAGAATAAGTTGTTGTATTTCTCGTTCAGTAGCCGGGTCAAGAGCCGAGGTGGCTTCATCAAAGAAAAGGACTTGAGCATCTTTGTATAAAGCCCGTGCAATGCCGATGCGTTGTTTTTCACCTCCCGACAAACGGTTGGCAGCTTCACCTACGGGAGTATCTATGCCTTTGGGCAATGCATTAATCAGTCTTTGCATATGCAATTGTTTTAAAATGCGTTTTATTTTTTTTCTGTCTATTTCTTCTTCATCAAAGGCCATGGCAATGTTATTGGCCAAGGTTTCGTCCATCATAAAAATATGTTGCGATACATAGGCTATGTTGTTGTGCCATTTCCGAATGTTTTCATTCGTTAAAGGGGTATCGTCTATGTATATGGTACCTTCCATAGGAAAATAAAAACCTTTCATCAAATGGAAAAGTGTTGATTTCCCTGATCCGGAGGAGCCTTTGATGCCCAACCGTTCCCCTTTGTGAATGCAAAGAGAAAAATTGTTGAAAAGAGGCGTGTTTTTGGTATCTTCAAACCAAAAGCTGATGCGATCCAATAGGATGTGTTTGGTGAATGGTAAATACTGACCAGGGACGGTTCTGCCCATCGTCCCTTCTCTTTTTGTCCCTTCTTCTATTACATCTATTACATAATGAGCATATTTGATTTGTGTCCAACGGGCCAAAATAATGCGTACAGCCGGTAAAATTCGTATAGCAGCTATCATAAACACACTGAAAGTAAATTGCAGAGCATGGTTGTCCCATCTCATATTAAACAATATCATGACAATGATTCCCAGTATCAAGCTCATTTCAACCAAGGGATTGGGGGTCATGGATATCTGCTCGTTTTTAAGCCGTATTTGTTTGATCGAATCTATGTTTTTATAGTAACGTTTCAGCACTGAAGGAAAAGCATTGTTGATGACTATTTCAGCATAACCTTTGAATGCATCCTGCAATAAACTACTTTGATTCCGACGAATATGGTTTTCTTTTTGCCCCATTTGCTGTAATCTCTTTTTTATGGTTTTGATATATAAATAAACCGTAGGAACAAACACTAAGGTCAATAGTAAAGATGCATAAGGTTTGTAAATTAACAAAGTGATGTAAATGGTCAATATCAACAGGGCTTCCGTGATAATGGCTGTAAAGGAACCTAATACATTAAAAACAAAATTGCCCGGTATTTGCAGTACATTGTGTGCCAATAATACCGAATTACGTTTTTTGATGGATGTAAATCCTCTTTTATAATATTCGATAAAAATACTTTTGGAGTAATATTCATATAAGGCATTAAATTTTTTGTTCTGGTAGCGCAACAAGATTATACTTAATAAATTTTTACCTAAAAACACCAAAAATACGACCATACAACCAATGATAATCAAATGTTGCATGGAAGGCAATAGGCCTCTGGCTACATATTGTGCAATAAAAGTATGATTGAGAATTTCATCCCCTTCGATAATGATTAATATCATAGGCAATAAAGCGGCCAAACTGATGAAGTTCAGCAAAGCTCTTATAATGGCTGCAACAACAATAAAAAAAGCTTTTTTGTGAAAGGCAGATGGAATCAACTTCCATATTCTGTGTATCATCTATTCTTCTATTAAATGATATTTCAACAGCTTATCTATCCATTCTTGAGAATCTTTTTGTGCTTTAGGCTCATCCACATGATATTTGGATAAGATCATTTCTTTGACATCTTTCATCGTAAAATCTCTATCCATTAATTCATTCCACAACCATTCGGAGGTTTCATTAAAAGATATGATTTTGGTTAGGTCAACTCCGTATTCTCCCTGCATAATGAGTACACTTTCACCGGCTATTTTTCTGATTTTATATTTTTTATTTATCTTCATTTGTGATATGTGTGTTGTTCATAAAAAACAAGTCATTGTTTTTACAATGCAAAATTACATATTTTTATGTAATCCTTTGTTGAAAAATATAAGTTTTTATTAGATTTCGTGTCGGTCTTATTATCTTCAAATCGACAAATAGAGAGGCAAAAGCAGACAAAATACCTTCCAATATTCTAATCATGTGGAATTAATTCATACCTCAAATAATGTTTTTACTTAATTAATGAGGAATAGAAAACAAATCAAAAATCACTTAATTTCTCCCTTTTTTGTGAATATATGAAAATTATTATATTTTTGCAAAAAAAAAAGACTACTATGAAATGGCTTACCTATTTTCTCTGTTTTTGTATATCGTGTTCAGTAAAAGCACAGGTATTTGATGATTTTAGTTATGATGACTTTCAAGACAACACCTGTTGGCAGGGCGATGTAGACAGTTTTATTGTAAATAAACAGAAGCAATTACAGTTATATGCTCAATCTGCCGGCAGGGCTTATCTTTCTACTCCATGCCAAGCTCTGACCCAAGAGATGGAATGGCGTTTCAGAGTCAAACTCTCCTTTACTGCTTCGGATAACAATTATGCTGTTTTTTATCTTTCTTCAAACAAAAAAAATTTAAAAGATACAACAATCGAAGGCTATTATCTTCGCTTCGGTGAAAAAGGGAATGGAGATGCCATCCGTTTATACAGACAAAGCGGCAATCACCACCAATTAATATGCAAAGGTTTAGATAGTAGCATAGCTGTTGCTTTTGATATATGTGTTAAAGTGCAACGAAGCAAAGAAGGTACATGGCGGATTTTTAGTCATAATCAACAGGATAGTAGATATATACTTGAGTGTAGCTATCATGATACGGCAGCTTTGTCGATGAGTTATGTGGGTTTATTGTGCACCTATACAGCATCCAATACGCAAAAATTCTTTTGGGATGATGTTTATTGTGGGGAAATACAAACCGACACTACGCCGCCTTATCTTTTATCCTATCAATTTCAGGATGAGCATAGCATTCATTTGGTGTTTAACGAAGCCTTGGATGCAACCCATGCACTTAGCCCTTCTCATTATAGCCTACACAAAGGGATAGGACATCCCGATAGGATAAGGACACTTTCGCCCGATTTCCGACAGATACAATTAATATATACGAACGCCCTTCCCTTTAACGAAACATTGTACCTATCCATTGATAGCTTGTGCGATACTTATGGAAATTGTTGTTTAGATACAGGTTTTGATTTGGTATGGTATTGTTCGCAAGCTTTTGATGTAATTATCAACGAAATCATGGCTAAACCCAGCCCCCAAGTCGAGTTGCCCGATGCGGAATACCTTGAGCTAAAAAGCCGTTGTGCCTTCGAAATCAACTTAAACGGATGGCAAGTGTTGTGTGGAAGTCGTGTGTATACCTTGGATAGTGTCAGCCTTTTGCCTTATGAATACCTTATTCTAACGTCTCAAACCAATGCCGCTTTGTTAGAGCCTTATGGTAAAACAGCGCCTTTGTCAAGTTTGAGAATAGCTGATCAAGGACAATTACTGCAGCTCCTTGACGATAAAGGAAAGGTAATACATAGTGTAGACTTTTCAAACAGCTGGCATACTTCTCTCAAACAAGAAGGAGGATGGTCATTAGAAATAATCGATTTTGACAATCCTTGTGGAGAAGAAAACAACTGGACATCCTCCTCAGATTCTAGAGGAGGAAGCCCCGGTCAGGAAAATGCATGTTATGAACCCAATCCAGACCGTACACATCCCGAGTTGTCTCGTGTAGTGAATCTTGATTCCATGCATATCCTTCTATTCTTTTCCGAAGCCATGAAAACGAGCTCTTTACAAAATATACATTCGTATCATATAGATAGAAACATAAAAATAGATAGTATAGTGTGGATACATCCCAATAGTAAATCCCTTTGTCTTTCATTGGCTAAGCCTTTGACTACCTCATGCATCTATACCTTATCCGTCCTGGATAGTCTTACGGATTGTTCCGGCAACGTGCTTCCTTTGCACAGTGCGCTAACATTCGGTATGGCTCAAGCTCCCGATTCCTTCGACCTCGTCATTAATGAAGTATTGTTTAATCCAAAAGATGCATCCCATACCGAATTTGTAGAAATTTACAATCGCTCCGACAAAATCATCGATCTCAAACACATTACCTTGTCGCGACTTAAAGCGAACGGGACTATCGATGCGGGTAAGGAGATTAGCAAGGAGGGTTTTCAGTTGTTTCCCCAAGATTATGCCCTGTTAAGCAAGTGTCCCGACATCATTCAAGCCTATTATTTCTGTAAAAATGAAAAGAATTTTATCCCTATGGCAAGTTTCCCTTCCTATGGTAATGAAAGCGGAGGAGTCATCTTATTAGCGAAACAAGGGATCATAGACCGTTTTGATTATCGTGCCGACATGCATTATGCTTTGTTGAAATCAGATAAGGGGGTGAGTTTGGAACGTATCAATCCGCATCGAAAAACACAAGATTCCTCAAATTGGCATTCAGCGGCTTCGACTTATGGTTATGCCAGTCCGGGCTATCAAAACTCCTGTTACACGGAGGATGTTGAAGTGGAATCGGCTTTTCACCTATATCCTGACATATTTTCTCCCGATCAGGATGGATATCATGATTTACTCCACATTGCCTACCAATTCGAAAAACCCGGCTATAGAGCAAGTATTCACATTTATAATACCGCAGGAAAAAAAGTAAAGACCCTCCTCAATAACGCTTTGTTAGAAACAAAAGGAGTGATTACATGGGATGGAAGTTGCGACAATCTATCCAAAGCTGCAGTGGGTACGTATATCATCATGATAGAATACTATACCCTTAAAGGAAGCGTCAAACGCGAAAAATTGTGTGCTTGTTTAGCAATAAAATAATAAATTTAAATAAAAATGATTTACGAATATTTTTTTTATATATTTGCACATTAAAATTTATCATGTGTATATGATCAAGGCATCGCTTATCATACTATTAATTACATGTTTTATATCTTGTGAGACGCCTTACAACGACATTCCCATACGCGATGTTAATTTTACCGTGTCAATTGATGCCTCACGTTTAATTCATACGGGGGGATATGAATATTTCACGGGAGGAGTCAGCGGTATCGTTATTTATCGTTTTGATATTAATACGTTTTATGCTTATGATCGGGCCTGTCCTTACGATTGGGAAGATGGCGGCCGCGTAAGTGTAGTAGACCTTGTATTATACGATAGCCTTTGCGGTTCTTCCTTCAATATTTTAAACGGATATCCCTATTCCGGAAGCAAATCCGAACATCCTTTGCGACCTTATAAAACTCAATTGATCAATGATTATACCTTGCATGTTTATAATTAACGGATATATTAATAATTAAATTAACATTAATTTTAACTTAACAACTATTTATGATGAAAAAATTTATTGTACCCCTTATTAGCCTTAGTTTACTGGCTTTGGCTTTCACGGCTTGTAATCCTGATGAAGATGATCCTAAAGATGATCCGAATAAACAACAGGAAGAAATTTTTGTAAGCAAGACTGCTCAAAACCGCAATGTCCTTATTGAAGAATTTACCGGTATCGGTTGTCAATATTGCCCTGTGGGACATAGGATGACAGACTCATTAGCAGATTTATACGAGGGAAACTGTTTCCATATCAATGTACATGCCGGAGGCTATGCCAATGGGAAAACACCTCTTCTTACCACTACGGAAGGCAATGAATTATTGAGCGGATTTATGGATGGAACAGGTTATCCAACCGGTTTAACCGGTCGCATGTATTGGAATGTCAACAATAAAAAGGCATTTTGCTGGCATCCAGCTTATTTTCCAACCTTGGTGAATCAAATTCTTACTACTATGCCTGCTTACGTCAATGTAGCGGCTAAAACGACTATCGAAAAAAGCAGCGGTAAATTAACATGCAAGGTGCAAGCGTATTTTACCGATAATCCCACTACCGATAGTACCATTAATTTAATCAACATTGCGATACTTCAAAATAACATCAAAGGCCCTCAATCAGGTGGATCAAAATATTATCCTGAAATGTGGGATGGAACGGCTTATTCGCATAATCATGCATTGAGAGCTTATATTACCGGTTTCTCCGGAGAAGAAATTCCCGTTAATGCGAAAGATTCCTTATATTCCAAAACATTCACCTATGATATTCCAGCTACTTTAGGCTTAGGAAATGTAGATGTGGTATATGAAGATTTGGAAATTTTAGTGTTTGTAACAGAAAAGAAAGTTGCAAACAATAAAGTGTATGGTGTTCCGGTTATCAACGTGAACAAAAGTGCTATTACTATCAAATAATACATATGTAATTAAACATAAAATCCTGATTTGCAAAAATCAGGATTTTTTTATGGATCTATCCAATCGCCATGTTCTTTGATCAGCGTAATCAATGCATCGATAGCTTCGTTTTGGTCAACATTTCGTTTGATTAATTGCTGGCCTTTATACAAACAAATACTTCCTTTGGCACTGCCCACGAATCCATAATCGGCATCGGCCATTTCGCCCGGACCGTTGACAATACATCCCATGATACCAATTTTTAGGTTATGCAAATGGGAGGTCTTTGCTTTGATCTGAGCTAATACATCCTGAATAGCATATTGCGTGCGCCCACAGGAAGGACAAGCAATGTATTCGGCTTGACTGAAGCGTAAACCACATGCTTGTAAAATTTGTAGGGATAGCTGATAGATTTTTTCTGCCGAAAAATGAGGGTTTATCAAGCATATGCCATCCACAAAACCATCTATGGCTACCGTTGAAACATCGCCGGCAGCTTTGGCGTAAAAACTTGTCCATGAGGCATCCTTATATATGAATTTCCATACGATAGGATTTTTCATCCCTTTTTCTATGAGTCTACACAGGCTTTTTCTCCAGGCTAAAAGTTCTGTGTTTTCGTGGATTTCAAAGACTAAAACGTCCTGTGTCTTAATGTTTGTTACGTCATTATCATTAATGACTACAAAGTCTCGGCTTGCCTCAAGAGGAATGTCTTCCGATGCTATGTTTATATAGTCGGATACGATGAAGGGAGCGTTTCTATGCCTATGATCGATGGAACTTGTTTCTCTTTTCGTATAGACATAGGGATTGTATCGAATAGGAGGATTATTTGTGTCCGAAGATGGCGAACTTGTATGTTTTATACGGGATAAAAGTTTAGCGAATGGAATTTCATTTTCGGGATTTTCGGTTAAAGATACCCGTATCGTATCTCCTATTCCATCCGCTAACAAGGGTAGCATACCCGCTGCAGATTTAATACGTCCGTAGGCTCCGTCACCGGCTTCTGTTAATCCGATATGCAAGGGGTAATTCCATTTTTTTTCATCCAACATAGCCGCCAACAATCTCACCGACTGAATCATGATTTTGGTATTACTGGCTTTCATGGAAAGAACGATGTCGTGGAAACCAAACTCATGACAAATAGCTACGAATTCCATGGCAGAAATAGCCATTCCCAAAGGAGTATTGCCGTAACGACTCAGGATGCGTTGGGATAAAGAACCGTGATTTGTCCCTATTCGCACGACTGTTCCGTATTGTTTGCAAATTTTCAAAAGTGATTCTAATTTCTCAGCCATTTGTTCGATGGCTTGTGTATACTCCTTTTCCGTATACTGCCATGTATCTGTTTTTTTATCTATATAATTACCGGGATTTATCCGTACCTTTTCCACTCTCCGTGCCGCTTCTTCGGCAACTTTGGCGTTGAAATGAACATCGGCAATCAAAGGAATGTCTAACTTTCTTTCCTTGAGCTGTGTTTTAATTACACTTAAATGTTTTGCATCGGCCATGCTCGGTGTACTTAATCGCACATAGTCTGAGCCGGCATGTACTAATCGTTCGATTTGTGCCACACAGGCCTGAGTATCTAAAGTAGGCACATTCGTCATGGATTGTATACGTATGGGATAAGATCCTCCCAAGGATATTCCGCCTATATTGACTTCACGCGTTTTTCGACGAACGTAAGCGTATGGACTTTGTGTGTAAAATGCCGGTATATCAAAATCAATCATTGTATGAGTGTTTAGGATAAAAAATATTTTCCATAAGAGGATCACTCATACGGAAAATATTCATCATGATTGGATATGTTTAGATTTACTTACTCAAAAATCAATTTTTGTTCTTTTTCACTTAAATAATAGGAACCGAATTCTTCGATGAAGACATCTCTTCCGATGATAAGTGCATCTTTTTGACCTTTGACAACTTTTGCTTCTACATTTTCAATGACTTCATCACCAATTTGAAGTGTTTTGAAAAATACGATGGACCCATTGATAATGGAGCCGTCTTTTTCATCGATAGCACTTGCTTGTGCTTCAAAATCGCCGACTGTAAAGATAGCATCTTTCAAAAATTTCATGGCTTGTTCAAAGGAAATGTATATGGAATCGGTATTTGCTTGCAATAAGAATTTAACGGTTTTGCTGTTAACATAAGCCGTAGCGCGGGTTTCTCCGTTTTTGCTCTCAATGGGGATGTATTTTTGAGTCATAATTTGAACCCTCGATTGGCTTACATCCGATACTTTCGTGGAAGGCACGTAATCGTCTCTGAGGATTAAGAATTCAGTACGACGGTTCAAGGCATGGGCGGCTTCTTGTTGGTTTTTCGGTAAAGATTTAATGTATTCAGGGGTTAAAACAGTCCCTTTTTTGAAGGGAACTCCTCTTGAAACGACATCTTTCATGAGAGTTCGTGGAATACGCTCACCATAGCCCTTAGCTACTAAACGTTGAGGCTCTACACCCAAAGAATCGATCAAGAATGCCACGCAGGATTCGGCACGACGTTGTGATAGGGTATCATTAGTCATGGGTATGGGACGAATGTCCGTATGGGAACGTAATTCTATAACCAAAGTAGGATTGTCTTTCATAATTTTATACAAACCCATCAAAGAATCTTGGTATTGAGGTTTTAAATCCCATTCACCCAAATCATATAAAATGTCGGGCAATACAACCGGTTCTTTTGGAATGGGATTAATGATAAATTCACGTTTGAGATCTTTATTTTCGGTAAGTCCGACGGTAGTTTCGCGACCTTTGCTATTGTCATTCTCGTAATAGCCGGTTTTTTGAACGCTGATTTCATAGGTGGTATTACCCACGATTTTTGTTTTGTCGAAGTTGTAATATCCTCTGATATCGGTTTTTGTACGGTATGTCTTTCCATTCGATCCGGTAATAGTTACCGTAGCTCCATCAACAAACTGTCGTGTTACACTGTCTCTGACAAAGCCCGAGAGGGTAAACATCAATGGTCTGAGTTTGAAAATCCAAATGTCATCTTCGCCACGACCACCCGCTCTGTTAGAAGAGAAAAAGCCTTTTTCAATAAACGGAAAACCGGAAATAGGATCCAACACATTCGATTGGTCGAAAATAATGCCGTAGTCATCGGCTTCCGAATTAATGGGATATTTTAAATTTTCAGCTTTTGTCCAATCATCACCCTTTTTATGTGATACAAAAATATCATAGCCTCCTAAACCAACATGGCCTTTGGAGGCAAAATATAAACTGGTGTCGTTTACTAAAGAAGGAAACATTTCATGGTCATAGCTATTTACATTGGGACCTAAATTTTCCGGTGTCTCAAATGGTTTATTCTTTTTTGACCTTGTTGTTTTCCAAACATCATAACCTCCCAAGGTACCTGTAACATCCGACACAAAATACAGCGTCAACTCATCAGAAGAGATTACAGGATGAACATAATCAAAGGAATCAGGACCCAACACTATGAGCTCGGGTTCAGACCATGAACGTCCCTTTTTGGTGGCTTGATATATTTTACAATGCGATACCATTTTCTTCTCATCCAAACAACGGGTAAAATAAATCGTAGTGCCTTTGGGATTAAAGCTCGATTCCCCTTCATTGGCAGCAGAGTTAATAATGCCTGCATTATCCAAAAGAACAGGTGTCGTCCATTCGCCGGGAAAATCAACGATTTTACTTTTAGGTTTGTTTGATACATAAAAATCAGAAAAAGATTGACCCGACCAAACATCTTCTTTTTTGCCCGTACTTCCTTCGCGGGAAGAAGTAAAAACGATTTGATTTTCTTTATTGGGAACACCCCAGGAAGGTGACCAATCGCTTAGTGGTGAATTGAAACGTTTAAAGTTTTCAACTTCATGTCGGGTAGGATTGTTTAACCACTCGGGAGCTACTTTGCAGGATTCGATTCTGCCTTCACTTCGGGGATCTTCCGGCTTGGCTTTCTGATATTTTTCATAATACTTTAAAGCGTTCGGATAATCACGTTCTATCCGATATATATCGCCTAATCTCATAAATATTAAAGGATTATCTTTTTGGTAATTGATTTTTTCCAAACGTTGGTATTGACGCTTGGCTAACTTTAAATTACCTGTCATCGTATAACATTCTGCCATACGAAACATAACCCTTCTCTTTTCGACCGGATTTCGTTTGATCTTGCCATAGGCTTTTTTATATAATTCGGCAGCTAAAGTATATTGAAAAGTATTGAATGCTTTGTCTGCATCCGCTGCCGGACCGGATCGAGCCTGACCATATGCTTCACTTACTAAAATAAACGATAAAACACTTATACAAAATATCTTACATAATCTGATCATGATTTTATATCCTTATATTTTTTGATTTGCTAAAGTATTAAAAAAAATTACATCTTTTATAGGTTTTTGTAAAATATTCTATAAAATAAAAGTATGACGCTGATATACTGTAAAGTATAATCGTTTTTATTCCAAACGAATAGAATCCGTGATGTTGATTTTTCGTCCTACAAAATAGGTGGGAAAGCTTAACATAAAAAGACTTATTGTGATGATTAAAATATTAATCAAAACAGGATGATACCAAACAATGTCAATAGGGACATGCGACATATAATAATTGTCGGGATTTAGTTTGATGAGATGAAAATGTTTTTGAATGAGACATAAAATCAAACCGATGGCATTCCCTATTATCAATCCTTTGATTAATATTCTGCTGCTGATATGCAAAAAAATATTTCGTATGTGTTGGTTTGTACAGCCCAAGGTCTTAAGTATACCAATGGTTGGTATTTGTTCCAGCATCAGGGTTAATTGGGTTGAAATCACAGAAATTGAAATGACAATAATTATCAGGACGAGCAATACAATGATATTTTGATCAAAGAGGCCTATCCAGTTAAAAAGGTCTTGGTTGCGTGTTACGATGGTTTGAGATATCAAATGAAAAGGAATGATTTGATTGATGAGTGTATTTGTTTTTTCCAATTGACTGAAATCATGCAAGAGAATTTCAAATCCATCGATTTGATGTTCGTTCCAATCATTGAGTTTTTGAATATGCTTCAGGTCACATAAGGCATAAGTTTGGTCAAAGCTGCTTAATTCGCTCTTGTAAATGCCACAAATGCGGAATATGCGTTGGCGGGGTGGGTCTTGTACAAAATATACTAACATCCGACTGCCGGTATCCAAATGCAATTTATTAGCCAAGGATTCGGATATTATTGCCTCATTCGATGTGGAGGTGTCAGTAAGGTGTAGTACTTTTCCCCGGACAAGGTGTGTTTGAAAAAAGGATACATCATAGTGAGTGTCCAGCCCTTTTAAAACAATGCCTTCAATTTCATCGCTTGTTTTGATGATGCCGGCTTTGAGGGCATAGGCCTGAATTTTTTTGACGTTATCCAGTTTTTTTATCTGTGTTAAAAAAGCTGCATTTTTTTCGATGGGAGTTTTTTGATAGGAGGCATTGTCATCGAAAAAGCTTATTTCAATATGAGAACCAAAACCTATCACTTTATTTTCAATTTCTTTACGAAAACCACTGGTTATGGCAAACACCAAAATCAATACACTCACACCTAAAGCAACACTTATGATAGAGATATACACAATAGGCTTCGAAAAGCGATCCTTGGTCTGTGTGCTTATGTTACGTGATATGTAGTTGCTTAGATTCATAAATATTTGGGCCAAAAAGTAAAACCGACTTTAAATACGGGAAAGCTCAGAAAAGGCTGTTGCGGACGATTGCTGATAGGATATAAGGCTAAAAAATATACGGCATAACTTTCGTTTATTTTTTGATAGTAACCTCCACCTAACAACAAATTATGAGAGTATATACGACGAGGATCTTTTGGATTAATGGCATAGATATTATCATAATTCAACAATAAATATTCAGCATGCAATGCCAAATATTTCAAAAAATAAAATTCCGCAAAGGTGCCTCCTCCTACTATATGATTAGATTGTAAATTGTAACGAAGATAACTATACGAGAAATTCAAGCCTACAGATACCCACTTGTTGAAATGGTAGGCTGCATGAGGACTACATTCTATATACGTATAACTTCCTACTTGTAAACCGAAATTTCCTCCCGTAGATACATGATACAAAAAATCACTGTTCCTTGCTCTATACCTTGACGTATCATTGGAAAGCGGCGCCTTGTAATAACCCACCTCATCGGTTTGACTATGAACTTGCTGAATCATAAGCAAACATAAACAGAGATTCAATATAGTCAGAATCTTAGCTTTCATCTTTTTTATTTCATTGTGAATATAACGTAATTATGTTGTCATAGTATATGAGACTTAGCTTTAATATCGTTTGGAAGCCTTGTAAAATAGAATTTGAAAAATAAGAATAAATAACACGCTGGCAAAGCTATTTAAAAAGGCAATACCCAATACCAAAAAGAAATTATGAAAACTCATGCTATCTAAAAAAAAGTAAAAAACGTGATGTATCAGCGTTAAATAAAAACTATATTGCACATACCAAGAAAAATGCATATCCCAAAATATCGGTCGCAAATGTTCTTCGAAGCTTATATGGGAAGGGATAAGCTTAATGATGGGCATGCGTAGAAAGGCTATGAGCACACAAGCTGCCGCATGATGTCCTAATATTCCGGTAAATAGATCAAGGGAAAAGCCCATGATAAATCCTAAGCTTACTACTTGCCATTTCGGCATTTGAAAGGGTAGTGTCAAGATAAACATGATGTAGACCATAGGCGTAATGATACCCCACAAGGAGATGCTATTGGATACCAACACCTGAAAAAAAAGTAAAAATAAAAATATAATTTTGCTTGCCACCTCTAGAAAAGAAAGGAATGAAGAACTGGATAAATTTATTACTTCAATGAAAATGCATGACAAGATAAAAATCATTGAACTATACAGGCTCGGATTTAAAGAGACTGAAAATTTTATAAAACAAGCTCTTCCAAATCACAATCTGAGTAAAAAAATGGTCAAAAAAATTTATAATGAAACAGAAGGAAATCTATTTTTTTTAACTGAATACATGAATATAATAAAATCAAATGGAAATATAAATATAATGTCCTCAAAAATGCAGGACATACTAAAGAGCAGATATCTGGATGTATCTGAAAACGGAAGAAAAATTTTAAATATATGCTCTATGTTTTTCGATGAAACCCCTCTTTATATACTGGTAAAATTAATGCATAAAGACGAATTGGAAATAATGGACATGCTTCAGGAGCTGGAGGACAAATTTATACTTACAGAAGCCTTAGGTGAGAATAATATAAATTTAAAGTTCACTCACCAGAAATTAAGAGAGTTTATATATTCAAATCAATCTATGGCAAGGAAAAAAATACTGCACAACAAAATAGGAAATATCTTCGAAAA